>ENA-UOIW01002099-UOIW01002099.1-human-gut-metagenome-genome-assembly--contig:-P58-NODE-2099-length-10807-cov-7.164714_pt1 | contig 10807 bp, 10 predicted proteins | sample MGYA00242334_ERZ723881 | MGnify/ENA metagenome assembly ERZ723881
CTCATTTATAAAAACTAAACAAAAGTTATTTAATGTATAATAAAAAGCTTTACACAAAAAGTCTTTTAGTGTATAATTAGACAAAAGTTAATTTGTATTTGTTTAAGTTTTCTCTTGACTTTTGATTAAGTATCGTCTATAATAGAGTTGGTATCAGCTTGGAATAATTATGGTATTTTCGGGGCGGATTGTGAAGAATTATTGTATATAATGTTTAAAGCGCGATAAAATGAAGATTTATTCATTATATTCAACAATTCCAGGTGATTTATTTTATAAAACCATACAAAAAGCTTGAATACCTATTGACTTTAATGTGCATTTAACTTATAATTGTAATGTGAATAGATTATAAACGTTTAATTGCTCACATGGTCGAATATAATGAAGGGAATGTACAGCGAAAGAATTCCCTTGTTATAGATAAAATATTATGCTTAATCAGAAAAGGAGGAAAACGCAAATGAGGACCAAAAAAGTAATTGCGGGACTTTTGGCAGCCGCAACGTTGGCGTCTGTTTCGGTTTCTGCAATTGTATCGGCTGAAGACGGCTTCGGCGTCGGTATCAGCAATACAACCGCTGAAGCAGGCGGAAGCTTTACATTAACGTTAGATATGTCCAATATCCCCGATACCGGACTCAACGGATGTGATTTTGGAATTTCATATGATTCATCATTGGTTACTGTTGAAAGTGTAGAGCTTGGCGCATTGGCAAAAGACGTGTCGGGTGTGGAAACAGATCTGCCGTCGCCTTTTGAATGCAATATCGACACTGATATTATCAGCATAATGTATGCATTGGGTACAGTAAATCCTGATTATTATCTTACGGGCTCCGGTACATTTCTAAGTATTACAGGTACTGTTAAGGAAACCGCGGCCGCCGGCGACAAGGCGGACTTCAAGATAGTTCCTATTGACAGAGCTGTAAAGCCGGGAGATTCTGCAACTAATGCAAGCATTATATTCGGTTATATGTCGTCGGATGAAGCGATAACAGTATATGATCCGGTATTTACCGACGGCTATGTGGAAGTTACAGGAGATGTTCAGTCTTCAACAGAGGAGGGCTCTACGGAGGATATTCCGGTAGGAACCAAATACGGCGATGTTAATGTGGACGGCTATGTAAATATCGCCGACGTAGTAGCGCTTAATATGTACATATTGGATAATGAAAGCAATGCGCTTACTGCCGAAGGCAAGGCTAACGCCGATTGTCTGAGAGATATGAAGATTGACGCTCAGGACAGTCTGGTGCTTATGAATTTTGTGGCAATGGTTGTTACAGAGGATAATCTCGGAGCAGCTCAGTAATTTGCAAATATAAATAAGTTTTTAAGCCTAACGGTTTAAAATAACGGGGGATCCGTAAATAAAAAAACAGCGGTCTGCGGGAGAAAGCAGACAGAAAGGAAAAATAGTGATGAAGAAGAGTAGAATTCTTTCGGCTCTGACATCTGTGGCTATGGTTGGTACCATGATTGCAAGCGCGTTGCCGTTTACAGCGTCAGCCTTTGATAGGTTAGTAGTCAAAGAGTCAGTAAGCCAGTTCAGCTTAGTGCCTGAAAAATCATCTTTCACTATGGATGAGGTTAAGGCCGGAAACGCTAAAACGACTGTTGCTATGTTAGTAGATAATTTTGGTGACGATGAGTTAGTTACATATCTTAAATCAGGATTTGCTGCAAGCGACAGCGGAATTACTTTATCTAATTTAAAGTTTACAGAAGTGAACGGTCTTACAAACGTAAATGGTACTGGAGGAAAGTTCAGCAGAGACTTTGACGCTTCCGGTATATCGGGAACAAATTTCTTTATTCAGAATGGTCCTGATAAATGGTTTGTAAAGAATGACAACGACGCGTCAGTTGTTACATTCGACGTTACTTTTGACAGCTCAATGGCTGAAGGCGAATATACGATTGATTTTGACAATCAGTTTGAGTTATTGTCGGGTAACTCTACGGCAGCCGGCTTAGATAAGGATGATCCTAATTACGGACTTGTAAACGTTGATTATTCAGCTTCTGTAACTAAGATTCCGGCTACAATTACTCTCGGAAGCTCCTCTCCTTCAACCGAGGGAACGACAGAGCCTTCTGAAGCAACGACGGAAAGTGAAGATAATCGTGTATATGTTGGCGACGCTAATCTCTGGGCAGATAAGGTAGAAGCTGCTCCGGGTGAAGAAGTAGTAGTTAATATGTATATAGATACGCAGGGAAAAGAAATCAGAGGACTTGAAGCAAGAGCAATGTTTGACAGAACAATGCTTGAAGTAACAAAGATGGTTCAGGATTGGGGTCTTGATAAGAGCGCGACAATTACTCTAGAGGAAGCGTTGTACGTAGTATCTTCAGCAGAAGAGAAAATCCCGAACGATCCGACTCTCCCGATTGCAAAGATGACCTTTAAGGTATCGGAAGACGCAAAGCCGGGCGAAGTTTATGAGATAGATATTCACGGTTCAAACGGCGCTCCGAAGCCGGTAGTACTTGTTACAGGCGGCGGCGAAGGCTACACATATCTCACACCTATAGTAGAAAAAGGATCTATTACAATCAAGGGCGAAACAGAGCCTGAAACAACAGAGCCTTCTGAAGCAACAACGGCAAGTGACAGTCGTGAATATGTTGGCGACGCTAATCTCTGGGCAGACAAGGTAGAGGCTGCTCCTGGAGAAGAAGTAGTAGTTAACATGTACATTGATACAAACGGCTTTGAAATCAGAGGACTTGAAGCAAGAGCAATGTTTGACAGAACAATGCTTGAAGTAACAAAGATGGTTCAGGATTGGGGTCTTGATAAGAGCGCGACAATTACTCTAGAGGAAGCGTTGTACGTAGTATCTTCAGCAGAAGAGAAAATCCCGAACGATCCGACTCTCCCGATTGCAAAGATGACCTTTAAGGTATCGGAAGACGCAAAGCCGGGCGAAGTTTATGAGATAGATATTCACGGTTCAAACGGCGCTCCGAAGCCGGTAGTACTTGTTACAGGCGGCGGCGAAGGCTACACATATCTCACACCTATAGTAGAAAAAGGTTCTATCACAATCAAGGGCGAAACAGAGCCTGAAACAACAGAGCCTGTTACAACAACAGAAGCTCCTGAAACAACTGTAACTACAACATCAACAAAGGCTCCTGAAACAACTGTAACTACAACATCAACAAAGGCTCCTGAAACAGGCGATGATACTGTAAAGACGATTATTGTAACAGTACCTGTGACGGTTACTGTAACAGTACCAGTAACAGTTCCTGTGACAGTGCCAGTAACGGTAACTGTTCCAGTAGTTGAAACTGTAGTTGTGACTGAAACAGTAATAGTTCCGTCCGAGACAGTTATTGTGACAGTTCCGGTAACGGTGACTGTTCCAGTAGTTGAAACTGTAGTTGTGACAGAAACGGTAGTAGTTCCGTCTCAGACAGTTATTGTAACGGTGCCAGTGACGGTAACAGTTCCGGTAGTTGAAACGGTAATTGTAACAGAAACGGTAATAGTAACCGAAACAGTTATTATAACTGAAGCTCCAGATACTTCTACAACTGTAACAACGGGTACGGGAGAAAATGACATAGAAATTGTCACAAATTACGATGTTGACAAAGACAGCGATCAGTGGTATCATAATGATAACGTCGAATTCTTTAAGAATGGTATCGTTGTTATGCTTGGTGATGAAGACGTAACTGAAGACGCAGTAATTAAATTTGCTGATACGCCTGCCGATGTTTACGACGGTGAGAACTTTGATTATACAGTTGAATTTACTGTTGAATATAACGGTACAACCAAGACTGCATCAATCCCTGTTAAGATCGGACCTCGTGGCGACGCTAATATGAGCGGCGGCGAATTGGCTGACCTTTACGATGCAATCACAGTTGCTACGTTTATTCTCCCAACAAAGCCTATTGATATTCCTAAGGGTTCATTCCAGGAATTCCTCGGCGATAACAATGAGGACGGCGTTGTAGATCTGTATGATGCAATCAATGTTGCTAAGCTTATTCTTCCTACGGTAAACGGAGATTGGACTAAGGTTAGTAACGATTATCAGAACTGGATTAAAACCTGATAATCAGTAATCATTAATTAAGTTTTGTTTTCGCATAAGCCGGAATTCCGGCTTATGCTTAACAAATATAGAAAAGAAAGGAAAATATTAAAAATGAAGAAGAATGTATTTTCAAGAGCAATTGCAGTATTGGCTTCTATGACAGTACTTGGCGCAGCATCAATGATGTCTGCAAGTGCGGCAGGTGAAGGCGTTAAGGTTGCTGATGTAACAGTTCCTTACGGTACAACAGAAGCTACAGTAGGTCTTTCACTTATCGGCGATATTGACTCTCAGGGCGCTGTTCTTACAGTAACATATCCTGAGGAACTTACACTTGTTGAAACTCTTACAGGCGCACTGGTTACAGATGAATCTGTTGCTGGTTCAGTTTCAGCTACATATGTAGCTCCAAATGGCCTTAAGACAGATTTCTCATCAATTACATTTGGTATTCCTGCAGATGCAGAAGCTGGTACAGTATATGACATCGGTATCACTATCACAAGCCTTGATAACGGCGGTGCATATGTTGAATCTCCAGTAGCTGAGGCTGGTTCTATCACAATTGAAGCAGAGCCGACAGAAGAACCTACAGAAGAGCCGACAGAAGAGCCAACAGAAGAACCTACAGAGGCTCCTGCAGTAACAACAGCAGCACCTGCTACAACAGTAGCTCCTAAGAAGACAGGTTCACCTAAGACAGGTTCAGCTGGCGTAGCAGTAGCAGTAGCTGGTCTTGTAACAGCTGGTGCAACAGCAGTTGTTCTTAAGAAAAAACACTAATTTAAGTTAGTCGTTAATTTTTCATAAAATTGTCCCCTTGTTTCAAGGGGACTTTTTTTATTTCCCAACAAAAAAACCATCGTAACTAAACGATGGTTTAAAGTATTTGATCAGTCATTACCGGATTCTGAAAAGCCGACTCCTCCCCAGCCGTCAATATTGCTTCTTCGCATAGCTCCGAATATTCTGTCTGAAAAGCCGCTGTTCTCCTTATCCATTTGCCGGATAAAATTCTTTGTTTTCTCACGGTTTGTATGCCCGTCGGCAGGGCATTTTGATTTTACAACATTTAATTCATTCTTTAAGGCTGCCTTGCATATTTCTTTTTCCGGAGCAAAAACAAGCGGACGGATTAATGTTATGTCTTTACGTGAAAGGTAGCTTTTCGGAGAAAAGCAACCGATTCTGCCTTCGTTAAATAAATTCATTATAAAGGTTTCTATTGCGTCATTATAGTGATGTCCAAGGGCAATTTTATTGCAGCCATATTGTTTAGCTGCGTCATGCAGCGCGCCTCTTCTCATTCTTGCGCACAGACTGCATGGATTTTCCTCCTTGCGTATATCGAAAACTATTTCGCCGATATGAGTTTGAATAATATGGTATTCTATGTCAAGGCCGGAGCAAAGTCCTGCAACTGAACTGAAATCTCCAGGGGTACCTTTAAATTGTGGATCAAGCGTAATTCCTACAAGCCTATAATCAATACCTATAAATCTCCTGAGTAACGCAAGACCGTTTAATAAAACAAGACTGTCTTTTCCGCCAGATATACCTACCGCTATGGAATCGCCGTCTGAAATAAGATCAAATTCTTGAATGGCTTTTCTCATATATCCTAAAATTTTTTGCATAAATTCCTCCTTATCAGTTAGTATATATTATACAATATTTTGCAGTATTTTTCAATTATACTTGAAAAAAATGTCGCTTTATTATATACTATACTTAAGATTTACTAAAAAGGGGGATTAAATGGAAAGTGTTGATGAAGCGCTGAAAAAAATTGATTCCGGCGGCTATGATAATATATTGTCAGATCTTTATGGATGTGAAAAGTTAAGTTATCAAAGGCAGCGTATAGTCAGCGCGTTAAATTTATTTGAGCGTTATTTTGGAACTGAAAGAAAAATCAGTTTATTTTCGGCGCCAGGAAGAATGGAAATTTCAGGAAATCATACGGATCATCAATGGGGCAACGTTCTTTCAGCAAGTGTTGATTTGGACACTATTGGTATTGTATCTCCCAATAATGACGGGGTTATAAGAGTTAAATCAAACGGCTTTCCTATAGACGAAATAGCTGTTTCACTTAAAATAAAGGGGGATCCGCGGGAATACTCGCCGCTTGGAGACTTTGTAATAGCTGATTTAGATCCGTATCCTAATGAAATACATAAATCTATAGCGCTAATCAGAGGGATCGCCGCTAAGTTTTATCTGATGGGAAAAGAGCTCGGCGGTTTTGATTGCTATACCACGTCAAACATTATACACGGCGCCGGACTTTCCTCTTCTGCGGCGTTTGAGGTTTTAATAGGCTGTATAATGAATTATCTATTTATGGATAATTCGGTATCTCCTGAGGAATTAGCTCAATTAGTACAATTTGATGAAAATTATTATTATAAAAAGCCCTGCGGACTTATGGATCAGCTCACTTCGGCTGTCGGCGGGATAATCTGGATAGATTTTTACGATAGCGATACTCCTTTTGTGAAAAAAGTGAATTATGACTTTTCAAAATCCGGATATACTATATGTATGCTGGACAGCGGCGGAACTGATAATGATAATGTCAGAGAATATGAAACGATTACCCGTGAAATGAAGTCAGTGGCGAATTTTTTCGGCAAAACTGCGTTATCAAGGCTTGATGAGGACGAATTTTTAGCTTATATAGGAGATGCCAGAAAAAAATGCGGGGACAGGGCGGTTTTAAGAGCATGGCACTTTTTCAATGAAGACAAAAGAGCAATAAGGTGTGCCGAGCTTCTGAATAAAAATGATTTTCAGAAATTTTTAAGAGAGGTAGATAATTCTGGAAAATCGTCTTTTATGTATCTTCAGAATGTTTTTGATCCGTCTGACGTCAATTATCAGCCGTTGTCAGTCGTACTCGCTCATTGCGGGAGAATACTTGACGGAGAGGGTGCGTTCAGAGTGCACGGCGGAGGATTCGGAGGTACGGTTCAGGCCTATGTACCTGATGATATGGTAGGATATTTTAAACGGGAAAGTGAAAAGCTGCTGGGAGACGGCAGATGTCATATATTAAAAATAAGACGGCACGGCTGTGCTGAAATAGGAGGAAGCTATGAGTAAAGTTTTGGTTACCGGAGGTACAGGCTTTATAGGAAGTCATACCTGTGTTGAGCTGCTTGAAAACGGATATGACATAATAATAATGGATAATCTCAGTAATTCCAAAAGAGAAAGCGTGGAGCGCATAGAAAAGGTTTCCGGAAAGACGGTAAAATTTTATGAAACCGATATGCTTGATCTTGATAAAACTGATGAAATCTTTGAAAAGAATGAGATTGCCGCAGTGATTCATTTTGCAGGTCTGAAGGCTGTCGGGGAATCGGTTGAAAAACCGCTGGAGTATTATCATAATAATATTTCCGGCACTATAAACCTGCTTAGAGTTATGAAAAGATATAACTGCAAAACAATGGTCTTTTCATCGTCGGCAACCGTATACGGAGTAAATAATAAAGCGCCGTATACAGAGGATATGCCTACCTCCGCTACCAACCCTTACGGTTATACCAAGGTTATGATAGAACAGATTTTAAAAGACATTACATTATCGGACAAATCGTGGAATGTCGTTTCCCTAAGGTACTTTAATCCTATCGGCGCGCATAAGAGCGGTCTTATCGGAGAAAACCCGAACGGTATACCAAATAATCTTGTTCCGTATATAGCGCAGGTAGCTTTGGGAAAGTTGGAAAAGCTTAAGGTATTCGGCAATGATTATGACACTCCGGACGGTACCGGCGTCAGGGATTACATTCATGTAGTGGATCTTGCTAAGGGTCATATTTCAGCTTTGAAATACGCTGAAGAGAACAGCGGCTTTATCCCCGTTAATCTCGGTACCGGAAAAGGCTCTAGTGTACTCGATGTAGTAGCCGCTTATGAAAGAGCGTGCGGTAAAAGTATTCCCGTTGAGATAACGCAGAGGCGTTCAGGTGATATTGCAGTTTCATATGCAGATACATCGCTTGCTAAAAAGCTTTTTAACTGGGAGGCTAAAATGACCGTTGACGATATGTGCAGGGATAGCTGGAATTTTACCCTTAATAATCCTGACGGTCTTTAATATATCTAATTCAACAAAATGATATGCGCCGGAAACTTAGCGAATTTTCGGCGGCGAAAGGAGTTGAAAATAATTGAAGAAGCATATTAAAATTGACGGTATGAGCTGCGAGCATTGTGCAAATGCGGTAAAGTCCGCGTTGGAAGAAATCGGTGCGAAAAATATTTCAGTGAATCTGGCTGACGGCTATGCGGAAGCTGAGATCAGCGCTTCGGACGTCGAAATAAAGAATATAATTTCAGAAGAGGGATTTACCGCAGAAACTATTACAGTTATTGAGTAGACTGTTATTTTTATAATATCGTCTTTTCAATAGCAGAAATTATCGGGTATAACCTATAAGCCGTTTAAACGGCTTTAAATTGCGGCGGAGATACTGTTAGAATGTATCTCCGTCGGTTTTTGATAAATTGCTGCGTTAAGGCTGTTTTGCTTCTTATACGATACTATAATTTGTTATTGAAGAAAGGTAAGGCAGACGGTATGAAAAACATATTAAAAGAGGACCTTATATATGAAATTCTGTCAGTGGTTGCGGAAATTCCCTTAGGAAAAGTAGCTACATATGGTCAGATCGCAAGACTTATCGGCAGGGAAAAATACTCGCGGCTTGTGGGAAGAGCGTTGAGTATGGCTGATTATTACGGCAGGTATCCATGCCATCGCGTGGTTAATCATGCAGGAAGACTTGTTCCAGGATGGAGCGAGCAGGGGGATCTGCTTCGAAGCGAGGGCATACCAATGAAGAACGACAATCATGTTGATTTAAAGCTTTGCATGTGGGAGTGTTAAAACGCTAAAAGAATATTGGAAGAATTTAAGGAAAAGCCGAAAATGCATATAACTGAAACAGCGTTACTAAGCGCTTTTTCATAAGTTAAAATTGAGGTCTAAGGAATAAGGTATGATTTACACAACACATTATTCTTCGCCGATCGGAAAGCTTTTACTTGCTGAAAAGGACGATGCTTTGGTTGGTCTTTGGATAGAAGGGCAGAAATATTATCTCGGAACCGTTCGTGAGGAAATAAAGGAAGTCGGCGATTCAGCCGTTTTAGCTCAGGCAAGGCGATGGCTTGACAGGTATTTTGCTGGCGAAAGACCGTCGGTAATGGAATTGAATACCGCGCCGGATGGCAGTCCGTTCCGTAAAGCGGTCTGGCAGATTCTTTGCGAGATTCCCTATGGCAGGACTATTACTTATGGCGAAATAGCTAAAAAGCTCGTTCAAAATAACGGATTTTCAAAAATGTCCGCACAAGCTGTTGGAGGAGCGGTAGGGCGCAATCCTGTTTCTATTATAATACCATGTCATCGTGTAGTCGGTTCAACCGGCAGCCTGACCGGCTATGCCGGCGGCGTGGAAATAAAACAAAAGCTGCTTGCATTAGAGGGTGCGGATATGACGGGTTTGTTTATACCTAAGAAGGGTACGGCATTATAATAAACGCTTGTATAATTACCGCTTTCACACAGAAAGCTTTACGTTCTTATAATTTCGATTTAAGGCTGAAAAAATGCGCAGGATCAGTTATCTGACCGTTCTGCGCATTTATTTTTATTTTAAATTTTACAGATTTTCATTATAGTTATCTTTTGATTCTTAAAACTTCGCCGACAAAAATAAGATTGACATTAGTTATTCTGTTTTCCCTTGCTATTTCTTCAACTGTTGTATCGAATCTTCTTGCAATATCATAGAGGGTATCGCCTGCCTTTACCCTGTAATAGATAAAGTTCTCGTCAGGACGGTTTTCATTTTCATCGTCAGTTATATAAACGGTATCAGTAAATCTATCCCTGTCCACCGCATCGTCTACTCCGCATACTCTTCCGTCGTCAGTAAACTGGAAACCGCTCCAGCCGTTGGTGAAAACTCGAGTTATATCAGGCTCGTATGCGCCGTAATCCGCCGCCCATAAAGGATATTCGGCAAAATTTTCGTCCCAGATGCTGTCGGCCGCAAAGGCGTCCGTATATATCATCGGTTTTGTATAAATAAGTTCGTGAAGTCTTTCCATAAAGGCAGTTCCGATTTCATTTATCTCTCTTCGCGAAAGACCTGAAAATTCTTCAAAGTCCATTGCAGGGCGGCAGCTATAGTCCTTATTCCTGATCAGATCCGCAAAGCGTTCGGCCTGTCGGCGGGCTTCTTCGGCGTTTCGTGCTGTAACGTAAAAATAATAACCGAATTTTATTCCCGCTTCTTTTGCCTTTCGACTGTTATTTTCAAATTCTGAATCAGTATAATCTCCGGCAGCCGCTCTTATATAAACGGTTTTAATGTCGCAGTTCTTAAGCTCGTCAAAATTAACGTCGCCCTGATATTCGCTTATATCAATGCCGTCGTGTACTCGTTCAGAGTCCGGACGCAGAGCGTATACGGAAAAGCTTCCGGTAAATAGCATAAGAAACGCGGAAGCGGCTGCTAATAATTTCTTTTTCAGCATATTTTCCTCCATTTGCCGCAAAACAATTTGCTTAATTTTTAGCACAGTAAAAAGTGTATTGCGGCGATTAGACGTTATATTAGTATATAGGATTAACTAAACTGATAGTTATCCAATATTATGATATGGCTTTATAAAGTAATGTGTGATTTAAGCGTTTATACAATTTACAT
>ENA-UOIW01002100-UOIW01002100.1-human-gut-metagenome-genome-assembly--contig:-P58-NODE-2100-length-10807-cov-5.936012_pt1 | contig 10807 bp, 10 predicted proteins | sample MGYA00242334_ERZ723881 | MGnify/ENA metagenome assembly ERZ723881
ACGCATCGCAAGACGCAGCTTGAGCGAGTTGGCCAGACGGCCCCAGCGCTCCAGCCTGCCGCCCGCTTTCAGCAGCTGTGCCGCCGTATCGAGGATGGCCGACTGCGTGACCAATAATTCAGCTTCGCGGGCCGGTTCCAGCTTTTTGTAGCGCAGATCCGGCTTTTTTGCCAGAATGCCAAGGCCGCTGCAGGGCACATCCGCTAAAATGCGGTCTGCCTGCGGCAGGGCCGGGTTCACCTTTGTGGCATCGTTGCACAGGGCTTCCACATTGGCAAGGCCCATGCGCTGCACTGCCGTGCGGATCAGGCCCACGCGGTTCTCGGCGGCATCACAGCTGTAAAGCCTGCCGGTGCTGTGCATCTGCTCGGCCAGCAGGATGGTCTTGCCGCCGGGCGCGGCGCACAGGTCGATGACTGTTTCTCCGGGCTGTGCGTCCACGCAGAGCGCCGCCAGCTGGCTGGCCTGCCCTTCCACATGGAAGTACCCCTGCCGGAACAGCTCATTTTCCGCCGGGCTGCCCTCGAACCGGGCCAGCACACTGCCGGGCACAATGCCCCGCTTTGCTTCCTTTGCGCCGGAAGCCAGCAGCTTTGCACAAAGCTCATCGGCACTGCCTTTCAGCGGGTTCGCCCGCAGGCTGGTCATGCCGCCGTCGGCCTTGTAGGTAAGGATATCCAGTGCTTCGTCCGGGTAGTTTTTGTGCAGAAATTCCGCCACATCCCGCCCGGCAGAGCCAAGCACCATGAGCCGCTCCACTTCGTTTTTGAAGCTTGCGGTGCTCAGGTCGTAGCTGCACGCCTTGCGCAGCACGGCGTTGACCAGACCGGATGCGCTGGATTTTTTGAAGGCACGGGTCAGCTTGACGGCTTCGTTCACCGCAGCGGACACCGGCACCTGCATATAGCGGGCCTGCGCCAGCGCCGCGCGCAATATTTCGCGCACCGGTGCATCCAGCTTGGCAAGGCCCTTGGGCAGGAACTGGCACAGGATGTAGTCCAGCGTGCCCTGATGTTCCAGCACCGTGTAAAAGATGGCGCTGGCAAAAGCTTTATCGCGGCCTTCCAGCTGCTGGCGCTTGAGTTCGGCATCCAGAACAAGGTTGGAAAAACCATCCTGCTCCTGCCGCACCAGCGCCGCCACTGCCGCCGCGCGGGGATTCGCCGCCATCAGAGGATATCCCCCGTTTTCAGGCGCTGACCGGCCGCAAAGGCGGTGCCGTCCATGGGCTTTTTGCCTTCCGGCACCACATTCAGCAGCTGGACGGCCCCCTCACCGCAAGCCACCGTGAGCGGCTTTGTGGCCAGCACGGTGCCGGGCGCTTCGCCGTGAGCTTCCACGGCACGGCACTCCATCACCTTGAGCTTCTTGCCGCCGGAGGTGACGAACCATGCACCGGGCCACGGGTTCATGCCGCGCACCCAATTGTGGATGTGGGCAGCCGATTCGGTCAGGCGGAACTCTGCCATCTCCTTGTTCAGCATAGGTGCAAGGCAGGCGTTCTCATGATCCTGCGGCTGGGGTTTCAGCGTTCCGGCGGCGATGGCGGGCACCACCTCGCACAGCACCCGTGCACCCACGGCAGTCACGCGGTCAAACAGCTGGCCGCTGGTCTCCTCCGGGTCAATGACGATCTTCTCGCAGCAGAGCACATCGCCGGTGTCAAGGCCCTCGTCCATCTGCATGATGGAAACGCCGGTCTCGGCATCGCCGTTCAGCACGGCCCACTGCACCGGGGCGCTGCCGCGGTACTTGGGCAGCAGGGAGACATGCAGGTTGATGCAGCCGTACTTCGGCGCTTCCAGCACAGACTTCGGCAGGATGCAGCCGTAAGCCACCACCACGATCAGTTCCGGGGCCAGTGCGCGGATGTTCTCGTCCTCGCTGCCGTCCCGCAGGGTGCGGGGCTGGAACACCGGCGTGCCGTGGGCAAGGGCCACTTCCTTGACCGGGGGTGCGGTAAGCACCTGCTTGCGGCCAACCGGCTTGTCCCGCCGGGTGTACACCGCGCAGATGTCATGCCCGGCGGCATACAGGGCTTTGAGGCACTCTGCGGCAATATCCGGCGTGCCCATGAACAAAATGCGCATTACTTGTTTCCTTTCGCTTCGCGGGCAGCTTTTTTGCCCTCTTCGGTATCCTCATAGAAATACTCGCTGGACTGCATGATGGTAATGCCGTCCAGATGGTCATTCTCGTGCTGGATGCAGCGGCCCAGCAGATCCTCAGCTTCCAGCTCGAACCACTCACCGTGGCGGTCCTGTGCGCGCACCTTGACCGCGGCGGGGCGGGTCACGGCGCCGTTGTGGCCCGGGAAGGACAGACAGCCCTCGTAGGCGGTCTCCTCTTCCTCGGATACAGCCAGAATTTCCGGGTTGACGAAGTCGATGAACTTATATTCGTAATCTTCGGGGATCTCCTCGGGCGCGTCGGTGGTGTCCCACACCACGAACAGGCGGCGCAGCATGCCCACCTGCGGGCCGGCCAGACCCACGCCGTCGGCGGCGATCATGGTCTCGTGCATGTCGTCCAGCAGGGTAGCCAGACGGTCATCAAAGGTGGTGACGGGGCGGCAGACCTTGTTCAGGATGGGATCGCCCTCTTTTACAATGTTACGGATTGCCATTTATGGTACCTCCAAATCAGATGTCACCGTCCGAGTGCAGGTCCACCGCAACGGTGGCCTTGGACGGAAGTTTTTCCTGTTCGTATCTTTCCAGTGTGCTGCGCACAAGGTCGCGGAAGCGGCGGTCGTTGCGGCACTTGATGGTAAGTTTGTAGCGGTAGGTGTCGTTGATCTTCTCAATGCTGCCGGGCGTGGGGCCAAGCACCCGCAGCGGCAGGTCCGGCTGTTTTGCCGCCTGCTGACCAAGCAGGGCCGCAAAGCGCGCCGCCGCCCGTGCCACCTCGATCTCCTTTGCGCCTGCAAAGCCAATGACGCACAGCCCGCAGAAGGGCGGGTACAGGCCCAGCTTGCGGTAGGCGATCTCCTGCTCAAAAAAGGCATCGTAGTCCTGCGCGGCGGCAAGGTTCAGCACCGGGTTATCGGGGTCGGTGGTCTGGATGATGGCAAAGCCGGGGTCTCTGGCCCGTCCGCTGCGGCCCACCACCTGCGTGATGAGGCTGAACACGTTCTCATACGCGCGGAAGCCCTGCGCAAACAGCAGCGAGTCGATGCCCAGCACGCCCACAAGGGTCACATCCTCAAAATCCAGTCCCTTGGCCACCATCTGGGTGCCCACCATGATGTCATATTCGTGGTTCGCAAACCTTGCCAGCAGCTTTTCGTGGGCATCCTTTGCGGCAGTGGAATCCTGATCCATGCGCAGCACCCGCGCATCCGGGAACAGCTTTGCCAGCTCTTCCTCGGCTTTCTGGGTGCCGAAGCCCCGGTACTGCAGCTTGCCGCCGCAGGCGGGGCAGACGGTGGGCGGTTTCATCTGGCTGCCGCAGTAGTGGCACAATACCTTGTGCGCCGCTTTGTGGTACACCATCGGCACGCTGCACTTTGTGCACTTGAGCACCTCGCGGCAGTCCTCGCACTGGGCCATGGTCTGGTAGCCCCGGCGGTTCAGCAGCAAAATGGTCTGCTTGCCTGCATCCAGATTGCGGCGGATGGCATCTTCCAGCGACAGACTGATCTCCCGCGGGTTGCCTGCCGCCAGCTCTGCGCGCATGTCCACGATCTGCACCGTGGGCAGCGGGTTGCCGCCGTAGCGCTGGGTCAGCCGCACCAGCTGGGTGCGGCCATGCTGGGCCGCGTAAAAGCTCTCGGTGCTGGGGGTGGCGCTTGCCAGCAGAAGCAATGCACCGTTTTCCGCCGCGCGCTGCCGGGCCACCTCGTGGGCAGAATAGCGGGGCGCGGATTCCGAGCGGTAGGTGTGCTCCTGCTCCTCATCGATGATGATGAGCCCGATGTTTTCCAGCGGCGAAAAGATGGCACTGCGGGTGCCCACCACGATGTCTGCGCCGCCGTCCTGGATCATCTGCCACTGCAAAAGGCGTTCGGTGTGGTTGAGGGCAGAGTGCTGCACCGCCACCCGGCGGCCAAACTGACTCTTGAGCCGCAGGATCATCTGCGGGGTCAGGCTGATCTCCGGCACCAGCACCAGCGCACGCCTGCCCTGCTCCAGACAGCGGGCAATGAGCTTTAAGAACACCAGCGTCTTGCCGCTGCCGGTCACGCCGTAGAGCAGCGCCGAGTGGGGTGCATCGTCTTCCAGCTTTGGCAGCAGAGCATCGTAAGCCGCCTGCTGCTCCTGCGTGAGGGTGATTGGCTCGTTTTTCAGCGGAATGGACGAATACAGGTCGATAGATTTATTCACCTTGCTGCATTCCAGCACGCCTTTGGCGCACAGGTTATCCAGCACGGCACGGCTGATGCCCTTGTCTTCCAGTTCGTTCAGGGTGCGGGGCCCACCGCCCAGCAGCGCCACTGCCGCCAATTGCTTGGCTGTCGGCTTCGGCTTTGGCGGCAGCCCGCCCACAAGGCGGTAGGAGTTCTCGGTGTGGCGGGTGAGCTGCTTTTGCAGCACCGGCGTTACACCGTCCGCCGCCACGGCAGGCTTGTACTGTGCACCATAGGGAATGACCGCCTTGACCGCTTCGTAATAGGTGCAGAAGGTGCGCTCCTTCAAAAAGTGCACCAGCCGCAGCAGTTCCGGGGTCAGGCAGGCGGATGCCGGGGCCACGTCGAAAAGATATTTCAGCTTTGCACTTTCCGGTTCGGCATCGCAGGCCAGCACCACGCCCATGCGGGCGCGGCTGCCACGGCCAAAGGGCACCAGCACCATGCTGCCAAGTTTTACCGCATTCTGCTGATCCGGCATGACGGCATAGGTATAAAGCTTATCAAAGTGGAAGGTCGCATTGCTGACGGCAACGCCTACCGTTTTGGGCATTCGTCCAGCTCCTTCAAAATGTTATTCTGCGGCACCAATGCGCTGGCAGATGGCCTGATACAGTGCATCGGCGCAGGTATCGACCTGGTCGTTGACCAGCTTCAGGGTGAATTTATCCTGCTGGGCCAGCTCCTGCCGGGCGGTGGCAAGACGTTCCTGAATGCTGTCCTCGGTCTCGGTGCCGCGGCCCCGCAGACGGCGCTCCAGTTCCTCCACCGACGGCGGCAGCAGGAACACGGTGGTTGCGCCCGGGAACATGCGGCGGATGTTCGCTGCGCCGTGCACATCGATGACCAGAACGACCACCTTCCGGGCTGCAAGGCGCTTGTCCACTTCCTCGCGCAGGGTACCGTAGTAGTTGCCGTTGTAGAAGTTGTGCTCCACCACCTGATCGTTCTCGATCAGCTGCTGGAACTGCTCCCGGGTGCGGTAATAATAATCCACGCCCTCCTGCTCACCGGGACGCGGTGCGCGGGTGGTGGCGGAAACAGTCTTTTCGATCTCCGGGTGTGCTTCGCGCAGTGCCTTCACCACGCTGTCCTTGCCGGTACCGGCCGCGCCGGAGACCACAAACAAATATTTATCGTTCGCCATGGGTCTGTTCCTCCTCTGCTGGTGTTTTGCCCTCCTGCCCTGCCGCACGGTTGGCCACCGTTTCCGGCTGAAGCGCCGAGAGCACCACATGATCGGAGTCCATGATAAGCACTGCACGGGTGCTGCGGCCATAGGATGCATCGATCAGCATTCCGCGCTCCCGCGCTTCCTTTACAAGGCGCTTGACCGGGGCGGAATCCGGGCTGACCACTGCCACCACACGGCCTGCACTGACCATATTGCCAAACCCGATGTTGATGAGCTTCATAAACCCCTCCGAATTTTCTGTATCACTCCAGATTCTGGATCTGTTCGCGGATCTTTTCGATCTCCGCCTTCATATCCACCACGATGCGGGTGATATCCAGATCCTGACACTTGGAGCCGATGGTATTGGTCTCGCGGTTCAGCTCCTGTGTCAAAAAGTCCAACTTGCGGCCCACCGGCTCGTCCAGCTTGAGGATATCGCGGTACTGCGCAATGTGGCTGCGCAGGCGCACCGTCTCTTCATCCACAGCGGTCTTATCACCAAAAATAGCGGCCTCGGTCAGCACGCGGGCATCGTCGATATCGCGGTCCTCCAGAATGACCTTGAGTTTCTCGTACAGGCGGTTGGTGTAGGCTTCCACGCGGCCTGCGCTCAAAGTCTCCACCCTGCCCACGCACTCCTCGAGGAAGTTCAGACGGTTTTCCACGTCTGCCTTCATCTTGGCACCCTCGGCGGCGCGCATCTCCACAAAGCGGTCCAGCGCCTGTGCGGTAACGGCAGAAACATCTTCCCACAGCTGTTCCTCGTCCACATCCGCGTGGCGGGTGGTGAGCACATCCGGGAAGCGGGTCAGCACGCCCGCAGAGATATCGTTCTTGACACCCAGCTGTTCCGAAATATCCCGCATGGCCTGCTGGTAGCTGCGTGCCAGCTCCATGTTGACGGCCACCACCGTATCGGCAGCGTCCACATTCTGCACGGTCATGCTCAGCTCCACCTTGCCGCGGGAAATGCGCTCGTTGAGCTGCTTTTTCAGGCGGCTGTCCAGATAGCTGCAGGTGCGCGGGATGCGCGAAGAATACTCAAAGTAGCGGGAATTCACGCTGCGCAGCTCCACCGTGATCTCACGGCCATTGCGCACAGCAGTCCCCCGGCCAAAGCCGGTCATGCTTAAGATCATAACGCTCTCCTGTTCTTACATTTTCAGTGTTTCAGCTTACAAGTTTCGGTATACGTATCCGCCTTTGGGTACACAAACCCATGTTACGATACATATAGTTTCATTTTACTATTCTTCGGCCCAAAATTCAAGGTGCACTGTTGCGTGCCGCCGCCAAAACCGGCCGCAATACACGGTGCAAAGTAAAAAAGCTCTGATACAAAATCTTCCGATCCTGTATCAGAGCCTGTTTCAGTTGGTTTTATATACGCAGGTCACGCTGTTCTGCAGCAGATTTGCGTTCAGCAGCGCGCGCTCCACCCAGTGGATTTTGTCCGCAATGGTATCGCGGGAGACACCGTATTCTGCCGCAATGTTCTCCATGCTGCGGTACTCGCGGCGGTAGAGCAACGTCAGCACCAGCTTATCCTGCATTGTGATCTTGGTAAAGTGCGGCCTGCGCCGGTGCTCCTTGCAATAAGCCGCATTCAGTGCTTCCAGCATCTGGGCAAATTCCTTCCGGGTGATGCCGAAGGTAAATTCATAATCCTGCTCTGTAAATTCCGCAAGGCGCTGTACCGTGATGCTTCTCATGCAGATCACCTCTTCTTTTTCCGGGGATGCCCGGGTGTCGGCCGCATCCATTTTGATTCATTATAAAATGGATGGATTTTCATGTCAATGAGCCGCCGCCCATTTTTGGGGCCAGATCCGGTGCAAAGCACAAAAAGGAGCCTCCCGCCGCAAAAGCGAGAAGCTCCTGAATCCGTTATGAAAGATCAGACGGGATGAGACTGATTGGTGTAGTCCACATGGTCGCCGTCCACGCCCTGCTTCTTGGCATTGCGCTTTTCAAAGAACTTGGGTGCCACCTGCGGGAACATTGCGTAGGTCAGCACATCCTCTTCCTGCGTTGCCCACTTGGCAGCTTCTGCCTTCAGCTTGTCCATCTCAGGAGCCAGAGTATCAGCAAAGCGGCAGGTAATGGGCTGCTCGTCGCCCAGGATCTTCTTGGTGAACTCGGGCTTGATGGGAGCGGGAGTCTTGCCGTAATCACCGTGGACCAGACCCTTGAACTCCTTGGTGACCATCTTGTAGCGCTCGCCCAGGATCACGTTGAACACAGCCTGCGTACCAACGATCTGGCTGGTGGGGGTGACCAGCGGCGGATAGCCTGCATCCTCGCGGACGCGGGGGATCTCTGCCAGCACTTCGTCCAGCTTATCTTCCTTGCCGGCATCCTTCAGCTGTTTGAGCATGTTGGAGAACATGCCGCCCGGCACCTGATACAGCAGGGTGTTTGCATCCACGCCCAGGCTCTTCGGGCTGATCTGGCCGTTGGCAATGTACTTCTCGCGCAGCTTTGCAAAGTATGCGCGCACAACGTTCAGCTGCTTCAGATCCAGACCGGTGTCGTAATCGGTGCCCTGCAGGGCAGCGACCAGACTCTCGGTGGGCATGTGGCTGGTGCCCAGGCTCAGGGGGCTCATGGCGGTATCGATGATGTCGGCACCTGCCTCGATGCCCTTCAGGATGGACATGGAAGCCAGACCTGCGGTGTAGTGGCTGTGGATGTCAACAGGGATGCTGACGGTCTCCTTCAGCTTCTTCACCAGATCGTAGCAGGTATAGGGGGTCAGCAGACCGGCCATATCCTTGATGCAGATGGAGTTTGCTCCCATCTCCTCCAGGGTCTTGGCGTAGGCTGCAAAGTACTCGTTGTTGTGCACGGGGCTGAGGGTGTAGCTGATGCAGCCCTGCACATGAGCGCCTTCCTTGTTGGCTGCCTTGATGGCGGTCTGCAGGTTGCGCGGATCGTTCAGTGCATCGAAAATACGGATCACGTCGATGCCGTTTGCAACAGACTTCTGCACAAAGTACTCAACGGCATCGTCTGCGTAGGGGCGGTAGCCCAGCATGTTCTGGCCGCGGAACAGCATCTGCAGCTTCTGGTGGGGCAGCTCCTTGCGCAGGATGCGCAGGCGCTCCCACGGGTCTTCGTCCAGAAAGCGGATGCAGCTGTCGAACGTAGCGCCGCCCCAGCACTCCACGGAGAAGTAGTTGATCTTATCCATTTCCGGCAGGATGGGACGCATCTCATCCATGGTCATGCGGGTGGCCAGCAGAGACTGGTGGGCATCGCGCAGGACGACCTCAGTAACCTTGATCGGCTTTTTGGCCATGATTGTCACCTCTCCCTTAGTTCATGGAAACCAGAACGTCACCGGAGTTGACGGTGTCGCCCTTGTTGACGTTGATGGAAGCCACAGTGCCATCCTGCGGAGCAACGATCTCGTTCTCCATCTTCATGGCCTCCAGGATCACCAGCACGTCGCCAGCCTTCACGGATGCACCGGCCTTGACCTTGACATCCAGAATGTTGCCGGGCATGGGAGCCTTGACGGCAACGGCACCAGCAGCGCCTGCAGCAGCCTTGGGAGCAGCAGCGGGAGCCGGAGCAGCCTTAGGAGCAGCGGGTGCGGCAGGAGCTGCAGCAGCAACCGGAGCAGCACCAGCGGCAGTCTCCTCCACGGAGACGCTGTAAGCAACGCCATTGACGGTAATATTGTAGTACTTCATGGAAGGATCCTCCAAATCAAAATCGTATCAAAAAGATTTATACAGACGATTACAGAGCCATGTTGCCGTGCTTCTTGGGCAGGCGGGCAGCACGCTTGGTGCTCAGCAGTTCCAGTGCAGCAACAACGCTTGCACGCACATTGGCTGCATCGCAGGTCAGGTCAGCAGCGCCGCAGGCAACTGCATTTGCTGCGCTGCACACCTCGGCGGTGTAAGCAGCAGCCTTTGCGTTGGTGGCTGCAATGATGTTGTCGGAAGCATCGATCTCTTCCTTGTACAGGACGCTGACCGCTGCGCTGGGTTCCAGTGCGCTGACGGTGCAGCCAGCCACGGCAATGCGCAGATCGGCAGCAGCCAGAGCGGTGTAAACAGGGCCGACGGCCTTACCAGCCAGCACAGCCACCTTTGCGGTGGTAGCGTCGGCATAGGTAGCAGCCAGACGGGCAGCCTCACGGATGCCGCCTGCAATGTCATCGGTCGCGCTGGGCACAAAGCCCTCGGTATCCACAATGGTGATCACCGGCACGCTGAAGGCATCGCACAGGCGCACAAAGCGGGAAGCCTTGGCCACGCAGTTGTGGCACAGGGTCTTGCCGGTGGCCACAACGCCCACGGCGTTGCCGCCCACGGTGGCAAATGCAGTGTAAACAGACTTGCCAAAGCCTGCATACAGCTCCACAGCGCTGTCCTTATCGACCACGGCAGCAGCAGCCTTTGCAGGCTCTGCACCGGCAGCCAGAGCAGCAGTGGGCTGCTCGAACTCAAAGATCGCAGGGCCGGTCAGGTTGTTGGCCGGCAGCAGGCCCACGATGTGAGCAGCCTTCTCGGCAGCTTCCTCAGCAGTGGGTGCCACAATGGCAGCCACGCCAGCCTTTGCAGCGGCGGCTGCGGTGCCGGCATCGGCCACCTTGTCGCCCTTGGCAGCAGAGGTGAACGGAGCGGTGAAGAACAGCTCTGCGCCCTCAGCCATGATGCAGACATCTGCATTGGCAGCGCTCAGTGCGCTGGTGCCGCCGCAGACACCCAGAACAACAGCCACCTGCGGGATCACGCCGGAAACCTTTGCGATCTGCGCATTCAGCTTTGCGCTGGCGGTCAGCACGTCCAGACCCTCAGCCAGCTTTGCGCCGACGGAGTTGTAGAAGGTGACGACCGGGCAGCCAGTCTGAGCTGCCATCTCCAGAACCTTGATGTTCTTTTCAACATCCTTTACGGTAACAGCTTCGCCGTTCTGGTAAACAGCGTAAGCCTGCTGACCTGCCGCATAGCCGCAGGCAGCGCTCACTGCACCGTCAGCAAACAGTGCAGTGTATTCCCCGTCATCAAAAAACTTGGCGAGGATTTCTCCCTTATTGATCTTTGAAGCCATGGTAAGACCTCCTGGTTGTCTGTGTGAGCTTTCAAAATTAGTTTTATTATACTGAATTTTCCATAAAAATGCAAGAGATTCTATAAAAGTCCATGCGAATCAACATCTGTCGCGCAAAGTTCTACAATTTTTTAACGATTCATCGTTTCTCCGCTTTCTCGCCTTTTTGCGGGCATTTTGCGCCGCACACTCAGCTGCCAAAAATTCTCTTTTAA
>ENA-UOIW01002101-UOIW01002101.1-human-gut-metagenome-genome-assembly--contig:-P58-NODE-2101-length-10804-cov-5.472509_pt1 | contig 10804 bp, 9 predicted proteins | sample MGYA00242334_ERZ723881 | MGnify/ENA metagenome assembly ERZ723881
CTCCGCACTCCTGTCTCCGCACTCCTGTCTCCGCACTCCTGTCTCCGCACTCCTGCCTCCGCACTCCTGCCTCCGCACCCCGGCCCGCACTCCGGTCCCGTGTTCCGGGCGGTGCACTCCGGTCTCGCGCTCCGACCCAGACCTGCCCCCACATTCTGCCCCGCGCTTTGGGTGGCGGATTTGAAGGGCGGATTTTGGAAGGAGGCTTTCGCGTTCCGGGCTCAAGCTCCGGTCCCCGCGTTCTGGCCCTGTGTTCCGGCCCTCACAACCCGGTCCTCGCGCCCCGGCTCCTCGCATTCCGCCCTGCGTCGGCCTCGCACTTCGACCCACGCACCCCGGCTCGCACTCCGGTCCCGTGTTCCGGGCGGTGCGCTCCGGTCTCGCGCTCCGGTCCCGTGTTCCGGGCGGCGTACCCCGGTCCCGTGCTCCGACCCAGACCTGCCCCCCACATTCTGCCCCACGCTTTGGGCGGCGGATTCTGGCGGCGGCTCCTGCCCCCGGGCCCCCTCCCGCATTTCGTTCCGCGTTCCCGCCCTCGTGCCCCGGCTCCTGCATTCCCGCCCCGCATTCCGGGCGGCGGTTTTGAAGGGCGGTTTTCGGGCGACATTCTGGAACGTCGCATTCCGGGCGGCGTTTTTGAAGGAGGGTTTCCGGGCGGCGTTTTGGAACGTCGCATTCCGGGTGGCGATTTCCTTGTGAGGCCCCCGCGGCGTGTTTCTGAGCTCCGAATTTTGGCAAACCAACAAAATAAGATATATTTGTAGATTGATTCTAACTTCTTACAGACAATGAAAACCAAATTGCTGGCGCTTGCCATGCTGCTTGGCAGCATGAGCGTCGTGGCTCAGAACCCCTATATCGCACTCGAAGGGGCGACCGAAGGGGCCGAGGGTGTGGTCGTGTCGCTGCCGCGTACGATTCTGGCGGTCGACGTGACGGTGGAGCATGACGTAACCCTCGCGGGTCCCTATGCGCGTTATGCCCAGAAGTTCCTGGGTGTGCGCGCCCCGCTGACCGACAAGTCGGTCTATGCGGTCAAGAGCGCCCGCGTCTCGCTGCTCGACGACGAGGAGTTCCTCGCCGCACCCCAGCTTCCCGCAGCGGCGCAGCGCAGCGAGCAGCTCTACGCCCGGGCCGAGGGCGAATTCCCGCGGCTGCAGGCCGACAAGAACTCCTCCACCGTGCGGACGCTCGAGGAGGCTGCCGAGGAGGCCGCATCGACGATTTTCTCGCTGCGCCGCCACCGCCTCGAGCTCATCACGGGCGAGGCGGGCGAGAATGTCTTCGGCGAGGGGCTCAACGCCGCCCTCGAGGAGATTGCCCGCCAGGAGCAGCTCTACCTCGAACTCTTCCTGGGCAAGCACGTGGTCACCACCTCGACCAGCCGCTTCGTGGTCTATCCCGATGCCGGCAACCGGCAGTACATCGTCTGCCGCTTCAGCGAGGGGAGCGGCCTGCTGCCCGAAAACGACCTCTCGGGCGACATCGTGCTGCTGCAGATTGAGCCTACGGGAGCCTCGATTGCCGTGCCCGAGACCTCGCCCAAGGAGAGCAACGCGGTCAGCTGCCGCGTAGCCGCTCCCGCCACCTGTGCCGTGATATGCGGCGGCCGCGAGTATTCGCGCTCGGTGCTTCCGCTCTTCGAATTCGGACGTACGGTCAAAATCGCGCTTCCGCGCCGCAAGTAATGGCCGACTTCACCTCCCGCATGGTCGCCCTTCTGGGGGCGATGCGCCGTGAGCGCAACGGTGCCGTGGCCGATGCCATGCGCTACTACGGCGCCGACTACGGCCTGAACTACGGCGTCAGTCTGCCGACCGTGCGCACGCTGGCCCGCGCCTGCGGCCGCGACCACGAATTTGCCCGCTACCTCTACGCCCAGGAGGTGCGCGAACTGCGCCTCGCGGCGCTCCACATCGCCGAGCCCGAGCGGCTCACGGCCGACGAGTTCGCCTTCTGGGGCGGCGGCATCTGCAACTCGGAGGTGGCCGAGGAGGCCGCCTTTGCGCTGCTGGGACGGATTGACGCCTTCGACGAACTCTTCCGCAGCTGGTGCAACGGCGGAACGCTGCTTGAGGGCTACGCTGCCGTGATGGCGGCTGCCCGCCGCGAGGATTCGCTCAACCACATCGATACCGCCGCCGCATGGCTGCGTCGCGTGGCGGCTTCGGAGGAGCACTCGGCCGCCCGGCTTGCCGGCCGCGGCGTGGCGACCCTCTTCGTAGCCTGCGGCTCACGAAACGAGGAGAACCGGCAGGCGGTGTTCCGCGTGACCGGTTCTCTGGGGACCTCTCCTGCCGAAGACTGCGTCCACGAGGAGGTCACCGCAATGTTGGGCGAATAGCGCCGCAGCCGTTCGGGCCGCCGTTCGTCCGTATCTCTGTCTGGCGACGGTTCCGGCATCGCTTCCCCGCAGCTCAACGGCCCCTGCGTCCCGGGCGGGCGGCAGGGGAGCGGTGAGCGTGGAACGGGGCGCGGTGAGCGGGGATGTCGGCCGTCGGTTCGGCCCCTTTGCTGCAAAGATTGTTCCGCAGCGGGGCGTCGCGCCCGAAAATATCTGAAAAACAGCCATCCGGAAGGATTGGGACCCATAAGTCCGCTCCTTCCGGATGGCTGTTTTGTGTGTGGGATGTCTCGATGCGGCTTTTTCGGAGGCAGGTGCGGCAGGGGTGACGGGACTGGTTTTGGCCGGCGGGCGGCCCGGCCGGCTCCGTGCGGGCGGCCTGCTTGACGGGGGCCGGCTCCGATGTGCGGGCCTCTGCTCCCGGGGGCGTCTACTCCACGAAGAGCGCCTTGGGCAGCTGCGCGACGTTGTTGATTTCGACCACCTCGATGCCTTTCGGTCGGCGGGCCGAGCGGCTCAGATAGCCCGAGACGACGATGCGGCGGAAGCCCAGACGCGCCGCCTCGCTGATGCGCTGCTCGGTGCGCGGCGCCGGCCGCACCTCGCCCGAAAGCCCGATTTCACCGGCGCAGCAGACCCCCTCGGCAATGGGCCGGTCGTAGTACGACGAGATGACCGCCGCAACGACCGCCAGGTCGAGCCCCGGGTCGGCCACCTTGAAGCCGCCGGCGAAGTTCAGGAAGACATCCTTCTGGAACATCTTCATCCCGAGCCGCTTTTCGAGCACGGCCAGCAGCATGCTCATCCGCTTGGTGTCGAATCCCGTCGCCGTGCGCTGCGGCGTTCCGTACGCCGCGCCGCTCACCAGCGCCTGAACCTCAATCAGATAGGGACGTATGCCGTCGGCCGAGGCCCCGACGGCGATGCCGCTCAGCGGCTCGTCGTAGTGCGTGAGCAGAATCTCCGAGGGGTTGTCCACCTCGCGCAGCCCCGAGTCGAGCATCTCGAAGACGCCGATTTCGAACGTGGCGCCGAAGCGGTTCTTGGTGCCCCGCAGGATGCGGTAGACGTTGTTGCTGTCTCCCTCGAACTGCAGCACCACGTCGACGATGTGCTCCAGCACCTTCGGCCCGGCGATGGTGCCGTCCTTGGTGATGTGGCCGATGATGAAGATGGAGGTGCCGGTGCTCTTGGCATACTTGAGCAGCGTGGCGGCGCACTCGCGAATCTGCGAGATGCTCCCCGCCGAGGAGTCGAGCAGCTCGGTGTAGATGGTCTGAATCGAGTCGATAATCACCAGGTCGGGGCGCTGCTCCTCGATTTGCGCCACGATGTTTTCGAGCAGCGTCTCGGCGTAGACCAGGCAGTCGTCGTTGCCGATGCCGATGCGCGTGGCGCGCATCTTGATTTGCTCGGCCGACTCCTCGCCCGAGACGTAGAGCGTCTTGAGCGAGTTGGCCGCCAGGGCAATCTGCAGCGAGAGGGTCGACTTGCCGATGCCGGGCTCGCCGCCCAGCAGGATGAGCGAGCCGGGGACCAGTCCGCCGCCCAGCACGCGGTTCACCTCGCTGTTGCCCAGGTCGATGCGCCGGTGGTCGCTCTCGCGGATGTCGCGGACCCGCTGCGGGCGCGAGGCGGGGAGCCCGCCGGCCAGCGCCGAGGCGGGCGACGAGCTCTCGCGGGCGATGAGCTCCTCGGTGAAGGTGTTCCATTCGCCGCACGAGGGGCAGCGGCCGAGCCACTTCGGGGCTTCGAAGCCGCAATTCTTGCAGAAGTATGCTTTCTTGACCTTGGCCATGGTTGTGGTGTGTGATGCCTGGGTTGGGGCGTGTGATGCTTTCGCTTTAGTAGTAGATATGCGACGTCTGCTCGTAGCGCACCACCGACTGGATGTCGGCGTCGGGGTAGAGCGCGCGGAACTGCTCCGTGAGGTCCTCGCCGAAGCGCGCAAGGCGCTGACCCTCCGCGTCGGTGTAGTAGGAGAGCGTGCAGCGGCGCTCCTGGTCGCCGCCGTAGTAGAGGGTGATATCCGTCGAGCCGGGCAGCTTGACGAAGGCGCCGCTCAGCGCCTCGCCGTCGGCCGTGGGCCGCACGGTCAGCCGGCCGCCGTTGTACTCCACGTAGTCGAGCGTGTAGGAGCCTCCGACCTGAACGGGTGCCGAGGCCAGCACCGCCGCGCGGATTGCGTCGGCCAGCGGCGTGGCGCTGCCTTCGCCGCCCTCCGTGCCTTCGCCGCCTTCGCTGCCTTCGGAGCCGTCACTCCCGTCGCTGCCCGAGCCGCCGCCGGTTCTTGCGGACCCCTCCGAGCCGTCGCTCCCGCCGCTGCCCGAGCCGCTGCCGGTGTTGTCCGAGCCGCCGGGTCCCTCACCGTCGGAGCCGTCTCCGAGCTCGGTGCCGGGATTTTCGGGGTCGGTGGGCTCGGTCGGCGTCTCCTCGGTCACCGAGACCGCAGCCTCGATGGCCGTCACCTCGTAGCGGGTCGTGTAGTAGACCTCCGAAGGCTCCGAGCAGGCCGCCAGCGCGGCCGTCAGCAGCGCCAGCAGGCGGCAGATTGATTTGCTGTTCATGGCGTTCCGTTCGTTAGCTTAGAGCCCCACCTCCCGGTCGATGAGGATGACCTTGATGCGCCCCCGCGGGTGGCAGCGCAGCATCTCCATGCGCGTGTTGCAGATGCGGTCGGGCGAGTTGCAGTCGGCGCAGACGCCCGTTTTGGCGCAGGGGGTGCGGAAGCCGGGATGGCGGGCGATGTTGCGCGGCGCGGCGATGTCGCGGATGCGCTGCTCGGCCTCCTCGCGGCTCTCGGTGAGCTTGTTGCGCCCGGCCACGAGCAGCACCTTGCGCGGTCCGAAGGCTACGGGGGCGATGCGGTTGCCGACCATGTCGAGCCAGTGGAGCGTGCCGGCCGTCGTGACGGCGTTGATGCCCGTGATGAAGAGGTCCGACATGAGTGCCCGGCGGCGGATTTCGAGCCGTTCGGGACGCGGCATCGAGGCGTCGAATCCGTCGAGCAGCGTGAAGCGTTCGTCGCCGCGCAGCCACTCGATGATGCCCGTCTCGCGCATGGTCATAGAGTCGCCGAACGAGACCAGGCCCGGCGCTTCGCGCTCGATTTCCTCCTTCATGCAGGTGAAGGCCTCTTCGGGCGTTGCGACGACTACGGCGTCGAATCCATGGCGGCGCAGCGCCTCGGCGCAGCGTTCGAGTCGTTCGGCGGCTGCCGGTGCAGTGTTCTGTGGGGTCGTTGTGTTCATGGTTCGATGGATGTTTTTTGGGTGTTGGGCGCAGCGCTGCGGCCGTCTTGCCGGCCCGCGGTGCGGGCGGAGGCAGGGACGGCAGCGTGCGCGGTTACTTGATGAAGAAGCGGTAGATGTCGTTGCCGTTGGCGTAGAGGACGAGCGCCAGGATGATGATGAGCCCGACGTACTGGGCCGTCTCAAGCACCCGTTCGCTCACCTTGCGCCCCGTGAGCATCTCCCAGAAAGTGAAGATGGCGTGGCCGCCGTCGAGCCCCGGGATGGGGAGGATGTTCATGACGGCCAGCATGATGGAGAGGAAGGCGGTCGTCAGCCAGAAGCCCTCCCAGTTCCAGCTGCCGGGGAAGATGCTGCCGATGGCGATGAAGCCGCCGAGCTCCTCGTAGAGCTTCGTCTTGGGCTGCCCGCTGAGCGTCAGCGGCGCCCAGTAGGAGGAGCGCATCCGTCCCGCCTTGCGGAAGCCGGCGGGGATGGACTCCCAGAAGGTGTACTCCTGCGTGCGGAGCGTGTAGGGCGCCAGAGCCAGCACGCCCAGCTTGCCCTCCGCCGTGACGGGCAGCGTGAAGTGCAGCAGTGAGTCGCACCCCGCACGCTTGACGGCGAGCCTTACCTCGCCTCCGGCGTGGCTCTTGAGCAGCGCCTGGTAGCCCGGGAATTCGAGCCCCGTGGAGTCCTCCATTGCGACAATCTCATCGCCGTGCCGCAGCGCCGAGGCCCCCGGAACGACGACGCTGTCGACGAGGAAGGGGTGGCGCAGCGTGAAGAGGTCCTCGTAGGCCCTCTCGCGGCGCATGTCAATCAGCTCCTGGAGCGGCAGCGTCAGCGTGACCTGCTCGCCGTCGCGTTCGACGACCACCTCGCGGTCGCCCTTGGTGATGAGCAGCCCGTTGAGCAGCGTCTGGATGTTGTCCACGGGCTCGCCGTCGAGCGAGACGAAGCGGTCGCCGTCGCAGAAGCCGAGCCGGTGGCCCGTCTCGTTGAAGTTGTAGCCCCAGCGGGCATCCTCGTTCGAGAGGTAGCTGTCGCCCCAGACGTAGCAGGTGCCGCAGTAGATGACGATGGCCAGCAGGACGTTCATCACAACGCCGGCAATCATCACCAGGAAGCGCTGCCAGGCCGGTTTGGCGCGGAACTCGTCCGGCTTGACCGGCTGTTTCATCTGCTCCTTGTCCATCGACTCGTCAATCATGCCGGCAATCTTCACGTAGCCGCCCAGCGGCAGCCAGCCCAGACCGTACTCCGTGTCGCCGCGCCTGAACTTGAAGAGCGAGAACCAGGGGTCGAAAAAGATGTAGAACTTCTCGACGCGGATGCGGAAGACGCGGGCCATGATGAAATGGCCCAGCTCGTGGATGCCGACCAGAATCGTGAAGCAGAGGAAGAATTGAAGCGCTTTAATCAGAATATCCATTGTGTGTCGTACTTGTTCAGAGTTTGAGGTATTCGGCGGCCAGGCGGCGGGCCTCGTCATCGGCCGCGGCGTAGTCGTCGAGCGTCGGGCGGAGGGTGAATGCGGCGTGCTTGAGCGCATACTCGATGGCGCGGACAATCTCCAGCCAGGGGCACTTCCCGGCCAGGAAGGCCGCCACGGCCCGTTCGTTGGCGCCGTTCATCGTGCAGGCGGCCGTGCCGCCCCGCCGCAGGCATTCGTAGGCAATGTCGAGCGCCGGATACTTGCGCCGGTCGACCGCCTCGAAGGTGAGCTGCGGATGGTCGAGGAAGTTGAAATGCTCCTGCGGGCGGCTGGCCCGGCGGGGGTAGAAGAGCGCATAGCTGATGGGCATCCGCATGTCGGGGGTCCCCAACTGCGCCTTGATGGCCCCGTCGTCGAACTCGACCATCGAGTGGACAATCGACTGCGGGTGGAGGATGACGTCAATGCGGTCGGCCGGCATGTCGAAGAGCCAGCGCGCCTCGATGACCTCGAAGCCCTTGTTGACGAGCGTCGAGGAGTCAATCGTGATTTTGGCACCCATGTGCCACTGGGGGTGGTGGAGCGCCTGCTCGACGGTGACGTCGGCGAGCGCCTCGGCGGGCAGGTCGCGGAACGAACCGCCGCTGCAGGTGACGATGAGCCGCCGCGGCCGCGAGCTCTCGCCCGCCAGACACTGGAAGATGGCCGAGTGCTCCGAGTCGACGGGCAGAATCGGCGCCCGCTTCTCGGCCGCCAGGCGCATGACCACCTCGCCGCCCACCACGAGCGACTCCTTGTTGGCCAGCGCCAGCTTCTTGCCTGCGCCCAATGCGGCGACGGTGGGGTGGAGCCCCGCGTAGCCCACCAGCGCATTGACGACCACCTGCGTGTCGCCTCCTGCGGCAACCTGACGGACGGCATCCTCGCCCGCGTAGACCTTCACGTCGGTGTCGCTCAGCGCGTCGCGCAGCGGGGCGTAGCAGCTCTCGTCGGCGATGACGACCGTGTCGGCGTCGAATTCACGGGCCTGAAGGGCCAGCTGCCGCCAGTTGCGGTGGGCCGTCAGGATGCGGGCTTCGAAGAGTTCGGGATTTTCGCGGACGATGTCGAGGGTCTGCGTACCGATGGAGCCGGTCGACCCCAGAATGGCAAGGCGTTGTCTCATGAGGTTCAGAATACGATGTAGTTTTCGGGGTTGACCGGCTTGCCGTTGTTCCACAGCTCGAAGCCGAAGAGCCGCACCTGTCCGTCGACCGGTTCGGCGTTGTAGCCGATTTGCGCACCGCCGCGCACGGCCTGTCCCGTCGTGACGAGCGACTGCGAGAGGTTGCGGTAGACCGAGAGCAGGTTGTTGGCGTGCTGGATGATGATGGTGTAACCCGACTCGGGGCTCCAGAGGTTCTGGATGACCGTGCCGCTCTCGACGGCCGAGACGGGGGCGTCCGACGTGGCGACAATCCCGACGCCCAGACGACCCTGCGCCACGTCGAAGCTCTGGGTGATGATGCCCTCGATGGGGGCGAGCAGCTCCATCGATTCGCGCAGCGCGCGCCGCGAGGCCTTCTGCGAGGCGCTCAGCGAGTAGGGTCCGTCACCCTCCATCTGGGCGCGCAGCAGCGAGTCCTCGTGCGAGGGCATGACCAGCACCTTGCTCAGCCGCGAGGAGTCGCTCGAGGCGATGGTCCTCATGACGGGGGTCTTGCCCTCCATGATGAGGGCGATGTTCTGGTTGTAGGTCATCATCTGGTTCATCACGCGCTCCATCGAGTCGAGGCGGATGATGTTCTGCACGAGGCTTTCGCGCGAGCGGTCGGCCTCGGTCCGGTAGCCGGGCAGGAACTCCAGCACGGGGGAGTAGGCCACCAGCGAGAGAATCAGGATGAAGAGCAGCAGCACGAAGGCCACCAGTGCGGCGAAGATGCTTGCCGGCGAGAGGTGCAGGTGCCACTCCTCGCTGTTGTCGGTGGCGTTGAGCATGCTGAAGCGCCGCTTGCGGAAGAAGTTCCGCCACCAGGAACCTATTTTTTTCTGAATGTCCATCTTCTGCGGAGTGATAATCCCGACAAAGATACGAATTTTACGCGAAAACCCTGCGCCTGCGGCTCAATTCGCGCCTTGAGTTCGCAGCGGTCGCCTTCGCCGCCCCTGCCCCTGCCGCGCGGGTCGGTCCTGTGACGCTGCCGCGCCGCCGCCTCTGCCGTTTCCGCAGCGCCGAGCCGCGTTCCGGGAGGACCGCATGTCCGGCGCGACATTGCCTTTCGGGCGGGCCGTCGTTCCTGCCTCTGCCGCGCGGGTCAGCCTTGCCCCTGCCGCGCGGGTCAGCCTTGCCCCTGCCGCGCCGCCGCTCTTGTCGCGCCTGCCGCGCGGAGCCGTATTCCGGGCGGTGGCGGGCCAACCGTTTGACACCTGGCGGCTTTTCGACGCCCCGATGCGGACCGGGAAGCAAAGGTTCGCTTATTTTTATTACCTTTGCGGTGTCCATAGGATAACGATTCAAATTCGATGATATTATGGTGAAACCTACTTTATTGGTCCTCGCTGCCGGCATGGGCTCGCGCTACGGCTCGCTCAAGCAGATGGACGGGGTCGGCCCCAACCGGGAGGCCATTATCGACTATTCGGTCTACGACGCCATCCGCGCCGGATTCGGCAAGGTCGTATTCGTCATTCGGCACTCGTTTGCCAAGGAGTTCCAGGAGGTCTTCTCCGCCGAGCGGTTCGGCGGCCGCATCGCCGTCGAGTATGTCTTCCAGGAGCTCGACTACCTGCCCGAGGGGCTGACGGTGCCCGAGGGCCGCGTCAAGCCGTGGGGCACGAACCACGCCGTGATGATGGCGGCCAAGGCCATCCACGAGCCCTTTGCGGTCATCAATGCCGACGACTTCTACGGCGCGGAGGCCTACCGGACCATCGGCGACTACCTCGCACAGCTCGACGGCAGCCGCAACCGCTACTGCATGGTGGCCTACGACCTGAACCGCACCCTCTCGGAGAACGGCACCGTCTCGCGCGGCATCTGCTCGGTCGACGGCGAAGGCAACCTGACGGCGATGGTCGAGCGGACGCAGATTGAGCGCGTGGCCGACGGCCGCATCCTCTTCCACGACGGCGGGGCCGACGAACCGCTGGCCGAGGATACCCCCGTCTCGATGAACCTCTTCGGCTTCACGCCCGACTACTTCGACTACTCGGCCGCCTACTTCAAGGAGTGGTTTGCGGCCAACCGCGAGAACCTCAAGGCCGAGTTCTACATCCCGACGATGGTTAACAAGCTCATCGGCGAGGGGACGGCTTCGCTGCGGGTGCTGCGCAGCACGGCGCAGTGGCACGGCGTGACCTACAAGGAGGACAAGCCGGCGCTGATGGCCAGCATCGAACGGATGATTGCCGAGGGCAAGTATCCGCGCAACCTTTGGAAATAACGGCCGGCAGCGGCGGCGGAGGTTGGCGGCCGGGAACTGTGTACGGAGATAACGGCCGGAAGCAGGGACCGGAGCGGCTGATGCTGCGGCCGGAACAGCCGCCGGAAGCAGGGACCGGAGTTGACAGCCGGGCACGGCGGCCGGAGATAAGGGTCGGCTGCAGGGACCGGAAACGGCTGATGCAGCGACCGGCAACAATGGCCGGAAACAACGGCACATACAGCAGCGCTCTGCCGCACATCGGAAGAAAGAGTCCATCCACCAGTCGGTGGATGGACTCTTTGTTTTGTGTCGGTTCCCGGAGCTCCTTGCCAAGGGGGGCACACCGGACTCCTCTGAACAGATGGACGCCACTGAAACATCCCAGCCG
>ENA-UOIW01002104-UOIW01002104.1-human-gut-metagenome-genome-assembly--contig:-P58-NODE-2104-length-10790-cov-8.327061_pt1 | contig 10790 bp, 9 predicted proteins | sample MGYA00242334_ERZ723881 | MGnify/ENA metagenome assembly ERZ723881
TCAATGAAACGCGGCACCCGGAAAGCGGCGCAGCGTACACCATACCGAATCTATTCTACTAGCATTGGGAGGGAATGTCAAGGATAAAAAGGCAAATAAAAGGTATAAAATCCCATACATGCCGTTTTCTCGGGGCAGAATGGGCAAAACAGGCTGCGAAAAAAGAAAAATGAATCGGATTGACAATGACTTATGTTCGTGTTAAGATAACCCGGAAGGCCGGATGGGAAGCAGACAGCGGCGCATCCGGCGGAAATAAGCGGGCATGGTGGAATTGGTAGACTCGGTGGATTTAGGTTCCACTGCCAAAAGCGTGCAGGTTCGAGTCCTGTTGCCCGCACCATCTCCCTTTGCAGTCATTGATACAATGGCTGCAAAGGGAGATTCTTATTTTAATGTGTATTTCCTAATAACTCCGTGCTTTCCGAACTTTTTACCTATCTTCTTGCCTTTAATAGGCATATGAAGATAGGTTTTCTTTTTTGTGCCCCTTGTTACAGCCTGGCTTGGGCCATTGTCATTCTTAATCGTTATTCTTGTAGATATTCGTTATTCAAATCCATCAACTCGAACAGGTTATACAGCGGTTTCCAAAATACGCCCGCGCTCTCCATGGCAATCATTTTACAGCCTGATTCCGTGAGCCAATTTGCCATGGATTTAATTTCGCCTGTAGTTGTGCCGAACTCCCGCAGCTCCTGCTCTCCGCCATTAACCAAGCAGGCTACGATGACTTCCTTATGCACATCAATCCAACAGCAACACCGATAGACAACTTCCATACCTTTGCGCTCCTTATAATCCTTATAAAAGTTGTCACGGCGTGCTCTCCTATAAACATTTATTTTGCTATACGTCCTTGATGCCATTTGGCTGGGACAATTTGTGGTTCAACTGGAGAGCAAAACCAGTTTTATGCGCGCGCTCGTAGCGGTAAAAAAGCCGATCTTGTGCCGTGCATATTTATTTTACCATACACAGCAGGTTAGATAAACGCGAAAGAAAACGATAAACTGCATAGGCAAGCTCAATAAAATGCCTGACGAACGATATGTTTAATCGATTTTTCAAGCAATGTATGAGCAAATGGTTTTGATACATTTGCGAGACGTTCATCCCACTGCTTCACCGCCACGCGCGAACTGAACTCGGCACTTACCTTGTGAATGATTCCTTTGTCATTTTCCACTGGTACTCCGCCAAGAAAGACGGTATTTACGGGGAAAAGGACTAGCAATGAAGAGATGATTTTTGTAAGTGCAGGCGGATAATCTCCAGAGAGTGAACCAGAATTATCCCTCGTAACCCGGTTTCGGTTTTCAAAGGAAAGTTGGGTCACATCCAAAACAGTTTGCCCTTTAACGGAAACTGCCTTGCCGTCCAAAACTATGGTCGCCGTAATAGACTCCCCAATATGAATATAGATATAATCAGGGCTTGCTAAAGTCAGCGTTTTTTTTAAGTATTGATTTAGGGAGTAGTGGGCAATCCTGTCTAGGGTGACTTGGGTTCCAAATTTGCCGGATAAAGAATATTCCATGGGGACGGACTCTGAAATAACATCTGTTGAATACAAAAGCAGAAGGTCAGTGTCGCTTACATCCTCGTGCACCAGCAACCCTAATCTCAGAATGTTACCTGAGCATCCCAGCTTTTCATGGTTGTTTTTTACATTTTCGACAAAGCCTATTATTCCTTTATAAAGCCTGTCGTTCTTGAGGGAATGGTCTGAAATAACAGAGGAAAAGACTTCGTTGCCATGCAAATCAAAAACGTGTCCAGCAACTGAAGAAAACAGAACCTCAATAACAATAATACAACCGTAATCAGACACCAGTTGAAGAAGGACGGGCTTGCGACCGCCCGTCGAAGCGACCTGCTCCGATTCCTGAATGATGTTACGCTCAATAAGCGGAGTGACTACCTGAGTTACGGTGGCAGGGGAAACATTACATTTGTTCGCAAGATCTATCCTTGCCAATTCCCCACTACGCAGCAACTCTTTGAGTATCTTCTCCGCATTTTGCGCCCGTATTTTCTTTTGAGATAAAATGTCTCCCATTTTCCTCACCTATTATAGATTTCTATTAATTATATCAAGAACTGCTGATAACATCAACCCCTAAAAAGCAAATCTTTTTCAAGGGGCATCAGAGAAAAGAAATTATTTTTAGCGTAAAAAAAAGATTGACATTGCTGCACGTCAATGATATAATTTGTTCATAATTTTTATGGTAAAAATAAGCCGCGAAAAAAGATTTCTCAGCCATGGCGCCGTGGTTGAGGTCTGGCATACGATACATTTTCGGAATGAAGGTGAAAAGGAAATAGAGACACACAAAAAAGCAAATCTTTGTACAAAAATGTTGAAAGGAAAAAGCTATGATTAAAGGTATAATTCTTATTGCATTCATGGTCGTCATTATGGTACTGATGGTCACCAGGAAAGTGCCTACCCTTATTGCTATTCCAATTCTTGCAATTGGTATTGCTGTCATTGCCGGCGTTCCTCTGACAGGCGAGGAGAGTATAATATCTACTGTTATCCAGTCCGGTGCTGTTAAGCTCGCTGGTTCCTACACCGCTTGCCTTATTGCAACCTGGATGAGTTGTATTATGCAGCGTACCGGCATAACAGAAAACATGATAAGAAAAGCAGCTGAACTTGGCGGTGATAAAACCAACATTGTTGCAATTCTGCTGTTCCTTGTCATTTGTGCCCTGTCCACCGTTATGTCTGGTCTGGGTGCCGTCATTATGATGGGTACTATTGCAATTCCGATCCTGATTTCTGTTGGCGTTGAGAAGTTCACTGCCGCAGCTATTCTTCTTTGCGCCTATGGTGCCGGAGAGCATTTCGGCATGGTTCGTGCGACTTACTTTGCAGAGGTTTTTGGCTTGGAAGTTGGGCAGGTTTATCACTTCAGCGTTGTTGTTGCCATCACAACTGGTATTGCTGGCCTTCTCTACATTATCACTCGCCTTAGAAAGAATGGAAAGAAGTTTGCATTTTCAGCTCCGGTTTCCGAAACCGAAGGCGAGGCTCCCGCAAAACTCAAGGGTGTACGCGGCGCCCTTGCAATGCTCACTCCCTTTGTCCCTATTGCCGCTGTTGTCGGATTCAAGTGGGATGTAATTCCTGCATTCCTGCTGGGAATTCTTTGGGCTCTCATTTTTACCGCAGAAAGCTGGAAGAAGACCTGCAATATAACTGCTAAGACCTGCTATGACGGATTCCTCATGGGCGCTCCCTGTGCCGCATTGATGTTTTTCATTGGTATGCTGCTTAACGCAATCAACACCAGTATGGTCAAGGATGCCCTTGCACCCCTGATATCTAATATCGTTCCGGCATCTCCCGTAGCATTTGCCGCACTGTTTATCGTTCTTACTCCGCTGGTGCTTTACCGCGGGCCTCTGAATATGTACGGCCTCGGCGCAGGCATCGCCGCTCTGATGGCATCCCTGGGAACCGTCGCACCTGCTATGGTTTGCGTTGGCTTCTTGGGTGTTGCTGCGGTTCAGGACACCTCATGCCCCACTAATACACATAATGTATGGGCTGCGGGCTTTGTCGAAGAGGATGTAACTCAAATCACCAAAGCGCAGATCCTCTGGATGTGGGCAGCAGCTGCTGTAGCAATCATTATTGGAACGATAATGTTCTGGGGCTGATATGCAGCAATATTATATAAAGCATTTTGGAGAGTAACGCAATGAAAGTAAGAATCGGAATTGATGTTGGTGGTACTTTCACAGATGCTGCTGTAATTGATAATGAAACCTATGAACTTATAGGATCAGAGAAAGTTCCTACTACGCATTCAGCGGCCACGGGAGTGGCCGCTGGAATCGTAGAAGTTCTTCAGGCAGTAATGCAGAGATATAATATATCTCCTGATGATGTTGCGTTTATTGCACACGGTACAACACAAGCAACAAACGCACTGCTGGAAGGAGATGTTGAAAAAGTCGGCATAATTACTATTGGCAGCGGCATGGAAGGAATCAAGTCAAAGGCAGATACCCAGATGGGAGAAATACGCCTTACATCCACTAAGGAATTAAACACGTGCAATCGCTATATTGACAGCAATTCTTCCTCATTCCATAAAGATATTGCAAGGGCAATAGTCGAATTAAAGAGTGAAGGCGCAGGAGCTATTGTTGCTGCCGAGGCATTCAGCGTTGATGATCCAGAAAATGAAAACGAAGTTATTGATATGTGTCGCGATGCAGAAATACCCGGAACTGCTACTGCCGACATATCTAAGTTGTACGGGCTGAGAGTTCGGACGAGGACGGCTGTCGTAAACGCGAGTATAATGCCCAAAATGCTGAACGCAGCTTACATGACTTCTGACAGCATCAAAAAGGCAGGGATTAAGGCGAATCTTATGGTCATGAGGTGCGATGGCGGAGTTATGACCGTTGATGAAGTCAGAAAACGTCCTATCCTGACCATACTGTCCGGTCCCGCTGCAGGTGTAGCAGGTGCATTAATGCATGAGAAGCTGACCGACGGACTGTTTTTTGAGGTTGGGGGAACAAGTACAGACATCTCGTGTGTAAAAGACGGCAAGGTTATGGTTCGCTATTCGCAAATCGGTGGGCACAAAACATTCCTTACCTCCCTTGATGTTCGCACCGTCGGCATAGGCGGCGGTAGCATGATACAAATGAAGGATGGCTTAATATCCGATACCGGACCCAGAAGCGCACATATTGCCGGTTTAGACTATGAGGTATATGCGGATTCAGCGGATATTGTATCTCCTGTTCTTAAAACGATAGCGCCGACAAAAACTGATCCGGACTATGGGTATATCGAATGTTCAAACGGCAAGAGGTTTGCGCTTACGCTTTCAGGAGCAGCCAATATCTGCGGATATGTTTCAGAGGGAGACTATGCATTCGGGAACATTGAAGCGGCAGAACTGGCATGGAAACCCCTTGCAGACAGCATGGGAGTCAGTGTAAAAGAAGCCGCAATGAAAGCTCTGGAGTATGCTGCGAAAAAGAATGGTGAAGTTGCCCGACAGCTTATGGCCGACTACAATATGAATCCGAGAACAACTGTGTTCATTGGAGGCGGAGGCGGCGCGTGCAGCGTTGTGCCCCACTTGGCACAGTCGATGGGTCACAGATATAAGATAGCAAAGAATGCCCCGGTGATCTCCACGATCGGAGTGGCACTTGCCCTTGTCAGAGACGTAGTTGAGCGCACTATTGCCAATCCCACCGAGCAGGATATACTTGAGGTACGTCGGGAAGCTGAACAGAAAGCAATAAAAGCAGGCGCGGCACCGAACTCCATTGAGGTCAATGTTGAAATTGATACGAAAAAAAATATTGTTCGTGCCATCGCCATTGGAAATACCGAATTGCGTTCAAAGGACCTTAACAGCAGAAAGTTGACTGCTGAGGACGTATTGGAGGTTGCCGGAGAGAATATGCAGCTTCCGACGGATGAGATGTATATCAAAGCCGATAACGGTTACATGTTTGTGGTTATGCACGATGCTGTTACCAAAAAGATGTTTGGCTTGCAGAAAATAATAAAGCATAATGCACGGCTTGTTGACGACGAAGGCGTTATCAGACTGCAAAAGGAAAATGCGACAGTAAAGAAAACAAGCGGGATCGGCTGGGAAATTGCACTGCGAAGAATAATCGAGGACTGCGCCGATTATGGCGATGGCGGTGAACAGTTGCCCAATACGTATATTATTTTCGGTAAGCGACTTATAAATCTGTCCGGTATGTCCAGTGTGGAGCAAATCATATCCATTGCAAGAATCGAGCTATCAACCGTCAGAGACGATGATCAGCTTATCTATATTTGCAGCGATAGGATGGACTGAACAGGAGTTGATCTATGGATGGTACAACAATGCCGTTTCCGGGCAAAGAGGAAGCCCTGGAGCTTTTAAAAAGAGATTATGTTGTTGACCGCATTCCAGAAGATATGCATCAAAAGCTCATAGATGAAGCGTGGGAGTTGGGGAAAAAATGCGGGAAGATATTTCTCGAAGACTACCCGGCTAATGACGGTGTATGTTTTGCAGATGTGATACAGAGCGTAGGGTTGAAGCTGAAGAGGGCAGATGTTGACTATGTTTCCGGCCACATGAGGTATTTTGCGGATATTCAGCCGAAGGCAGGAATAGTATACATTTATCTCAAATCCGTTGAGCTTTGGGCAAAGGAACACAACTGCAGCTATGAGTTTGCAGAGAACGTGATTCTTATGCATGAGTTTTTCCATTATTGCGAGTACAGACAGGGAGAATCGGCATCGCGTACACACCTTGTGCCGATGATCACGATAGGGAGAATTCACATAGGAAAGACCGGAGTGGCATCACTAAGTGAGATAGCTGCCAACTCATTTGTACGGTATCTATGGGATGCCGATTATCTTGGCATCAGAACCAAATGGCAACGTACATCCTCGGACGTTCAGATTACAGAAGAAAGGATCAAACATTAATGTTACATTACCAGAAAGACCTCAACGTTGAGGCTTCTTACGATGTGGTAGTTGCTGGATGCGGTGCATCTGGTGTCTGTGCTGCAGTTGCCGCGGCTCGAAGGGGCTGCAAAGTTGCGGTTATCGAGCGTTTTGGCGCCGTTGGCGGCAATCTTACTCTTGGCGGAGTAGGCCCTATGATGGGAGAAGTCGCAAAAGGCACAATGCGCGATGAGGTCGGCGGACTCCTGCGTGTGGCACAGAATAATATGCATGCTACCAATGGTCACGTACACGATATGCAGACGGCAAAACGCGTTCTGATTGACTTCCTCAATGATGCCGGAGTTTTTGTATATTTGCAGACAACGGTTGTAGACGTAATAAAAGAGGGACAGGCATTGACGGGGCTTGTAATAGCCCAGCATAGCGGAATAAGCGTAATTCAAGGTAAGGTGTTTGTTGATGCTACTGGTGACGGCGATGTAGCAACCTATGCGGGAGCTCCTTGGGAAATGGGAAGGAGCACAGATGGTGTTACTCAACCTGTTACCTTGATGTACGTCCTCTCCAATGTCGATGATACTAAAGCAATAAAGTGTTTCGGTGAAGAGGATAATGTTCAGCTTAACGGTGAGCGCTTTCTTGATTTCACCGCAAGATGCTGTGAGCAAGGACTGCTACCCAAAAACTGCGCAGCAGTTAGGCTATATGCTACCGTTAATCCCGGTGAAAGATTGGTCAATACAACTCAGGCAAATTATGTTAACCCCCTCAACGCCAAGGATGTGATGAAGGCAGAAGTTGAGTTAAGAAAGCAGATCGATCAGATAACCGATTTCCTGCGAAAGTATGTTCCCGGTTACGAGAATTGCGCTGTTAAGTACACTTCCGAACATTTAGGAGTAAGAGAAAGCCGCAGAATAATGGGAGACTATGTTCTCAATATTGATGATCTCCGTGCCGGAAGGCGCTTTGATGATGTCGTCGTACATAAAGCAAATTTCACGGTGGATATACACAATCCGGATGGTGCAGGTCAGGCTAACGGAGTTGCAGAGGCAGTGTCGCCCTATGATATCCCTTACCGCTGTCTGCTGCCTAAGAATGTGGAGAATCTGATTGTGAGCGGCCGGTGTATTTCCAGCACCCACGAAGCCCTTGCGTCGTTCAGAATCATGAGCGTATGTACGGCACTGGGCGAGGCTGCGGGAGTTGCAGCTGCTATTGCGGTTGAAGATAATGTTGCTCCCCGGCAGGTCGATGTCAGAAAGATACAGACTGCGCTTACTGAAAAGGGTGCAGATTTGTTCAGCAAATAAAAATGTTCCCTTGGGAAGTAAGGAGATACAATGAAAGGTTGTTTCTTTCTAGGTGCAGGACATGAACCGGCTTTCGAGATTCGTGAAATGAAGTTTAAACCGTTGGCACCAAAAGAAGTTCTTATAAAAGTTTGTGCATGCGGCGTCTGCGGAACAGATGTGCATATCTACAAGGGTGAAGAAGGCTCAGCAGCAGTTAATCCACCGGTAGTGCTTGGCCATGAATTTGCGGGTATTGTTCAGGAAGTTGGAAGCGAGGTTACGGTGACAAAGCCCGGAGATCATGTCTCGCTGGATCCAAATATGTACTGCGGTATATGCAGACCTTGCCGGATGGGGAAAAAGCAAAACTGCGAAAATCTATTTGCGCTTGGAGTCAATGCTAATGGCGGGTTTGCCGAATATGCAGTTTGCCCTGAATCGCAGTGCTTCAAAATCAATAATGATATTGATTTTGAAGTTGCTGCAATGTCAGAGCCGCTGGCATGTGTCATTCACGGCATAGATTTGGCAGAGATCAAATCAGGTCAGACAGTTGCCGTTATTGGTACAGGGGCAATAGGTTTTCTAATGATGCAGGTCGCAAAACTGCGGGGAGCATCTACCGTAATTATGTGTGCAGTAGATGATGCAAAATGTGAACTGGCAAAGGAACTTGGGGCAGATTATGCCATAAATTCCAAAAGCGAGAATCTTGTTCAAATGATTCGGGGGTACAGCAGGGCAGATGGAGCCGACGTTGTGATTGAGTGTGTTGGCAATCCTATTGCAACTGAGCAAGCATTCCAAATTGCAGGAAAAGGAGCAAGGGTGGTCCTGTTTAGCGTACCAAATCCAAAAGAAACCTATGAATTGAAACTCTTTGATGTTTTTAAAAAAGAGCTTACAATCGTTGGTTCACTGATTAACCCCGATACGCACCAAAGAGCGGTTAATTTGATAAACTCGGGAAGAATAGAAATCAAAAAGCTTATTACCCAGGTTTATGACATTGAGCACCTAGAAGAAGCGATAAAATGCCAAATGAGTCTAGAATCAATTAAAGTGATCGTTAAGCCGAAAATATAAAAAAGTTCCGCGTATATGCCGAGAGGCTCACAAGTGGAGGTTTTTCCCCCGCTGGAAAGTCAGCGAATCACCGCCGCCGTACTCAAAAAGCCGGACAGAAGCAGTCTGGGCTATCTTCTGTGTCTGGAAACGGGGCTGCGTCTGGGCGAGGTCTGCGCACTAAGCTAGTCTGATATTGACCTTGCGGAAGGGGTACTTCGTGGCCAGAGGACGGTTTACCGCATCAACTACGGAAAGCGCACCGAGCTGGTGCTACAAACGCCGAAAAGCGAAAACTCCGTTCGCGCTATTCCGTTGACGGCGAAAATGCTTTCCATACTGCGCCAGATGAAGGACAAGAAGGATTGTTGCTTGCTTACCGGCACAGAGCGGCCTCTGGAGCCGCGGACAATGCAGTACCGTTTCCGGCGCTTCCTTGAGAAGAACAACTTGCCACTCAGAAATTATCACGTTCTCCGGCACCCGTATGTCAAGCACACGACAAAAAAATATTTCCTGCAAAAGCAGAAATCCCAAACCACCAACAAGTGAACAGCACCCCATTTGTTAGACAGTATGATATACTATTTAACAAGTGGGGTGTTTTGCTATGCCAAAAGGAGTACCAAACAAACGATATACGCCGGAATTCAAGAGAATGGTTGTAGAAACCATGAAAAAAGAACATCTGAGTATCTATGCAGCGATGCAGGAATTTGGAATTAACGACCATAAAATTATAGAGCGTTGGGAACGCATTTATCTGGAAGAAGGGCCGGAAGGGTTAGCCATCGAACGGCGTGGCCTAATCGTTCTCCGCACGCAGTCTCTGCACTTCGGCTAGCAGATCTTCTTCCACCTGCTTCGGCAACTGCTTTGGCGGACGGCCTTTGCTGATTACCTAAAAAACTTGCAAGCCTTGGTTTTGGAAGACGAGCGACGCCAGCGCAGAAAACGCAGGTAGTTCAAAAGCTGAGGCAAAGACATTCTCTGGATATTCTTCTCTCAATCGCTCAACTGCCCCGTGCCACTTTCTACTATCATCTGAAGCGGATGAACAGTTCAGATAAGTATAAAGCTGTCAAAGCGGAGATCACGGCCATCTACCACGAAAACAAAGGAAGATACGGCTATCGCCGCATTACAACAGAACTACACAAGCGCAATTTTCTCCTGAATCACAAGACTGTCCAGCGGCTTATGAAGGAGCTGGGTTTAGTTTGCCGTGTCAGGAGGAAGAAGTATCGTTCTTACAAGGGTGAAGTTGGCAAAATTGCGCCGAATCTGTTAAACCGGGACTTCCGCGCCGAAAAGCCGAACCAGAAGTGGGTCACCGATGTGACAGAGTTCAGTTTGTTTGGAGAGAAGCTCTATCTCTCTCCCATCCTTGATCTGTGCAGCAGCGATCTGGTCAGTTACACCATATCGGATCGTCCTGCACTCAGCATGGTAACCACCATGCTGGACGAGGCGTTTGCAAAGATCCCGGCCGAAACAAACCTGATTCTCCATTCTGACCAGGGCTGGCAGTACCAACACAAACAATACCAACAGATGCTCCGGGAGAAAGGTGTTCGCCAGAGCATGAGCCGCAAGGGAAACTGTCTGGACAATGCTGTGATAGAAAATTTCTTCGGGCTGCTCAAAAGTGAGCTGCTGTATTTGCAGGAGTTCCGCTCCATGGAACACTTCAAGCAGGAACTCGTTGCATATCTGGATTACTACAACAACCGCCGCATCAAGGCAAAGTTAAAGGGCTTGCCGCCTGCAATTCACAGACAGCAAGCCCTTTCGGCTGTTTGAACAATTTTTACTTCAGAATATTGTCTAACTTTTTGGGGTCACTTCAAAGTGGTAATCTGGGATTTCTGTTTTTACTATGGTTCGATTAATCGTAAGCGTCAAATCTACCCCCGCAAAGAAACTGCCGGACACCAACTAAGGTATCC
>ENA-UOIW01002106-UOIW01002106.1-human-gut-metagenome-genome-assembly--contig:-P58-NODE-2106-length-10789-cov-9.272871_pt1 | contig 10789 bp, 9 predicted proteins | sample MGYA00242334_ERZ723881 | MGnify/ENA metagenome assembly ERZ723881
CGGTCTTGATGATCGTGCTGTGTACCATGGCATTCCATATGCTGGGACGCTGGATCGAAAGGAGGGTGTCCGCCCGTGCTTGAGGTAAACAATTTGTCCGTGACCGCCCGGAGCGGCGCTCAACTTCTTAATCAAATCTCCTTTCAGATCGAGATTGGCGAGGCGATAGGGTTGACTGGACAGAGCGGGGCGGGCAAAACCACGCTGCTCAAGGCACTGCTCGGTATTTTGAGCGGCGGCTGTCAGGTCAGCGGCGGCACGATCCAGGTGGACGGCCAATCTCTATGGACCCTGCCTCCGCGGAAACGGCGGGAGCTGTGCGGAACGACTCTGGGTTTTATCCCGCAAAACCCGATGACTGCATTTGACCCCAGGCTCAAGATGGGGCGTCAAATGGAAGAGACTCTGCGGCTGAGAACGGGCGTTTTCGGGAAAGAGGCGGTGGAGCGGGCAGAAACGCTTCTGGCGGAACTGGGCCTGTCCCAGCCCCGGCGGGTGCTGGACAGCTATCCCGCCCAGCTCTCCGGCGGGATGCTCCAGCGGGCAGCGGCCGCATTACTGCTGGCCCTGCATCCCAGATATATTTTGGCCGACGAGCCCACCTCCGCGCTGGACGCGGAAAATCGGACACTTTTGCTGGAGCTGCTGGAGAAGCAGAGGGAAACCGCAGGCATCCTGTTTATCTCCCACGATGTTGCCGCACTCCGCACCCTCTGCGGAACGGTCCATGTGATGGAGCATGGAATGCTGACCGAACAGGGGACGATTCAGGAACTTCTGGAACACCCCAAACAGGCGTGGACCAAGGAATATGCCGCGGCAAATCACCCGGTGAGCAGGGAGGGATGGACATGGACGGACTAATTGCCGAGCACATCAGCAAAACCTACGCCGGCACGCACGGACTCTCCTTTGCTGCGCTTCGGGATGTGTCCATTCGTCTGGAACCCGGCTCCTTCACCTCTCTGGTAGGAGAGTCCGGCTCTGGGAAAAGTACCCTGGCACGCCTGTTGGTTGGCCTGGAGGCCCCGGATCAGGGGGCAATCTTCCTTGATGGAGAGGACACCTCCGGTTGGAGCACCGAGGACTGGCGAAAACGGCGCACAAAGCTCCAGGCGGTTTTTCAGGATGCCAGCGGGACACTGAACCCCATGCGCTCTGTCCGCAGTAATGTGGAGGAGGCGATGGTCAACCTTACCTCCCTCTCAAAGCGGCAGCGCCGCGAGCGCGTTGGCGAACTCATGGAACTGACCCATATGGAGAAAAAACTCCTGGATGTCCCCGCACGGCAATTATCCGGCGGAGAGCAGCGGCGGCTTTCCCTGGTGCGGGCCATGTCGATCCGGCCCAAGTACCTCATTCTGGATGAGGTGCTCAGCGGTCTGGATCTGATCTCCGCCGATGCCGTCATGCGTGTCCTGGAACAATATCATCGGGAATTTGACTGTGCGTTTCTGCTGATTACCCACGATATGGACAGCGCCTACCGTCTGTCCGACACCATTCTCACGATGCAAGCCGGGCAAATCGTCCGTGTTGGCATAAAACAGTAACGAAAGGAAGTAAACCATGAAAAAGAGACTGCTTTCTCTTGCCCTCTGCGGCGCTCTGCTCTGCGGCGCGCTGGCAGGCTGCGGTGGAAATGAAACACCTTCCACTTCGCAGGAACCGTCCTCTGGCCAGACGGAGGACGAACCCAAGATCCTGACCACGGCGGTCAGTGCGGAGCTGAACACCCTTTATCCCCTCAACATGGATGTGCAGAACAATATCGGCACAAAGCTCTGTTATGAGGGCCTTGTCAACTATGAAAACGGGGAGGTCGTCCCCTGCCTGGCGGAGAGCTGGGAGTTTTCCGATGACGGAACTGCTCTGACCTTCCATCTGAAAGAGGGCGTCACGTTCCACGATGGGACGCCGTTCAATGCAGAGGCAGTCAAGACAGATTTTGAGTTTGCACACCCCAATCCCAATTTCAGCAACATCTCCGCCGTGGCCAAGGTGGAGAGCATTGAGGTCGTGGATGAGTACACAGTGACATTCCATTATCCCAATGCCTATTTCGCCTATCTAATGGACTTCTGCTATCCAGAAACCATGGTCCTGGTATCTCCCGCCGTATTGGAGGAGGGAAACTACCAGTCCATGAACGGCGTGGTGGGCACCGGCCCCTATGTGTATGAGGAGATTGTGGACGGCGATTATGTCCGCTTTGTCCGCAACGAGAACTACTGGGGAGAGCAGCCCTATTATGATGAAGTCATTGTCAAGTACATCCCCGACGCCTCTGCTCGGCTCCAGGCGCTCCAGAGCGGCGAGATCGACCTGATCTACGGCAGCGCGCTTCTGACCTGGGACGACTATCAGCAGGCCCTCTCTCTTCCCAATATTGCCGGCGCGGTGGCGGAGAGCGATTCCAAGACCCGAAACCTGGTGCTCAACGCCTCCGGCGTTTTGTCTGATTTGAAAGTGCGCGAGGCCGTGGCCTACGCTATCGACAAGGAGACTCTCTCCGAAGGGCTGACCTACGGCGAGGAGACTCCCGCCGACCACCTGTTCCCTGATGGCATCCCCTATACGGATGTGGAACTGAATGTCGTCCGTACCTACGACCCCGAAAAAGCCAACGCGCTTCTGGATGAAGCCGGATGGGTGCTGAATGAGTCCACCGGCATCCGGGAGAAGGACGGACAGGCGCTGTCCCTGAAATACACCTACGATTCCGGAGATGCACTGAACAAGTCGCTGGCCACAGCGGTCAAGAGCCAACTGGCGGCGGTGGGTATCGATGTGGAGACGGAAGGCCAGGAGATGATGACCTGGTGGCAGGAAGGCGTTGCTGGTAACTACGACCTCATCATGTGGAACACGGAGCAGCCCTATACCAGCCCCCACAATTACTTCATCCCCATGCTGTCTCGCTCTCCCCATGTGCCCAGCCTCACCGCTGTGGAGGGCAGCGACAAGTTCCTGGCTCTGATTGAGGAGTTTCAGACCACTGATGATCCTACCAGAGTTCAGGAAATCTTTGATCAGCTGCTGAACTTTGATAACGACAATGTGCTGGATCTGCCCCTGCTGTTCGTCAAGGATATGATTGTCTACAACACGGACAAGGTTGCGGGCTACGACTTTTCCAGCACGCCCATGTTCTTTGATGTGCGGTTGATCCAGCCGGCAGAGTAATGAAGCACTGCATTTGCATTCGGCTTTTGAACAATTGAACCCGTGACAAGGAACCGACCTTAGTAGGCCGGCTCCTTGTTACAGGAAACACTTCCAAAGGGAAGGGGGCAAAATGATTTGGCGCTACACCAGTCTGGCGAGGACTACTTGGAGGCTATTTTGGTCCTACAAAAGCAGAGAGGTATGGTACGCTCCGTGGATGTGGCCCGGTACCTGGATGTGTCCAAGCCCAGCGTGTGCCATGCTGTGGCGACCCTGCGGGATGGGGGCTTCCTAACGATGGACAGCGACTATTTCCTGCATCTGACTGATGTGGGCCGGGAAGTGGCGGAACAGATCTACGAAAAGCACCGTTTTTTTACCGACCGGCTGATCGCTGCCGGCGTAGACCCGGAAACGGCGGAAAGGGACGCCTGCCGCATTGAGCACGTCATCAGTGAGGAGAGTTTCCGACGACTAAAGGCAGTTGCGGAACCAGAGTCATAAATACAGCAAAAGGAGGGGGCCGTCTACACGGCCCCCTCCTTTTGCCAGCGGGAGGTAATATAGTGGACGAAATCATCGTCATCCGAGCTGCCGACCCGGACGGCAGTATATTTAAGGCAATCGTGAATGCGCTGAAGGGCAAGCGGGCGGAAGTGGTCCATATCAACGCCCCGGCCTCCTCCGTGCTGCGCATCGGAAAACTGGAGATTGATCATGAGCACCGACTGGTGCTGATGGCCGGCAGGGAAGTGCGGCTCAATCATGGGGAATATGCCATACTCTACTGCATGGCCAGTTCACCAGGGCAAGTGTTCTCAAAGGCACAGCTCTATACGGCGGCTTGGGGGGAGGAATATCTGCATGGGACCACTTCGGTGGAGAATATCATCTGGCGGTTGAGGCAGAAACTGGAGCAGGATCCCAAGCACCCGTTTTATATCAAAACGGTTGTTAGGAGTGGATATAAAATAGATGGATCGACAAAGTGATATAGAGCGATACAGGATTTTAACCTGTATCGCTCTATTCACTATGAAAGCCATTTTCAAACGGAGCAGTTTCTTGCTGGGTATATGCGGAAGATGAACACCCCAATATGTTGATTCGTCAATTATAGATGCCAGCCAGTTGCCCTTGTGCGTAGAGATAAAAATTTTCGATATACCCCATCCTTTTGTAGTAAATCAGTATGTTTTCCTTGCTGGACGATCCGCCCCTGGTCTATTACGACGATTTGATCTGCATTTCGGACGGTGCTCAGGCGGTGGGCAATCGAGATCAGCGTCTTATCCTTTGTTAGCTCCTGGATGGCAGTTAAAAGTGCCTGCTCATTCTCTGGGTCCACGCTGGAGGTTGCTTCGTCCAGAATAACAATGGGGGCGTCTTTCAAAATGGCCCGGGCAATTGAAATGCGTTGCTTTTCTCCGCCGGAGAGGGTGGAGCCACCCTCCCCGATGATCGTGTCGTACCCATTCGGAAGGGACAAAATGAAGCCGTGGCAGCAGGCCCGTTTTGCGGCCTCAACCACCTGCTCATGGGTGGCCTCCGGCCGACCAAACCTGATGTTGTTTTCCACGGAGTCGTGAAAGAGATATACATTTTGAAAGACCATGCTGATGTGTTCCAGTACACTGTCCGCAGTATAATCCCGCACATTTTCTCCGCCAATCCGTACTGCCCCCTCCTGCACATCCCAAAAGCGGGCGATCAGATTACAGAGTGTGGTCTTGCCACTGCCAGAGGGTCCCACAATCGCACAGGTAGTGTGCTCAGGGATCTTCAGTGAAATATCATGGATTACCCTTCGATCCCCATAGCCAAATGAGATGTGCTCCAGAGAAATATCAAAATGGGACACAGCCAGTTTCTCCGCACTGGTATCCATTTTGGGAATATCGGTGACTTTCTCCAGCCGGTCCAGTTCCGTATTGATTCTCTTGCTCAGAAAGGCGCTGTTGCCCATCGTTTCCAAATCGGAATAGACCGTGAAAGCGCAGAACAGAAAAGTCAAACAATAGGGAAGGCTGATTTGCCCCGCCAGATACAGCAGTGCTGCCGCCGCGATCAGTACACAACTCATGAGCTTGAACGTCAGCCCATAGAAACGGAGGACGCCGGCCGTGGCCTTTTCTTGGCCGTAGTCTGCATCCCATTTTTGCTGGAACGCGGCGCGGACTTCCCGCTGTCCCTCATCTCCTTTGGAGAAAGAGCGCAGAACTGAAATGCCTCTTATGTATTCCATCACCTTGCCGACCAAATGCTCCTGAGCCTCTTGGTAAATGGGGGCATATTGGGCGGCGCGAAGTCTTACCCAGCGTAGGACCAGCATCCCAAGTACCAGTCCCGCAAGGCTCAACCCCGCGATTACCGGGCTGAAAAAGAACATCATCACGGACGTCAGTATAGTCATGGCCACGCCGCTAGTCATCTGCTCAATCGCCAGCATGGAGTACCCCTCTAGGTCGGCAATCGTAGTGGTGAGCATGGCTTGTATGGTACCCAGGTTTTGCTCTGAGAAATACCCCATAGGCGCCTGCTTTAACCGTTCCCCGATCTCCAGACGGTAATCCCGGAAAATGTCATAGCCAGATCCGCTCATGGTGCGGTCATACATCCACTGGAAAAAGAAGCGGCCAAGTACACTACCCAGGATTACACAAAAAGCCTGCCCGATGATAACTGGTGACAGCCTATCAAGATGGAGTAGAATCCAGAACACACCGAACATCATAAACCCGTTGAAGAATGATTTCAGAATGTTGCAGAAAATGCCTGCCACAATCTTTCCCCGGCTGTTTCCTGCGATCTTAAAGATACGGCGGATCATTTCAAACATCTTCTGTATCTCCTTTCGTAGAGCCAGCGTAGTCCTGCCACATCTTCCGGTAAAGGGGGCAGTCCTGCAAAATTTCTTCATGAGTACCTCGGCCCACAATTTCGCCATTGGCAACAACTAATATCTGGTCAGCATTGCGGATTGTATTCAGCCGGTGAGCTACGACAATCAGAGACTTTCCCGCCACCAGTTTACTGATGGCTTGTTGGATCAGTGCCTCGTTTTCGGGGTCGGCGTAAGCTGTCGCCTCGTCCAAAATAATGACAGATGCCTGCTTGAGCATGGCCCGTGCGATGGTAATGCGCTGCCGCTCTCCGCCGGAGAGACGGTCCCCTGCGTCGCCTGCCATGGTATCGTAGCCCTGCTCTAACTGCATGATAAAGTCATGACAGTTGGCGGCCTTGGCCGCAGTTTCCACCTGCTCGTCGCTTGCTTCAGGATTCCCTATGCGGATGTTTTCCCGAATGGATTTGTCAAAGAGGAAATTATCCTGGGCAACATAGCTGATCTCACTCATGAGCTGTCCAAACGGAATATTGCGAATATCCTGCCCGCCAAAACGGATTGTTCCGGAGGTCGCATCCCAAAAACCGGCCATCAACTTGGCAATCGTGGACTTGCCGGAGCCAGATGGGCCGACAATAGCGGTCATGGTACCGGGCTGCGTCGGGAATGAGATACCGTGAAGGACTTCGGCCTCTTTGTAGGCAAAGTGGACATCATCAAATTGATAGGCCCGCTCCCCAAGATCTGCGGGCTCTGTGGGGCGTACAAGCTCCGGCGTTTTCAAAAAGGTCGTGACCTGCTCCAAATTGCCCTTGATCATGCTGACCTGCTCCATGGCCTCGGAGACCTTCATTAACGGCGCAATAAACCCCAGAGGTACCACCAAGGCCACTAGAAAGACAGGGAGAGAAAGACTTCCCTCCATATAGAGCCACGCTCCCACTGGAAGGGTCCCCAGAAGCGTAGAGGGAAGGACGGCCCGGGCCGCTGCGTTCCAAAGCCAGCACTGACTCCACCATGCCATGGTGGAATCGTGGAAATAGCGGACAGAATCAGCATACTTTCCATAGGAGGAAGCGGATCGGTTGAACGCCTTAATGACCTGAATGCCGTTGACAAACTCCACCAAAGCGCTGTTCATCTCGTTGGCAGATCGCATGTAGTTCTCCATGCGGGGCCTATATCCCCGCATCATTGCGGCAAAAAAGAGGGTGCCCAGCGGAATTGTAACAAGTGCGGCCAGACCCATACGCCAGTCCAGCAGAAAAATTAGGAGAATACTGCATAGGGGAGCGGCGATGTTGGAGGGTAGTTCCGGCATGAAATGGGCCATAGAGTCCTCTAACTTCGCCACATTGTCCACGATCAGATTTTTGAAAGTTCCGGTAGGGGTTTCTAACATGACACCCATGGGAACCTTAGCCATCCGATCCGTAATGGCCTCTCGGATATTTTTCAGTATGGTAAAGGATATTTTGTGGGAGATCAGGGAGGATTGCCAGGTAAGCAACATTTTTATGATCTGGCAAACCGCGGCGCCTCCGCAGAGAGGCAGTACCAGCATAGGAGTTGCGGTTCCCCGGTACAGTGCATCCGCAAGGACAGCCACCATTAAAAATGGGCCCATGCCGAATAGTTCTCCCAAGACGGCCAGAAAGATAGAGAAACGCATTTTACCGCTGCTCTCTCCTACGAAAGCGAATAACTGCCGAATCGCTCCCGGCTCCTTTGACTTCATAACCAGACTCCTTTCGGGCCACAAAAAATACAAGGAGGGTATTGCATTTTTGAGTACCCTGTGCTAAAATCTAAATTACGATGTAATATTACAGTGTAATTTTAGTATAGGACGGAGGGACAGGTAATGTCAAGAGACTTTCAGCAGACCCATGAAAATCTTTTGCTCTGCGCCCAAAAGCACTTTCTGGAATACGGCTATGAGCGGGCAAGCATTCGGGAGATCTGCAAGGACGCTCATGTGACCAATGGGGCTTTTTATAACCACTTTGACGATAAGGAAGCTCTGTTCGGTGCGCTGGTGGAGCCTGTTGTTCAAGAGGTCAAGGCCATTTATGATGCGTCGGTAAATGAGCACGTGGAGCTGGCAAAGACAGATGACTTAAAATCTATCTGGAAACTGTCGAAGGAAACGCTGGAGGTTATCATCGAATATATCTATGGGCATTTTGATGTGTTCCGTCTGCTTCTCATGCGGGCGGAGGGGACACGGTATTCCTCCTTCTTAGATGATGTTGTCCGTCTGGAAACTCAAGTGACACTGAAATTCTTTGCAGAGTTGAGATCCCGCGGTGTTCCGGTCCGTGAATTGGCAGAAGAGGAATGGCATATTTTGCTTCATGCGTATTTTGCATCCCTGGCGGAAGTAGTTATGCACAATTTTCCCAAAGAGGCAGCTCTGAAATATGCCCATACGCTTGTCTCATTTTTCAACTCCGGATGGCAAACAATTTTGGGGATTTGATCCCCAAAATTTTTGCACACTAGTTAGCATTTACTAACTCAATGCGGGGAGGTGAAACTGCATAGTTCCCTTTGCACGGGGCATTACAACTCTTAATTCTTTTTCAGAAAGGACATATTAAAAATGGAGAACACGAAAAAACTTACAGGTAAAGAACTGATCAATGTCGGCATTTATACCGCTATGACCCTTGTTATTTTCTTTGTTGTCGGACTACTCACTGCTTTGCCGGTGGTATACCCGTTTCTGTTCTTGATTTGGCCCATCGTCTGTGGCATTCCCATGATGCTCTACTACACTAAAATCAAGAAGTTTGGTATGCTGACTATCACCGGCATCATCGGCGGCATCTTTTTCTATCTGATCGGCTATGGATGGATCGGCCTGCTCGGCTGGGTGCTCGGCGGCATTCTAAGCGATGTTGTGCTCAAAATCGGCGGTTATCAGAAATTCAAGGTCACTGTTCTGAGTTATGCCTGCTTTTGCCTCGGTATCATGGGCTGCCCCGCCAATCTCTGGTTTGCTGGCGAAGCGTATTGGGAAAACATCCACACCTCCATGGGCGATCAGTACGCAAACACCTTGCAATCCATGATGCCCTCCTGGATGCTGTATGTGGGCTTTGCTCTGCTGTTTGTGGGCGGTATTCTGGGCGCACTGCTGGGTCATAAAATGCTGAAAAAGCACTTTGAGAGAGCGGGCATTGTGTAATGGAGCAATTACAAGCAGTTGTTGAAAATAGAACAGGTTTTCGGTTGGACCCACGGACGAAACTGTTGCTAATGGCCGTCGTTGCCACTGCGGAGTTTCTATACAGTCATACCGCCTTTATGATTGCGGTGGCGATGATTCCTTTTATCCTGCTGTTGACAAACCGACAATATAAGACGGCAACTGTGTTCTTTTGCCTGTTTGCAGCAGGGTTGTTCGTGCAGGCCATTCAGAATTCGGTCCAGTTTCCCATGATCGTCAATATGCTGGTAGTCCTGCTGGTGGGGCTGGTCCTGCGGCTGTTTCCGGCCTTTGTAATGGGGGCCTACATCATCAAATCCACCACGGCCAGCGAGTGCATTACTGCGCTGGGCCGGATGCACATTGGGCGGCAGATCACCATTCCGCTTTCTGTCCTGTTTCGCTTTATTCCTACCATGCAGGAGGAGTCGGCCGCCATCAAGGACGCCATGCGGATGCGGGAGGTCCAATTCGGGACAAAGAAATTCTGGCAAAACCCTGCTGCCCTGATTGAATACCGTTTTATTCCCCTGATGATCTCGGTGGTCAAAATCGGGGATGATCTCTCCGCGGCGGCTCTGACCCGCGGCCTGGATAACCCGGTCCGGCGCACCAATATCACAAAGGTCGGTTTTACCGCCTGGGACCTGCTGGCGGTGCTGATTGCCGGAACTGCGCTACTCTCTACATACTTTTTCAGTCCGTGGTAAGGAGGTGATCCCGTGATCGAATTGAAAGATGTTTCCTTTACTTATGAGAACGGAGAAACCGAGAACAACCTGAGCCATATCAACCTGACAATCCGGGATGGCGAAACCATCCTGCTCTGTGGAGAGTCCGGCTGCGGCAAGACGACGCTGACTAGGCTGATCAACGGCCTGATCCCGCATTATTACAGCGGGAAGCTGACCGGGCAAGTCCTTTTAGATGGGAAAGAGTTAAAAGACTACCCTCTTTATCAAATCGGACAGCAGGTAGGGTCTGTATTCCAAAATCCAAGGACGCAATTCTACAATGTAGATACCACCAGCGAGATCGTTTTCGGGTGTGAAAACATGGCCCTGCCGGTCCCGGAGATGCAGGAGCGTCTGGAGGAGACTACCCACAGTCTCAAACTGGAAAAACTGCTGAATCGGAGCTTGTTTGCTCTGTCCGGCGGGGAAAAACAGAAAATCGCCTGCGCCTCTGCCGATGCAATCCACCCGGACATCTTTGTGCTGGACGAGCCATCCTCCAACCTGGATATTGCCACCATCGAAGATTTGATTGGCGTGATCCGTCACTGGCAGTCCGAGAAAAAGACGGTGATCGTCGCAGAACACCGGCTTTATTATCTTGTCCCCTATGCAGACCGGATTCTTTACATGAAACACGGAAGTATTATACAGGAGTTTTCTGGTGTGGAATTTCAAAAATTACCGCCCGATGAATTGCGGGGAATGGGGTTGCGGGTACTGGACCCATTCCACCTGTCCCCGGAGGCTATTCCCAAGCAGGAGGCTCCAACGCTACATATCAAGGGGTTCCAGTTCTCCTATGAAAAGCACGGCCCCCTCAATGTG
>ENA-UOIW01002109-UOIW01002109.1-human-gut-metagenome-genome-assembly--contig:-P58-NODE-2109-length-10782-cov-5.515801_pt1 | contig 10782 bp, 5 predicted proteins | sample MGYA00242334_ERZ723881 | MGnify/ENA metagenome assembly ERZ723881
GCGCTGCAGCGCGTCCGATCCGGACCTCCCCCCCCCGGATAAGTGCAGGGAATCATTGGCTGCCGTTCGTTGATGCGTTTCCGGTCCGGTTCTGCGCCGCCCGGCTAAGAGCCGGGATTCAGGGGCGGCCGTTCGTTGATGCGTTTCCGGTCCGGTTCTGCGCCGCCCGGCTGAGGGCCGTTCTGAAAATTTCTTCCGGAAAAAATCCTCCTTGTCGGGAGGATTTTTTGCCCCGTTTTCCCTTTCCCGCGACTTCGGAGGGCCGTTCGGCAGGGGTTGACAAATTATCCATGAGAAGTGATAAAAATTACCAATCGAATCCTTCGGGGCAATTTACTTTTGTATAGGGAAATGTCCCTTTTTACGGAAGACGAAACCTAATTATTAACCAAAACCTTTTATATGAAAAGCTTTACTCTAAAGTTCGCCCTGACGTTCCTGCTGGGAGTGGGTCTGGCTTCCGCGGCCGTGGCCCAGAAAATCGGAGGAACCGTCAAGGATTCGGCGGGCAAACCGGTTGTCGGAGCTTCGGTGATCGTCGAGGGTTCGACTCTGGGAGCGAGCTCGGGTGTCGATGGCCAGTGGTCGCTCAATGTGCCCGACGCTTCGAAGAAGACGCTGGTGATCTCCTATATCGGCATGAAGACGCAGCGCATCGCCATCGGCAGCAAGACGCAGATCGACGTGACACTCGAAGACGAATCGACGGCCATGGACGACGTGGTGGTCGTGGGCTATGCCACCGTGAAGCGCCGCGACGTGGTCGGATCGGTCGCCTCGGTCAACGCCGAGACGCTCCAGCAGATGCCCGTGGCCTCGGTGGCCGAGGCGATGACGGGACGCATGGCCGGCGTGCAGATCACCGCCACGGAGGGCGACCCCGACGCTGAGATCCGCATCCGCGTCCGCGGTGCGGGCACGTTCTCGTCCGACGGAGCGCCGCTCTACATCGTCGATGGCTTCCCGGTGGAGAGCATCAGCGACATTTCCTCGTCGGAAATCCAGTCGATCGACATTCTGAAAGACGCCTTCTCGACGGCCATCTACGGTTCGCGCGGTGCCAACGGCGTCGTGCTCATCACCACCAAGAGCGGCGAGAAAGGCAAGGTCAACGTCAATTACAATGTATACTGGGGTTTCAAGGACATCGCTCGCAAGAACCAGGTGCAGGCGCTCAATCCCTCGGAGTTTGCCAAATGGCAGTACGAACTGGCCGCCATCCAGAACAAGGTGGCGGACAACTACGAGCCCTATTTCGGGGCGTTTTCCGATATCGACCTCTACGACAACGTGAAGGGCAACGACTGGATGGACCAGCTCTTCGGTCGCACGGGCGAGCAGTTCAACCACAACCTCACGGTTTCGGGCGGCGGCGACAAGTTCAAGTGGAACGCCACCTATGCGCGTCTCTATGACAAGGCGATCATGGTTGGTTCGAATTACAGCCGCGACAATCTCGGCCTGAAGACGCAGTTCAAGCCCAACAAGCGCGTCACGCTCGATTTCAACATCCGCTATTCGCGTATGAAGGTGCGCGGTGCGGGCGCCAACTCGCTCAACGACTCGGGCACCCAGAGCACGGGCCGTCTGAAAAACGCCATGCTCTACACGCCCATTCCGCTGAAAGCCCAGATCGAGGGCGGCGACGATTTGGAGGAGAACTCCTCGGACGCCGTGATGCCGACGGTCGCCGTTTCGGACTCGGACCGCAAGCGCGAGCGCACCAACTGGACCGCCAACGGCGGTTTCACGTGGGAGATCGTCGATGACCTCAGCCTGAAAGTCGAGGCCGGCATGGAGGAGTACCGTCAGGAGACCAACTCCTTTTACGGCGTCACCACCTACTATTCGAAGGTCGGCGGTTCGGGTTCGACCGTTCCGGGAACCCCGTCCACGAACTACAACGACGTGACGCGCCGCCGCGTGCGCAACACCAATACGCTGAGCTACGACTTCCGGAAGCTGATCTCGAACGACAACCACCATCTCAACGTGCTGCTGGGCCAGGAGTATATCATCACCGAGCAGCGGACGTTCAACACGTGGGTCGATGGTCTGCCCGACTTCTACACCGCCGAGCAGGCGTGGGCCTTCATGGGTGCGGGCTCCAACGCCAGCTCTTCGAACATGAACTATGCGGCCGACGACATCCTGCTCTCCTATTTCGGACGCATCAACTACGATTTCAAGGGCAAGTACATGCTTTCGGCCACGATGCGCGGCGACGGTTCGTCGAAGTTCTCCAAGGGTCAGAAATGGGGTTACTTCCCCTCGGTGGCCGCTTCGTGGCGCCTTTCGGACGAGTGGGGGATGAAAGACCTCCGGTGGCTCGACAATCTCAAGCTGCGTTACAGCTTCGGTACTGCGGGCAACAACAACATCCCGACCGGCATGGGCGGCCTGACGCAGCTCTACGAGGTCGGCACGGGCAGCAGCTTCATCTACGGCGATCCGACCTACTGGACGCCCAACGGCAACGGCGCCAGCGAGAGTTTCATGGCCAATGCCAACCTGACGTGGGAGACCACCTATTCGCATAACCTGGGCCTCGATTTCGGTTTCTGGCGCAACCGCCTCTCGGGATCGGTCGAGGTCTACCAGAACACCACCGAGGATATTCTCATGCGCTATCCCGTCTCCGGTTCGGGTTACAGCTTCCAGTACCGCAATGCCGGTACGATCCGCAACCGCGGTCTGGAGGTTTCGGTTTCGGCCGTGCTCCTCGAGAAGGCCAAATACGGGCTGAACTTCAATGCCAACATCGCCTTCAACCGCAGCCGCATCATGGATCTGGCCGGGCTGGACACCTATTCGCAGTCGTCGGGCTGGAACAACAACGTCACGGACTACTACGCCGTGCTGGGCGGCGCCATCGGCGATGTCCACGGCTACACGACGCTGGGACGCTACGAGGTCGGGGATTTCGATCTGGACTACTACGCCGAGACGGGCAAATGGAAGACGCTCGACGGCTCGAACTGCGCCGGCGTGGTCGGCGACATGCGTCCGGGATCGCTCAAGCTGCTCTGCGACGCCGACGGCAACCCGATTCAGGGCAGGATCGGCAACGTGCAGCCCAAATTTACGGGCGGTTTCTCGCTCTCGGGCTATGCCTACGGGTTCGACATCGCCGCCAACTTCACCTATTCCTACGGCAACAAGGTCTTCAACGCCAACAACGTGGAGTTCACCTCCTCGCAGAAATACACCGGCAAGGGCGTGATCCGCAACCTCTCGGAGGTGATGGCCCTGGGCAAGCGCTGGACCAATATCGACTGGACGACGGGCGACGTGATCACCGATCCCGAGGCGCTGGCCGCCGCCAACCGCACGACGACCATGTGGTCGCCCTACATGCCCCAGACGGTCGTGCACAGTTGGCTGTTGGAGGACGCTTCGTTCCTGCGCCTCTCGTCGCTGACGATCGGCTATACGCTGCCTTCGAGCTGGACGCGCAAGGTTCGCCTCAGCAAGGTGCGTTTCTACGCCACCGGCACCAACCTCTTCTGCTGGACGCCTTACAGCGGTTTCGACCCCGAGGTCGATACGCGCCGCGCGACGCCCATGACCCCCAACGTCGATTACTCGGCCTATCCGAAGAGCCGTTCGTGGGTGTTCGGTGCGAACATCAGCTTCTAACCTCTAACCGACAGAAAACAACTCAACGATGAAAAAGTCAATCTATATCCTTGCCTGCGCCGGCCTCATGGCCGTTTCGTGCGGCGAAGAGCTGCTGGAGACCCGTTCCTCGTCGTCGTCCGATTCGGAGACCATGTTCTCGAACGAGACCTATGCCGAGGCGGCCGTCATGAACATCTACCGCCAGTTCGGTGTGGACAAGTCCTACCGCAACCGCTGGCTGGTCTACTACGGCGCCAATACGGATTCGGAGTGGTACGTTTCGGCGACGCCCGACAAACCCACCGACACCAAGACGCTGATCTACACCTATAACCCCACCTACGACGACGCGGGCAGCCAGCTCAACGAGAGCAGCGGCCAGTTCGCGCTGATGTACACGGCCATCGAGAACGCCAACCTCGCCATTGCGGGGCTCCGCAAATACGGCAGCGTCGAGACCGACGCCGGGATGCGCTACCTGCTGGGCGAGTCGCTCGTGCTGCGCGCATTCTTCTATTTCGACCTGATCAAGGCTTGGGGCGACGTTCCCATGCGCTTCCAGCCCATCGGCGAGACGGGCGACGTGAACAAGCCCCGGAGCGACCGCGACGAAATCTACAAGCAGATCATCGCCGATCTCGAAGAGGCCGTCGATTATGTTGACTGGCCCGGCGAGGGTGTCCGCACGGGCACCGTGACCCGCGTCAACAAAGCCTTCGCCTACGGTCTGCTGGCCCGTGTGTGCCTCTCGGCCGCCGGTTATGCGCAGCGTCCCGACGAGGGGCGGATCGGGACGGGCGACATCGGCTCGAACCGTCGCAGCAAGCTGGTCGAAGCAGGGCAGGAGTGGGGCGACAACATCCTCTACACCAAGGCTCTCGATGCCTGCAAGGCGGTGATCGCCAAGGAGAACGTCTGCGTGAAGCTGGAAGGTTCGTTCGAGGAGATCTGGCGCGACATGATGAAGCGTCAGGTATCGGCCGGGGGCGAAACCCTCTTCGTGATTCCCTTCGCCGACAACCGCGGCCAGTGGATGAACAACTACGCCATCCGGCACGCCACGGCCGACAAGTACTGCGGCAAGGCCGGCGCCGGCGGCACCATCGGGCCGGTTCCCACGCTCTTCTACGAGTATGACAAGGCCGACCGCCGCCGCGATGTCACCTGCATTCCCTATCGCTGGAACGGCGGCAAGCAGGAGTTGGAGAACGTGCAGAAATGGTATTGCGGCAAGTACCGCTACGAGTGGATGAACGACGTGATTTCGGGCAACGACTGCGGCATCAAGCCGATTCTGATGCGTTATGCCGACGTGCTGCTGATGGCCGCCGAGGCCGCCAACGAGCTCAACGACCTGCCCTATGCCAAAGAGCAGCTGCGCAAGGTCCGCTTCCGCGCCTTCAAGTCCAACGAGGCGGTAGATAAATACCTTGAGGGCATCGGGTCGAAGGACGCCATGTTTAAGGCCATATACAGGGAGCGCATGCTCGAATTCAGCTGCGAGCAGATCCGCAAGCAGGACCTGATCCGCTGGGGACTGCTGAAAAAGTCGCTCGACGACGTGAAGGGCAAGATGAAGGCCATGCTCGACCACACGACCTACACGTCGGAGCTGACGGACAAGACCTACGATTTCAGCCTTGTCGGCACGAAGGTCTACTACAAATACGACGCCGACGGCGAGACGATCCAGCTCCACGGCCTCGACTTCGGCGAGGCGGGCGAACCCGACGGCGAGGGCTGGACGCTCTACACGTCGAAGAAGACCGATGGCACGCTCGAAGAGGAGTATATCAAGAGCGGCACGACCTCCACGGGGCGTATCGACATGATCTACCAGTACGATCCCGACGTGCACATGTTCTGGCCGATCTTCAAGCAGTCGATCACCACCAACAGCCTGCTGGCCAACGACTACGGTTATCCGGTGCGATAGCGATCTGAAAAAAGGAAAAACAAGCAACGTATGAAAACGATTATCAATAAAATCCTGCTGTTCGTGATGCTTTTCGCCGGCGCGGCATCGCTTCACGGCTGTTCGGACCCCGACGGGATCATCGAGGAAATCGCCTACGACCGCGAATTCTCCCCGCTGAATTTCACCTATACGCTGACCAACAACGTGAACGTCGCCTTTTCGTGGACGGTCATGACCGGAGTCTCCGACTACACGCTGACGCTCTCCTACACCGACGGCGACGGCGGCGTTTACGATCAGGTGGACCTGATCGCCCCGCTCGGCGGCGACGGTGCGACGGCCACGACGATGGATTACACCTTCATGGAGCTTCCCGGCAACCGCGCCTGGAAAGCCGAACTGGTCGCCGTTTCGCAGCGCGCGGGCGTCGCCGATTCGAAACCCGCGGTGTGCACCTTCGCCACGGGCGTCGAGAATCTTTTCCTGAACGACGGCAAGGTTTCCGACGACGATATTACGGCCACTACCGCTCTCCTGCGCTGGGTCGCCGGATCGAACGTCACCGCTCTGAATGTGACGCCGGGCGTGGGCACTGTCTCGTTGTCGGCCGAGCAGATCGCCGCCGGCGAATGCGAGCTCACCGGCCTCACGACCGGTACGGCCTACACCGTCGAGCTGCTGCGCGACGATGCCGTGCGCGGAATCGTCACGTTCGTCGCATCGGACAAGATCGACGTTGATGTGATCGACAAGAGCGCTTCGACGATCACCCTTTCGTGGGGCGCCGACCGACAGGTCACGGGCCTCGTGCTGAAAGGCGGCGACGATGAACGCAACATCACGCTGACCCAGGAGCAGATCGCCGCGCACACCTACACCTTCGAGAGGCTGAAAGAGCGTACCGAATATTCGATTTCGGTTTACATCGACGGTGTCGAGTCGGGCAATCTGGTCGTCACGACGCTGGGACAATCCACTTTCTGGGATTTCACCGATGCGTCGAAATGGCCGATCGACAACTGGGAGTCTAATCAGACCATCGACGGCCTCACGATCCTGGCCGCCTCGGGCAAAAACGTCCAGATTCAGGCCGATGCCGACTACGGCTGCAACTACCTCGACCTGCGCGGTAAATCGACCGTCAAGGAGGGCGAAGCCCCCACGCAGCGTGCCGTGCAGTTCTCGGTGGTGGGCGAGGGCGTGATCGCCATCGACTGCTATGCCAACGGGACCGGCCGGAACTTCTACGCCTATGTCGATGCGCTGGGCAAGGCTTTCGGGCCTTTCGAGGCTCCGACAGCGGCCAACCGCGGCAAGGTCTACATTCCCTGCCCGGGCATCCCGGCTTCGGCGGTGGTTTCGATCTGGACCGACGCTACCATCAACCACATTTACAGCATCGGCTGGTACGAGGGCACCGAGGCTCCGGGGCAGAACGCCACGCCGCTCGCCGCTCCCGCGGTTACGGCCTCACCCGCCGAGGTGACCAAGGGCGACAGCACTCCCGTGACCTTCTCGTGGGCCGCCGTTCCCAATGCCGCGACCTATACCTACCGCCTCGCTCTGACGAAGCTCGTCGGCGAGACCGAAGAGGTCGTCCGCCTCTCGGAGACCGTTTCCGCGACCGAAATGACCGTTCCGGCCGAGACCGTCGCCGAACTCAAACCGGGAACCTATACGATTTCGGTGACCGCTGCGGCCGCCTCCGACTTCCTCTACAAGCCGTCGCCCGCCGGCAGCGCCGTGCTGACGGTCAACGACACCAAGCTGGCGGCTCCCGTCGTGAAACTCGATCCTGCGAAAGTCACCGTAGGCGAACAGAAGGAGGTTGTGGCATCGTGGGATGCCGTCGAGGGAGCTGCATCGTATGCCGTTACTTTCAACAACGGAACTTCCGAGACCGTGAACACGACCTCTCACACGATTGCCGCCGCTGAGGTTGCCGCGCTTGCCGTGGGTGAATACACGATTTCGGTGGTCGCCACCCCCGCCGACGCTTCGTCGCAGGCTTCCGATCCCGGTACGGCCAAACTGACCGTCGCTAACGGTACGCAGACCGATTACACGATGACGCTTTCGGCTAAGGCGGGCGTTTTGTCGTCCAACATCACGGGGTTGCCGACCAGTTGGGGTGCCAACGACAGTACGTGGACGGCTACCGACGATACGGGTGCCAGCACGATCACTTTCACGGGTAATATTTATTACAGTACCGATGCGGCCAAAAATGTCGTGTGGTATTTCAATAAAGGTAAAACGGAAACGCATGTTTCGGCTTCTGATTTGGGAAAAATCCGTAAAATCACGATCATGCCCAATTCGACCCGCGAACCCGACTATTTGAAATGTACTTATAACGGAGGTACGGTGCTTGCTGCTACGGAGCCTCTCGGAGTTAAGACTGCAACTATCACATTTGATTTTGCTGACGTTTCGGCGGATGATTTCCGTATCGACTACGTACTCGATTGGACATCGTCTGTAAGTAATGTCGAGATTGGTAAAGTCGTTATCGAATACACCAAATAAGTCTCAGGCTTTGCATACGGGAGGGCGCTCAGAAATTGAGCGCCCTTTTTTGCCGTTTGACCGCTTCGGAACCGGATTTGCTGGGGAGATGGTAAAAATGTAAACGGATTTTCGTATCTTTGGCTTCGCCGAAGATGCTCCCGCCCGGCAATGTTCAAATAAATTTGAAATTGCGCCCGCTTATTTGTATCTTCGCAGGATATTTCGCTTGTGATGGCAGAAAAAGAGAAAGACATACTGGAAAATATCGGAGAGCAGGAATACAAGTACGGCTTCACTTCGGACATCGAGACCGAGACCATCGGCAAAGGGCTTTCGGAGGAGGTCGTGCGGCTGATCTCCGCCAAAAAGGGCGAGCCGGAGTGGATGACCGAGCGGCGTGTGGCGGCCTACCGTCATTGGCTGACGCTGGAGGCTCCGACGTGGGCCCACCTGACGATCCCGCCGATCGACTTTCAGGAGATCATCTACTATGCGGCTCCCAAGCCCAAGAAACAGCTCGGCTCGATGGACGAAGTCGATCCCGAGCTGAAACGCACGTTCGACAAACTGGGCATTCCGCTCGAAGAGCAGATGGCCCTGGCGGGCGTCGCGGTCGATGCCGTGATGGACTCCGTCTCGGTGAAGACCACCTTCAAGGAGACGCTGGCCGAAAAGGGTATCATCTTCTGTTCGATCTCCGAGGCGCTGCGCGACTTCCCCGAGCTGGTGAAAAAATACCTCGGGAGCGTCGTGCCCTATACCGACAACTTCTACGCCGCGCTGAACGCCGCGGTCTTTTCCGACGGTTCGTTCTGCTACATCCCCAAGGGGGTGCGTTGCCCGATGGAGCTTTCGACCTATTTCCGCATCAACGCCGCCGGCACGGGGCAGTTCGAACGCACGCTGATCGTGGCCGACGAGGGGGCCTACGTGAGCTACCTCGAAGGGTGCACCGCGCCCCAGCGCGACGAGAACCAGCTGCATGCCGCGGTGGTGGAGATCGTCGTCGAGCGGGACGCCGAGGTGAAATACTCCACCGTTCAGAACTGGTATCCCGGCGACCGGCAGGGTCGTGGCGGCGTCTATAATTTCGTGACCAAGCGCGGCATTTGCCGCGAGAACGCCCGGCTGTCGTGGACGCAGGTCGAGACGGGTTCGGCGATCACGTGGAAATACCCGAGCTGCATCCTCGCGGGCGACAACTCCGTCGGGGAGTTCTACTCGGTGGCCATGACCAACAATTTCCAGCAGGCCGACACGGGCACGAAGATGATCCATATCGGCCGCAACACCCGCAGCCGCATCGTCTCGAAGGGCATCTCCGCAGGCCGGAGCGAGAACTCCTACCGCGGCATGGTCCGCGTGGCGAAGGGGGCCGAGAACGCCCGCAACTACTCGCAGTGCGATTCGCTGCTGATCGGCGACAAGTGCGGGGCGCACACTTTCCCGGTGATTGACGTGCGCAACCGCACGGGCGTCGTGGAGCACGAGGCCACGACCTCGAAGATTTCCGACGACCAGCTCTTCTACTGCAACCAGCGCGGGCTTTCGACGGAGGATGCCGTGGGGCTGATCGTGAACGGCTATGCCCGCGAGGTGTTGTCGAAACTGCCGATGGAATTCGCCGTCGAGGCGCAGAAACTGCTGGCCTTGCAGCTGGAGGGATCGGTGGGATAGACTGAAGGATGAAAGTCGTCGTCATAAACGGAAGTCCCCGCCGCGACGGGCTGGTTTCGCAGATGCTCGGCCATGTGGCTGGCGCTCTGCCCGAAGGGTGCGAAGTCGAGATGCTGTTCGTCCGCGACATGCAAGTCCGGCCCTGCACCGGGTGTATGAAATGCCGTTCGCTGGGGCGCTGCGTGCTGCCGGAGGACGACGCCCACCGTGCGGCGGAGACGATTCGCGGGGCCAACGCCCTGATCGTCGGGTCGCCCTGTTATTGGGGCAACATGAGCGGGACGTTGAAGGTGCTGTTCGACCGGATGGTCTATGCGATGATGGGCGAGCGGGAGAACGGCATGCCGATTCCGCTGCACAAGGGCAAGCGGGCCGTGCTGGTTGCCACGTGCAATACGGTCTATCCGTTCAGCGTGTGGTTCCGCCAGACGACCGGCGTGTTCCGCGCATTGCGCGAGATATTGAAATGGAGCGGTTTCCGGATCGCCGGGACTTTGGGCCGGGGCGGATGCCGCAAACACGGGGAGCTGACGCCCCGGGAGATTGGGAAATGTAAAAAACTGGCAAAAAGGATATGTTAAAGGTAAAAAATCTGCATGCCTCGGTCGATGGCAAGGAGATTCTCCGGGGCATCGACCTGGAGGTGAAGGCCGGCGAGGTGCACGCCATCATGGGGCCCAACGGCTCGGGCAAATCGACGCTGGCGTCGGTGCTCGCGGGCAACGAGAAATTCACCGTTACGGAGGGTTCGGCCGAGTTTCTGGGCCGCGATCTGCTGTCGATGTCCATCGAGGACCGCGCGCGACTGGGGCTGTTCCTGGGGTTTCAGTATCCGGTGGAGATTCCGGGCGTCACGATGGCCAATTTCATGAAACTCGCTGTCAACGAACAGCGTAAGTTCCGCGGCGAAGAGCCGCTGACGGCCGCCGAGTTCCTGCGCCTGATGCGCGAGAAGAGCGCCGTGGTGGAGCTTTCGTCGAAACTCACCTCGCGGGCTGTGAACGAGGGTTTCTCGGGCGGCGAGAAGAAGAAGAACGAGATTTTCCAGATGGCGA
>ENA-UOIW01002118-UOIW01002118.1-human-gut-metagenome-genome-assembly--contig:-P58-NODE-2118-length-10758-cov-5.843502_pt1 | contig 10758 bp, 9 predicted proteins | sample MGYA00242334_ERZ723881 | MGnify/ENA metagenome assembly ERZ723881
GGCCTTTTCCGACAGGACACGTTTCCCCTGCGCCTGGGGCGCGGCCGGGGAAACGCGCAGGGAAACCTTGCTGCGCAAGGCTTCCGAACCCGCCGCGCATGTCGCCGGGTTCGGATTACATTTGGAGGGCTTCGGCCCTCCAAGCCTCCCCCAAGGGGTTTTTCGACGGTCTGACCGTGACTTTGTCACGGTATTTCCGGGCGCTGCGGCGTATACTTTGCTTTACAGGAACGGGCGGCCGACGTTTTCTTGCCGCGTCCTTTTCAAACCCCGTTCGCCGCGGGTATACTATGAATGGACGCCATGGCGGCAGGCCCGGACACGGACGCAGGGCGAAAGCGCGCGCAAACAGGAGGAGGCGGAAGGATGAAGGTTGTCATTATCGGCGGCGTCGCAGGCGGCGCGAGCGCGGCGGCAAGGCTGCGCAGGCTGGACGAGGCGGCGGAAATCGTGATGCTGGAAAGAAGCGGCTATATTTCCTACGCGAATTGCGGCCTGCCGTATTATGTGGGCGGCGTTATTCAAAGCCGCGACAGCCTGACGCTGCAGACGCCCGAGAGCTTCGGCAGGCGTTTTCGCGTCGACGTGCGCGTGCGCCATGAGGCGGTGGCCATCGACCGGGTGGCGCGGCAGGTGCAGGTGCGCGATTTGGCCCACGGAACATCCTATGCGGAGCCTTATGACAAGCTCATCCTGGCCCCCGGCGCCAAGCCGCTGGTGCCCCCGCTTTCCGGCCTGGATACCGAAGGGCTCTTTACCCTGCGGACCGTGGAGGACGCCTTGCGCATGGACGATTTCATCCGGCAGCGCGCGCCCAGGTCCGCCGTGGTCATCGGCGCGGGGTTCATCGGCCTGGAAATGGCGGAAAACCTTCGCCACCGGGGCCTGGAGGTGACGGTCGTGCAGCTCCTGGCGCAGGTCATGCCCACGCTGGACGCGGACATGGCGGCCATTTTGCACGGGCACATGCGCTGGCAGGGCGTCCGGCTGCTGCTGGAAGCCAGCGCGACGGGCTTTGCCCCGCGAAACGGCCAAATCGTCACCGCCATCCGCGGCCGGGGCGAAGTGGTTTCCGACATGGTTGTCCTGGCCGTAGGGGTCGCGCCGGACGGCGCGCTGGCCCGTGAAGCGGGGCTGGAGATGGGCCTGCGCGGCGCCATCCGCACCGACGTGCATATGCGCACCTCGGACGAGAACATCTACGCGGTGGGCGACGCGGTCGAGGTGACGCACCTGCTGACCGGGCAAAAGGCGCTCGTCTCGCTGGCGGGCCCCGCCAACAAGCAGGGCCGCATCGCCGCGGACAACCTGTGCGGCATCCCCAGCGAGTTCCGCGCCGCGCAGGGCTCGTCGATTCTGAAGCTGTTCGATATGACCGTCGCTTCCACGGGCCTTTCCGAACAGCAGGCGTCCGAAGCCGGGCTGGACAGCGACGCGGTCATTCTGGCCCCGCCCTCGCACGCCACCTATTATCCCGGCGCCGAGAGCATGACGCTGAAGGTGCGCTTTGAAAAGCCGACCGGGCGCATCCTGGGCGCACAGATAGTGGGCTTTGGCGGCGTGGACAAGCGCCTAGACGTGCTGGCCACCGCCATCCGGGCGGGCATGACGGCTTCGGACCTGGAAGCGCTGGAGCTTGCCTACGCGCCGCCCTACGGCTCGGCGAAGGACCCGGTGAACATGGCCGGGTTCGCCATGGGCAACGTGCTGTCCGGGCTTGTCAAACAGGTGCACTGGCCGCAGGCGCTCGCGGACGGCGCGTGCCTGCTGGACACGCGAACCGACGCGGAATTCTCGCGCGGCCATATTCCCGGCGCGCTGCATATCCCGCTGGACCATCTGCGCGGGCGGCTGGAGGAGCTGCCCCGGCGCGGCGCGCTCTATGTATACTGCCAAAGCGGCCTGCGCAGCTACCTCGCCTGCCGGATTCTCGCGCAGCACGGCTTTGACTGCTATAACGTGGCGGGCGGCTATGGCTTCTACGCGCACACGGCGCTGGACGCACAGCTGCGCCGCGAAGGCGTCGGTCCCTGCGGCCTGGCCTGAACGGCCGGCCGATACGATAACGATACATCGAAAACAAGGAGGAAACCATCATGGCAGCGATTACGATTACCAAGGACAATTTTCAGCAGGAAGTGCTCCAGAGCGACAAACCCGTGCTGGTGGATTTCTGGGCCAGCTGGTGCGGACCGTGCCGGATGGTGTCGCCCATCGTGGACGAAATCGCGGGCGAGCGGTCCGACATCAAGGTAGGCAAGGTCAATGTGGACGAACAGCAGGAGCTGGCGGCCGCGTTTCAAATCATGAGCATCCCGACGCTGATGGTGTTCAAACACGGCAAGCCGGTCAGGCAGGTCATGGGCGCCCGCCCGAACGCGCAGACGCAGGCCAGGCTCTCCCGATTCGCCCCCCCCTCCCCCGCCTAGCCCGCGGGAAACGTTCATACCCAACACGATGACCGGCGCCGTGCGCGCCGGTCATCAGCTTGTCGAAAAAGGCCGGCGCAGCCGGCCTTTTTCGACAAGCAAAAGTCATATCGTTGCAAAACAACGCTTTTCACGCCCAGAGGGCCGGACAATGCCGGCCCTCTGAGGGAACTTTCTATGGGGATGGGAAAAGGGACGCGGGATCAGAGCACGGTCTCGCCCGTCAGGGCTTTCCAGCCCGCACGGATGGCGTTCTGGTTCTGTACGCCATAGTTCGGGTCGTTGCGCTTGCACTCGTCCATGTCGCGCAGGAAGTGCACGCACAGGTGGCCGTCGAAGTTATTGTTGTCGATATTGCCACTCAGGTGCGGCGTGTTGTGCATGGCGCACAGCACCCACGTTCCGTTGGGAATCTTGGCCCAGACCACCTTGGGCGTCCACGTCGTAATGCCGCCAAACGCCGCGTTCATATACATGGTGTCCTCTGCCGTCAGGGGCTCGGAGTCCGCATGGTTGCCCAAAGAGAGCGCCTTGAGCTTCCAGGTGTAGTTCGTGGCCGGATCAAATATCTGGAATACGTCACCGTTCTTCATCGTCGGACGCACTTCGTCAAACCAGTGCAGCAGCTTCACCTCCGAAGCGGACGGCCCCTGGATTTTGCCTGCGCCCAGGCTGCTGCCGGAGGAAGAAGAACCCGAGGACGAGGAGCCCGCCGATACCGCCGTGCCGCTGTACAGCTTGGCCAGGGTATTCTGTCCCGCGATGCCGTCCACCACCAGGCCGTTGGCCCTCTGGAAGGCGAGTACCGCGCTTTGCGTGGCCGTGCCGAAATAGCCCGTCGCGTTGGCCGTCATATAGCCCAGCTCTCTGAGCTTTTCCTGCATCGTGGTAATCAGCGTGCTGCGCTGGCCGTATCTCAGCGTGGCATAGGTCGTCGTGCCGGAACCGGTGCTCGTATTGCCCTGTCCTGCGGAGACGGCGTTTCCGCTGTACAGCGCCGCCTGCGTGTTCTGCCCGGCGATGCCGTCCACGTCCAGATTGTTGGTGCGCTGGAACGCCTCCACCGCCGCGCGCGTGGCCGTGCCAAAATAGCCCGTCGCGTTGGCCGTCATATAGCCCAGAGATTTCAGCTTCTCCTGAAGCGTTTTCACCGCGCTGTTGGTCATTCCGTATTTCAGCGTCGCATACGTCGTACCGGTGGTTGTGCTGCCCGACGACGTGCTGCCGCTGCCCGACGACGTGCCGTTTGCGGGCGCGCCGCTGGAGTACAGCAGCGACTGCGTCACGACGCCCGCCTTGCCGTCCACCGTCAGACTGGCCCGCTGCTGGAAGGCCATCACCGCATTTTCCGTATTGCGGCCGAAAATGCCGTCCGCGCTGTCGTTCAGATAACCCAGCTCTATCAGGCGCGCCTGCAGCGTGCGCACATCCTCGCCCCGGCTGCCCATGCGCAGCGTGGTACCGGAGACGGTGCCGGACGTGCTGCCGGATGTGCTCCCGGACGTGCTTCCGGACGTACTGCCGGATGTGCTCCCGGACGTACTGCCGGAGGCCGACTTGGCCGACGAGGAGAACAGCACCTTTTGCGTGCCGCCTCCGGCGATGCCGTCCGTGGCCAGCCCGTTGGCGCGCTGAAATGCCAGCACCGCGTTGAGCGTATCCGCGCCAAAGTTTCCGTCCGCGCTGCCGGTCAGATAGCCCAGCTCTATCAGGCGCTTCTGCAGCTCCTGCACATAGGGATTCTCGTCTCCCTCCTTCAGCGGATAATAGCCGCTGCGCGTCATCTCCATGAGATAATCGCTGCTGCAATAGCCGGTATAGCCGCCATAGGAAACGCGCGTCCATGCGCCGGACGTGCCGAGCACCGTGACTTCCGTACCGCCCTTGATGATGGTAAGCGTATCAGATGTCATGCTGCCGGATTTGCGAATGCGCAAATTACACCGCGCGACCGCTGTCGACTCCGCCAGCGCCGCCGGAGCCGCCAGCGCCAGTACCAGCGCAACCGCCAGTACAAATGCTCCCATACGTTTCCTCATACGAGTAGCCCTCCCTTGGCTAGGTTAAGGCCATTATAGGGGAGAATATGTCGAATGTCAAGTATTTTCGTAACATTTTCTTCATGTATTGCGTGATTTGTTAATAACACATCGCGTTTTTGTAATATTCATTCCGCATCAGACGGCGGAACCGGGAAGGACGTTGGCCAGGCGGGCGGAATCGGAGCCAGGCGATAGGTTCGGGCCGCCGCAGAGGCGTGCGGGCCATACGTCAGGCGAGATAGCCGGCCGGTTTGCGCGCCTTCTCCCGCTGCGCCCGCTCCTGCAGCATTTGCGTTTCCACCGCCTGCTCGCGCTGCGCCAGCGCAATCAGCTTATCCAGGCGAAGGCTGGCTTTCAGCGCGCCGGCATAATCGCCCGCCAGGTATTTGTCCTCCGTTTCTGCGCGCAAATCGACAATCCGCGCTTCCAGGCTGCGCATGAACTCCCTCCTGTCGTGGTTTCTCGATGTAATCATACAAAATATAGCCCCGTATCGCAAGGGGGAAAAAATGTCGAAGTGTGTCGCGCGCGCGAAAACTGGCGAAAATCAACAAATCCGGCGATATATGGGAACATAGCGCCCTGGTCATTCGTTAATTAAAGCGAGTCTTGGATAAACAGGCTCGATTTTATCCAAACTGCTACCGGCGGCGGTTGAGCACCGGAAACGCAGATTTCTTTCCAGAAGATGCAAGAATCGGAAAGGGTCGAACGTTTCAATAATGGTGGGCGAGGGCGGTGTAGCCGGGAATGTCCAACGCATCCGAGGTCAACGACCTGTTTGAACGGCTATACAGCCAATACGCCGACGATGTACTCCGGGTTTCCTACTTTTACTTGGGCGACCGCCAGAAGGCGGAGGATGTGTGCCAGGACGTGTTCCTGCGGCTGTTGACGCGCACGCCGGAAATTGAGCCGGGGCACGAAAAAGCATGGCTGCTGAAGGTGGCGCTCAACCGATGCCGCGACCTGTGGCGCGCGGCCTGGGTGAAGCGGGTGGTGCTCGGATCCCCGTTCGACTGTATTCCCGCGCCGGACGACATCGATCAGCGGACGGAGAAAGCGGATTTAATGGAGGCGGTTTCCAAATTGTCTCCTGCGTTTAAGGAGGTCATTCTCCTGCACTATTATCAGGGATTCGGCATTGCGGAAATCGCCGCGATGTTGAATCTGCCGGAAGGGACTATCTCCAGCCGTCTTTCGCGGGCGCGCAAAAAGCTGGAAATCATGTTGAAGGGAGGTGAGGTTCGATGATTGAGGTGGAGAACCTGCGGTCTACCGCGGATGAGATGCTCAGCGGTCTGCACGCTCCGCCGGGCATGGCGCAGCGGCTGCGCTTTCAGGCCGGCGCGCTGGACAACCTGCCGCAGATTGCAGGGGAAATGCTCGGCTCGCTCCAGGCCGGTCCCGCGCTCCGTCATCGAATTCTCGTCGCCGCAGACCGCGCCAGGCATCCGTTCCGCCTGCTTGCTCCGGCCTGCCCGCGCAAGCGCACGGCGCATCCGGGCCTGCTCCGCCTGACGCCCGCGTTGGGCATGGCGGTCTTGCTGGTCATCATGTTGGGCGTGGGTTCGCTCTATGGGGGCACGGTCCCGGGCAGCCCGTCCAACGAGCTGGAAAGCTATGCGGCGGGCCCCGTGCAGACGCTGTCCGACGTCTCGCAGTTCCGCTCGCTCTTTGCCGGCGAGGGCGCCAATCCGCCGCTGCTGGCCATCAACGGACGGTACTACCGGATGCTGACCACGCCGCTCGCGGTGTCCAGCTCGCTGGTGGGCGCGCCGATTGCGGACGTGCAGACCTATACGGACGAGCCGTCCCTGTCCACGCGCGTAGGCGTCGTATCCAACGTGGTGGCCGAGCGTTCGCAGGTCTATGAGGTGACCGGCCTGTCGCAAAAGACGGCGGTAGCCGCGGAGGTGGACGGCACGCTGCGCCTGTTCCAGCGCGTCAGCTATGCGGCCGCGTCGTTAATCGGCGAAGAAATGTTCGAGGATACGCTTGACGTAGGCGGCCAGGTGGCTTCGCTGGAGCTGTCCGGCGTCGGCGTGGTGAACGATGAAACGCGCGTCAATGAGCTGCTGTATATGCTCAACGAGTTTGCGGTCTGGAGCGGCTCGGAGATTGGCGAGGCGGATCAGGCGCTGACGATTTACTTGAAGAACGGGCTTTCGTTGCAGCTGCTGGTGGACGGCGACGTGCTGTGGGGATGCGGAGCCTGGGCCTGCCCCGAGTTCTTCGACGCCTTTGCACAGGCGGTCGTCTGACCCGCAGGGTTTCCAAAAACTTGCTGCGCCTCCGGCATTGCCGGGGGCGCTTTTTTGCCGGAAATACGCGCTGTGCCTGTGTTTTCCGGAACGCTTCGGCGTTTGCGGGCAAAGCGGCGAAGCGTGGCAGGCCGGCGCTGCGCGGCTCCCCGGGCCGCGGCCTGTGCGCAGGGAAGCGCTTCCGCGTCCAAAACGCAGGAAAACCGGCGACATACGCGCCGGTTTTCGCAAGGACAGGGCCGCGGCAGGACGGGGCGGTCTCCCGCCAGGGTTCTCCGCCCGCCATGTCCCGGGCCCGTCAGTCAAACAGCCGGGCGAACACGGGCACAACCTCCTTGATAACCATCCGGGAGGTATTGATGCATATATCCACGTTCAGCCGGTCTCCCCAGTTCTGCCCCGTATAAAACGAATAGTAGCCCGCGCGCCTCTTGTCCACGCTCTGAATCATCTGCCGCAGCTCCCGGTCGGTCAGCTTCTCGTCTTCCGGCGCATTTTCACGGCAGCGCTGCATCTTGCTTTCCATATTGGCGCAAACGAAAATACGGAACGGGTGGTAGTCCTTCAGCACATAGTCCGCGCAGCGGCCCACGATGACGCGGTCTGACTTTTCCGCGATTTCCCGCAGGATGTTCGACTGCTCGCGATAGACCGACAGGCTCTGGTCGAACGCCGGATTGGGCGCGGGATAGAAGCTGCGCCCGGTATGGATGGGGAACGAGAACACGGGCGCCCGCTCCGACACCGACTGGATATACTGTTCCGACAGCGACGTACGGCGCGCGATTTCCGCAATGATCTCATGGTCGTAATAGGCAATTTTCAGCGTTTCGGCCAGCCGGCGTCCCAGTTCACGCCCGCCGCTGCCGAATTCGCGGCCGATGGTAATAATCCGATGCATGGAATCCGCCCCCTCTTTCGTGCCTGCCGCGGGCGCGCGCCCGCGCCATGGATTCGCCTTCGGCTCCTGATAGCATTATACAATGCGCAGCCTGCTTGTCAAGTCCGGAGGCCCCGCCGCGCCCGCATCATTGCGCGCCGCGGGCGCGCTCATACGCCTGGATGCGCACGGACACGTTCTGCTGAAGGTTGCGGTAGAAAAACTCGTAATCGTAGATATGGTAGCTGCCCTCCGGGAAAATATCCAGCACGGGCGGATATTCGGACGGCTGAATATCCGTCACCTTCAGCGTGCCGCGCTGCGGGTCAAGATACGCGCCGCACAGCTGCGGAATCTCCTCCAGGATAGAGCCGTCGTATCCGGGATAGACAAAGCCGAGGTTTTCCTCCTTGGCGGCGGGGGTGGAATCCGTTTTCCAGTTCAGGGGGTTGATGGCGTAGGTAAAGGTGCCCTCGGGCACCACCAGCGTATCGGTCACCGACTCCGCTTCGCATTCGAAGCAGATGATGACGCCCGTATCCTCCTCGCCCTGCGCCATTTTCAGGCTTGGGCAGGCGGCCAAATCCTCCGCGGTCACGCGCCAGCCGATAAGATATGCGGCGACGAGCTGTTCCTGAAAGGCGGCGTCGCCGCCGTACTGCTTGAGCAGGCGCAGGCCCAGCTCGGCCCCCCGCGAAAAGCCCGCAATCAGGAACGGACGGCCGTTGTTCTCATGCTCCAGATAGTAAGCGAAGGCATCCTGCACATCCTGCCATGCGGCGTCCTGATAGGCCAGGCGCTCCGCTTCGTCCAGCGTATAGGCGTTGAGGGTCAACTGGCGGTAATAGGGGGCGAAAAAACGCGCCTGCGCGTCATAAATTCCCTTTTCCATGTTGATGCTGCCGAGAATGGCTTCCAGGGCCTGCGCATCGTCCAGATTGTCCACATAAAACTCGTTTTCGCCGCCCTGTACGTTGGTGGGCGCAATGAAAAACACGTCCACCGGCTTTTCCGCATCCGTTTCCGTCTCATAATAGGCCCACCGGAAGGCAAGCGCATAGTCCGTCCCGGTTTCGTCCGCCTGGCCGCACGCGCACAGGCACAGCAGCGACAGCAAAACCGCCAGCAACCCCGCCCGCTTTCCATGCATGCTCCGCTTGTTCATCCGATATTCTCCCTTTCCGTCTTTGCCAAGCCCGCGGGAATGCACGCCGTTGCTTCCGCGCGGCAACAGCGTCATCATACCGCACGGGCCGCCCAAAGTCAACGCGGCGCCCGGCCGGCGCAGCGCCCGCCGCGGCTTTGACGGTTTATTTATTATGCTGTTTCCACCAGCAGAACGCCGCTGCTTCCGGCCGGGATTTCCGCCGTAATCCGCCCCTTTTCAAAACAGGCGGCCCCGCCCGTGGCAGCGTCCGAGACAAAGGTATCCGTACAAAACGGGTTTACATAAAGAACCAGGTCGCCGCACAGCGCCGCCTGCTGCGCATATTCGTGCTTGACCTTTTCGTTCCATTCGCAGGGCGCAAAATCGCACCATACCGGCCACAGCACGACATCCGGATGGCAACGCCGCATTTCCTCCGGCCTGCCCTCGGTCCATAAATCGCCGCACAGCCCGATGGAAAACGTTTTTCCGGCATAGGAGAAGGTTTCAAATCCGTTCCCCTGCCGGTAATGGGAATCGGTGCACCCACAGGCTTTCCATCCCTCGCTGACCCGATGAAAGCAATGGATTCTCTCGCCCTGGGCGCTGAGGACCAGCTGGCTGCTGAAAAGCGCGTCGCCCTCTTTTTCTATCATGCCAAAGGATACCGCCACGCGATTCTGTTCTGCCGCCCTGCCTATCTGCAAAACCAGGGGGTCATGTACCGAAAGCGCCATGCGGCAATCGGTGTCATAGTCCCAGGTCAGGCTTTCAAACCCCTGAAGCATCGACTCCCCGAACACCGCCAGGTCGGCCCGCCCCCGGCATTGTTCCAGCGTTCGCACTATCGAAGCGGCATTGTACCGCACGTCTTTGGTGACCACATGGGAAGACGCCAGGGCAATCTTCATAAGCAAGCCTCCGATTCGTCAAAGCTACCTGCGCACAGCGGACGCGCGCGGTTTTCCTTGCCCGCGCGGCCGGCGGGGCCTGGCAGGCCGTCCGGCGTCGGCAAACGCCGCTTCCCGTCGGGCGGCATGCTGCACCTTTCCCGCCACAGGCAGCCTCTGCGCGCCGGGCGCCTCATTGTTTAGGAAACGAACCGGAAAAGGCGTTTCTTCCCTTCCGCCTTTTGTATGCATCATGGAACGGCGCGTGCGGTCTGCGTCCCGGAAAGCCCAGGCAAAGCCCGTCCCAAGCGGGTTGTCCGGGAGCGGAGAAGGGAGCGGACATCAGCGTCTTTGATGCATGGGCATCCAAAACGCCGGAGCAAAGCAAACGTTGCTCCGGCTCAGTTTGTCGGAAAAGGCCGGCATTGGGAGCGCTTCGGCGCATCCGTCAGCCCGCGCCAGCGAACAGGCGTTGCATCTCCTCGGGCGTCTCGCCGTCGCGCAGCTTGCGGCACAGCAGCACGAATCGGCCGTCCACATGACGGTAGCTGCAGGTCAATAGCATGAGCAGCTCATCCTGGGAATCCGCCTCCACCGGCGAAAGCCAGTTGGAGCGTTCCACAGCGTCGCTCAGATACTCTTCAAAGGCCTGCTGTGTTTGGAAGTTCATAGGCGTTACGTCAAAGTATCCTGCGACGCCCTCCACCATAGAGGCATGGAATGCCGCTATGGGCACATAACAGGGCGTTTCCTCGTCATAAATGGTGCGGAACGTAATCAGCGGATGGGCAAAGGCGTACTCGGCGTTTTCATACTCCGCCAACGTGCCGAACATCGCTCCGCTGCGCATATCGTGCCCGTGCAGCAGCAGCACGCTGTCCCGCGGGAAGAACATATTCCTCTCGTTGAGGAATACGGTGCCGTTGCTGTCCTTTTCGCCAAAGAAGTTATGGTCCAGATAGTATTCGTTGTCGCGCTGCACCACCGGCAGGTCGATGGACTCCCCCGCCGTGAGCCAGCCGATTACATCCGGGTTTGCCTGATAGAGGGGCAGAAAGTCCTCCTGAACAGCGGGCAGAACAGCGGGCGCAGACGCCTCCGCCTGT
>ENA-UOIW01002122-UOIW01002122.1-human-gut-metagenome-genome-assembly--contig:-P58-NODE-2122-length-10742-cov-6.398709_pt1 | contig 10742 bp, 6 predicted proteins | sample MGYA00242334_ERZ723881 | MGnify/ENA metagenome assembly ERZ723881
TGATCGACGATTTGGTGATCAGGATGCGCCGCGAGATCAGCTCGGCATTGGGCGTGTTGTTGCCCCAGTCCTCGTCGGTGAGCTCCACGCGATGCCCGAAGAAAGCCACGACGGCTTCGACATCCTCGGCCTGACAGATGATCCACAGCTTGTCGCCCAGACGGAGCACGCTGTCGGCGTCGGCCATCGTGATCTCCCCGTCGGTGTGCCTGATGCGCGAAATCACGAACTGACGGTTGACCAGATCGCGCATGTATCCCACCGTGCGTCCGTCGAGCATCGAGTTGGTGAACTCCACGGAGACTTTCTCGGCGAATTTCTGCTCCTTGGAGAGTGCGGCCAGCGCCTCGTCCTCTTTTTCGAATTTCACACGCAGGGCATAGCGGATGAAGATCATCGTGAAGATGATGCCCACGACGCCCAGCGGATAGGCCACGGCGTAGCCCAGCGCGACGCTGGGATCGCTGAATCCCGAGGCGTCGGCATAAGCCTGCTGTGCGGCGCCCAGTCCGGGGGTGTTGGTCACGGCGCCCGAGAGGATGCCGACCATCGTCGGAATGGGCGTTCCGGTCACGACGTGGATGACATAGGCCGTTGCGACGCCCAGCAGGACGATCGCCGTGGCGCATCCCACGAGAGTGATTCCGCCGTGCTTGAACGACGCGAAGAATCCCGGGCCGACTTGCAGTCCGATCGAAAAGACGAAAAGGATCAGTCCGAATTCCTGCACGAAGTGCCTCACTTCGCCGTTGACGGTCATCCCGAAATGGCTGAACAGGATGCCGACGAACAGTATCCACGTGACACCCAGCGAAATGCCTCCGATTTTGACTTTTCCCAACAGAATGCCGATGGTGATTACCAACGCGAAAATAAGTACGGCATGGGCGATGCCGTTGCCGAAAAACAGGGTATACAACCACTCCATATTAACCTAATTTTGTGCCTTTTGTCGAGTCGGGCGCAAAATTACTACATATCGCAGAAATAAAAAACTTTTCGGGAAAAGAATTTTCCTCAATACAGATACTTCTCCATCAGCGGCATCAGCAGCGCTGTCGCAAGCCCCATCAGGGCCATCGCCAAGCCGCTCAAAGCACCTTCGGCGGCCCCCATTTCGATGGCCCGGGCCGTCCCGATGCCGTGTGCGGCGGCTCCGAGCGCGAATCCCCGCGCCTCGGGATCGCGAACGCCGCAGCGGCGCAGTATCCATTCGCCGAAGATGCTGCCGAAAATTCCCACGCAGAAAACCACCACCGATGTCACCGACACGTTGCCGCCCAGCGGTCCCGAGACCGACACGGCGATCGGCACCGTGACCGATTTGGGGGCTATGGAGGTCAGTATCTGGCGTTCGGTACCGAACATCATGGCGATGTAAACCACGCTCAGCACCCCTGCGACGCATCCGACGAGGGTGGCGATGCCCACGGGCAGCAGGCTTCCGCGCAGGCGTTCCAGTTGTTCGTAGAGGAGGTATCCCAGCGCCACGACCGACATCCCGAGGGCGAAATTGAGTACGCCCGTCGCCTCCTGATAGCGCGCGTAGCCGATTCCCGCGCAGCGCAGAAAGACGATCACGGCGACGAAAGTCAGTAGCACGGGGTGCAGCAGCGGCAGCCGCGTGCGGCGGTAGATCGCGCCGCCCAGGCAATAAAGCCCCACGGTGATGGTCAGCAGAAAGAGGTCCGAGGAGAGGAAAGAGGCGTCAGGCATCGTGGCGAAGGTGTTTGATGTGCCGCAGGCGGGCGCGGCGGTTCAGGCTCTGGAAGGTCTTGCCCGTGATGAGCAGCACGACGATCGTGGAGACGATTCCCGAGACGACGATGGCCCCGAGGTTTTCGAGGATCACGCGGTAGGAGTCCATCAACCCCACGCCGTAGGGCACGAAGAACAGCGCCATGGCCCCCAGCAGGAAGCGCGCCGCGGGACGCACCGTTTCGGCCCGCACCCAGCGCATGCACAGCGCCGCGAAGAGCAGGATCATGCCGATGATGTTCCCCGAGACATATCCTCCGGTCACGAGGCTCAGCGCATTGCCGATGAGCCAGAAAAGCAGGATGTAGAAAAGTCCGACCACGTTCGTTTTTGTTTGCGGCCGCAAAGATAAGATTTAATTCTTTCGGTTGTGCTTTTTCAGCGGACATTGTTCCGAGGCGCACGACGCACAGCCTCCCCGGTGTTTCCCGCACGCAAGCCTCCACAGCCGCAGGGCCGCTGCCGCCGCCGCGGCGATCCCGATAGCCCCCACGATATAATCCTGCCAGTCCATCGTTCAGAATAACAGGACGATGCGGTAGGCGATCCATGCTACGAGCCAAGCCATCGCCGTGTTGTAGACGACCGACGCCGCGGCCCATTTCCATCCGGCTTCGGAGCCGATAGCGACCACCGTGGCGATGCAGGGGACGTAGAGCAGGATGAAGACGAGGAACGCCAGCGCCGAAGCGGTCGAGAAGTCGCCGCTCGCCAACAGCCGCTGCGACAGCGAGGCCGTTTCTTCGTCCCCGGCGGGCTCTTTCGCCGCGGATTCCGCGACGACGATCTCGGTCGTGCCGTCCGCACCGCCGATGATTTCTCCCTCAGCGGGCGTCGTCACGGCGCCTTCGGAGTAGAGCACGCCCAGCGTCGAGACCACGATCTCCTTGGCCGGAAGTCCCGACAACAGCGCCACGCTGGCCTTCCAGTTGAACCCCAGCGGGCTGAACACCGGTTCGCACCCCTTGCCCAAACGTCCCAGATAGGAGTTTGCGTAGTGGGTCTCGGTTCCGGCAGTCTCGTCCGTGCGGGGGTAGTAGCTCAGAAACCAGACGATCACCGAGGCGATCAGGATCATGCCGCCCATCTTTTTAAGGTATTGCGCGCACTTGTCCCACATGTGCGTGAGGGTCGTTTTCCACGTCGGGAGACGGTAGGGCGGAAGTTCCATCACGAACGGCGTTTCGTCCACCGGGAAGAGGAACCGCCGCATCAGCCGCGCCGTGACGACGGCCAACACGATGCCCAGCACGTAGAGCCCCAGCATCACCGACCCGGCGTTCGCGGCAAAGAACGTCCCCGTCAGCAACAGGTAGATCGGAATTCGAGCGCTGCATGACATGAACGGCGTAATGAGTATGGTTATCAGGCGACTGCTTCGGCTTTCGATGGTCCGCGACGCCATGATCGCGGGGACGTTGCAGCCGAATCCCATGATGAGCGGGATGAACGACTTTCCGTGCAGGCCGATGCGGTGCATCACGCGGTCCATGATGAACGCCGCACGGGCCAGATAACCCGAATCCTCCATGAACGAGATGAAGAGATAGAGAATCATGATGTTCGGGAGGAAGACGATGACGGCGCCCACGCCGCCGATGATGCCGTCCACCAGCAGGTCGCGCAGCGGTCCGGCGGGCAGCAGGGCGTCCACGCCGCCGCCGATCCAGCCCACCAGCGCGTCGATCCACTCCTGCGGATAGGCTCCGAGGCTGAACGTGCACCAGAACATGAACCACATCAGCGCGAAGAAGATCGGGAATCCCCACAGCTTGTGTGTCACGAAGGTGTCGATCACGGCCGTCGTCGTGACCTCCGCGCGCCGCCCGGGGGTGAAAGTCTCCTTCAGGGCTCCCTGGATGAATCCGTATTTCTGGTTGGCGAAGGCCGTTTCGACATCCTCGCCCAGCGCTTCGGTGATGCGCCGGGCCTCGCGGTCACGGATTTCGGCCCACTCGGGGTAGCGGCTGCATTCGCGGAGGCTCTTTTCGGCCTCGGCGTCGCCTTCGAGCATCTTCATCGCATAGTAGCGGGGCGGGAAAGCCTTGGGCAGTTCGTCGCGGTGGTCGCTCATGTCGCCGTTGAGCCTGCGCAGCCCCTCTTCGATCACGGGACCCATGTTGATATGAATATGGCGCACACGCTCGTCGCGGTTCTCGTAGACATCGATCACGGTGTCCAGCAGGGTGTCGATGCCGCGGTGGTTGCGCGCCTCGACGGGCACCATCGGCACACCGAGCATGCGGCCCAGATTCTCGTAGTCGAGGGTGGCTCCGCTGGCTTGCAGCTCGTCGTACATGTTGAGCGCCACGACCATGCGCGGGTTTATGTCGATCAGTTCGGTAGTCAGGTAAAGATTGCGTTCCAGATTCGAGGCGACCACGGAGTTTATCACCACATCGGGGATGCTCGCAGCCAGATGATGACGCACGTAACGCTCCTCGGGCGTATAGGCCGAGAGAGCGTAGGTGCCGGGCAGGTCGGTGACCTCGAAGCGGTAGCCGCGGTAGACGCAGCAGCCGATCTTGGCGCCGACGGTCACGCCGCTGTAATTGCCGACGTGCTCGTGACCGCCCGAGATGGCGTTGAACAGCGAGGTTTTACCGCTGTTGGGGTTGCCCACCAGCGCTACCGTGATGGTCCGCGTGCGGCGTGTCACCACTTCGTCGATGCTCGTGCAGCATCCTGCGTCGGGTTCCGGTTCCGTGGCCCTGAGCTCCTCGTCCTGTTCCGGTTTTCCGACGGGCTCGTGGCGATGACGACGCTGATCTCCGCCGCCTGCGAGGTATTCGTGGGCCTCACTGTCGGTGAGCACCTCGACCATGTCGGCCTCGCTGCGCCGCAGCGAAATGTCGTAGCCCATGATCTTGTATTCGATCGGGTCTTTCAGGGGCGCATTCAGAAGCACTTCGACCCGCTGTCCGCGGACGAATCCCATCTCCATGATGCGGCGGCGGAAGCCTCCGTGGCCCATCACCTTGACGATCGTCCCCGATTCGCCGGTTTTAAGTTCGGATAGACGCATTTTCTTCTATTTTGCGTCCCAAAGATACTATTTTACCGCGAAATACACAATCCCTACAAATAGGTATAGTTCCACTATTCTGACCGCATACTGTCAACGTAAATTTTCATTCCTGATTCTCAATTGTGTCGTTCCAGCCGCCGCCCAGCGCCTTGCAGAGCGTGACGTAGTTGATATACTGCTGCGCCACGAGGTTCACCAGCCCCATTTGCGTCTGGTAGAGACTGCGCTCGGCGTCGATCACATCGAGGTAGTCCGACAGTCCGCTGCGGTAGAGTGCGCGGGTCATCGTGGCGACACGGTCGTTCGAGAGCAGCAGTTCGCCCGTGCGCCCGGTCTGGTCGCGGTAGGTCGTGATGGCCACCAGCGCCTTTTCGACATCGGCGAAGGCTGTCAGCACGGTCTGCTCGTAACTCTTCACCGACTGCGTATAGGCCGCCATCGCGGCCCGTTCGGCATTGCGGAGCTTTCCGAATCCGAAGATCGGTTCGGCCACGGACCCCAGCGCATCCCATGCCCAGGGATTCGCAGCTGTTAAACCTTTGATCGAGTTGGATGCCACTCCGCCTTTGGCCGTCAGCGAGATGGACGGAAAACGGGCGCTCCGCGCCTGACCGGCCTGCGCAGCAGCTCGCAGCATGTTGAAATGCGCTTCGCGGATGTCGGGGCGCCGTTTCAGAAGCTCCGACGGCAGACCCACGGGAATCTCCGCGGGCAGGTCGTCGGTCAGCAGGCGCTGGCCCGCTCCGGAGAGCTGCACCCGCGAGGGCGTTTCGCCTAACAGTATGCCCATCGAAAGCCACGTCTGCTCCACGGCGCGGCTGTATTGCGGAATGTCGGCCTCGGCGGTGTAGACCAGACTCCGGGCCTGCTCCAGCGCCACGCCGTCGGACATGCCGTAGCGGAACATCGAGTCGATCAGTGCGGCCGATTCGCGCCGCAGCCGGAGGGTCTGACGGGCGATCGAAAGGTCGCGCTCGTATTCCAACAGCGTGAAATAGGTCGTGGCGACCTCGGCGGCCAGCGAAAGGCGGACGCCCGCCAGCGCCCATTCGGTCGAGGCGATCTCGGCCTTTGCGGCGCGTTTGGCGTTGCGCAGGGCTCCGAAAAGCGACAGCTCCCACGAGAGGGTCGGCTCGACGGCATACGACTGCACGATCTTGGTTTCGGGGGTGTATTCGCCCTCGGCCGAGACACCGATGCCGATCTGCGGCAGGTATTGCGCCCGCACGGTCCGGAGGTTGGCCCGGGCCTCTTCGACCCGTGCGGCGGCCGCGGCCACGTCGCGGTTGTTGGCCAGCGCCCGTTCGACGAAGGCGTTGAGCGTCGTGTCGCCGAAAAGTTCCCACCAGCGTTCGCCCACGCCCGTCGTGTCCTGCGAGAACCCCTCGCCGTAGAGATAGTTTTCGGGCGTGGCGACCTGCGGCGGATAGAATTTCGGGGTGCAGGCGGCCAGCATCACGACGGCGGCGGTGATCGTAAATTTCGTTTTCATTGTGCTTCCTCCGTTTTTTGACGTTCGCGGCGCTGTTCGAAGCGGCCGATCTTCCCGACGAAATAGTACAACGCAGGGTAGACGAAGATGCCCAGCAGGGTGGCGAACAGCATGCCGCCCACGAGGGCCACGCCCATGATGTTGCGGGCTGTGGCGTAGACGCCGCTGGCAAAGACGAGCGGCATGACGCCCAGGATGAAGGCGAAGGCGGTCATGATGATCGGCCTCACGCGGAGTTTCGCGGCCCCGATGGCCGCATCCATCAGCGACGCGCCCTGCTCGCGGAACAGCCGGTCGGCGTATTCGACGACCAGAATGGCGTTCTTGGCCGCCAGTCCGATCAGCATGACGAGCGAAATTTGCATGTAGATGTCGTTGACATAGAGCGCATTCATCAGGTGCGTGCCGCCGACGAACAGCACGGCGCCGAGCACCGCCACCGGGACGCTCATCAGAATCGCCAGCGGCAGTCCCCACGATTCGTACAGGGCCGCCAGTGCGAGGAACACGAACACGAGCGCCAGCGCATAGACCAGTCCGCCGGTCTTCGAGGCATTGGCCTCCTGATACGAGGTGCCGCTCCATGCCGTGCCGATGTCGTCGGGCAGCACGGCAGCGGCCGTCGCCGTGATCTCCTGCATGACGGTCGTCGTCGAAGCCCGTGCGGCGGGGGTGACGGTGAGCGATACGGAGCGGTAGAGGTTGAATTGCGAGACGTACTCCACGCCCACGGTGTCGGCCACCTCGACGAGCGACGCCACGGGGACGCTTTCGCCCGATGCCGAGGTGACATAGTAGCTGTCCAGCGAACGCCGGTCGAGGCGGTAGTCGGGCGCGGCCTGCACGTAGGTCTGATAGAGCTTGCCGAAGCGCGTGAAATTGTTGATGTAGGTGCCGCCCAAGAGGGTGGTCAGCTCGCCGTACAACGTTCCGAGGTCCACGCCCGCGGCCAGCGCCTGCTGTTTGTCGATGCGCAGCCGCCGCTGGGGCACCCCGGCGTCGAACTGCGTGGTGACCGAGGCGACGGAGGGGCTTTTGCGCAGCGAGTCCATCAGCCGTTCGGCGTTTTCCAGCAGGTAGGCCGTGCCGCGCCCTTCGAGGTCCTGCACCTCGACCGAAACGCCCGACGTAACGCCCAGCCCCGGAATCGAAGGCGGGATGAAGGCATAGCATTCGGCCCCGGCGACTGCCACGTAAAGTTCGTCGGTGAGCTTTTGTGCGATCTGCATGGCCGAGAGCTTGCGGTCGGAGTAATCGACGAGTTTGACGAAGATGATGCCGCTCGAGGTCGAGGCGATGCCGGCCATCATGTTGAACCCTGCGGCGAACGACGTGGAGGCGACCTCGGGAAGCGTGCGGATCACGGCATCGGCGTCGGTCATGGCCTTTCGGGTCACTTGCAGCGACGAGGCTTCGGGCGTCGAGACCATCACCATCACATAACCCTGATCCTCTTCGGGGAGGAATCCCGCGGGCAGTTTGCGCCACACCACGAAGATCGCCCCCAGAACCACGGCCACGAACAGCCCCGTGCGGGCGACGTGGCGCATCAGCGTCGGGGTGAAGGCCGTATAGCGGTCCATCTGCCGGGCGAACCAGCGGTTGAAAGCCGCGAAGAAGCCTTTCTGCGACGGTTCCCGGTGGCGGAGGAGCAGGGCGCAGAGCGCCGGAGAGAGGGTCAGGGCATTGAACGCCGAGATGACCACCGACACGGCGATCGTCACGGAGAACTGCTGAAACAGCCGTCCCGTGATGCCGCCCGTGAACGACACAGGGACGAAGACGGCCAGCAGCACGACGGTCGTGGCGACGATCGGCGAAGCCACGTTGCGCATGGCTTCCAGCGCCGCCGCACGGGGTTTCATGCCCCGTTCGATATTCACCTGCGCAGCCTCGACGACCACGATGGCGTCGTCCACGACCAGTCCGATGGCCAGCACGAGCCCCAGCAGCGAGATGATGTTGATCGAGAATCCGAGCAGGGGAAACAGCGCGAAGGCGCCGACGAGCGACACGGGTATCGCCACCAGCGGAATCACGGTCGCCCGCCAGTCCTGCAAGAAGAGATAGATGATGAAGATGACGAGCAGGAGCGCGATGATGAGCGTGCGGAAGATGTCCCTCACGCCGGCGTCGATGCTCGTTGTGGTATCGACGATCGTGGCGGCTTCGATGCCGTCGGGAAAACGCTCCGCGAGCCGTTCCATCGCGGCTTTGATCTTGCCGCCGACGGCCACGGCGTTGCTGCCCGGCTGCTGGTAGATGACGATCATGGCCGTCGGATCGCTCTCGTAGGACGAACTGACGCCGTAGGTCTGGCTTCCGAGCGACACCTCGGCGATGTCGCCCAGACGGATCTGCTCGCCCGAGGAGGTCGTGCGCACGACGATGTCGGCGAACTCTTCGGCGGTGGAGATCTGCGGCGGCATGGTCACCGTATAGGTGTAGGCCACGCCGTCGGGAGCCGGTTCGGCACCGAACTGCCCGGCGGGGTAGATACCTCCCTGCTGTTCGATGGCCGCCGTCACCTCGTCCACGGCGATGCCGTAGTATTTCAGCACGTCGGGCCGCAGCCAGATGCGCATGGCGTACTCTCCGGCGCCCATGATCGAGACCTTGCCCACGCCGTCGATCTTCAGCAGTTCGTTTTGCAGGTTGATGTAGGCGTAGTTCGAGAGGAACTCCCCGTCGTAGCGGCCGTCGCTGTGGAGCGAGTAGACCATCAGGAATCCCGTGATGGACTTGCGCGTGGTGACGCCCTGCCGGGTGACCGTCGCCGGGAGTTCGGCCGTGGCCGACGAGACGTTGTTCTGAGTGAAGATGGCGTCCAGATCGGGATCGGAGCCGATGTCGAACGTGACCTGCAAGGTCATCGACCCGTCGTTGGCCGAGGTGGCCTGCATGTAGAGCATGTCGCTGACGCCCATCACGGCCTGGGCCACGGGCGTCGCCACGGCGTTGTTCACCGTCTCGGCATCGGCGCCGTCGTAGGTCGCCGAAACCTCCACGACCGGGGGCGTGATGTCGGGATACTGTTCGATCGGCAGCTGCGTGATCGAGATCAGCCCCACGAGTACGATGACGATGGCCAGCGAGATGGCGAAGATCGGACGCGAGATGAAAAATTTCTCCATAGGGCTATCTCTTTTCGGGAATCACTTTCGCGCCGTTGCGCAGCTTCTGCTGCCCGGCGACCACGATCCGTTCGCCCGGTTCCAGCCCCTCGTCGATGCACCACAGCGCGCCGTAGGTGTCGCCCGGGATGACGCGGCGGTAGTGCGCCGTGCTGTCGGCCGCGACGACCCACACCGAACTGAGGTCCTGGGCCTGGCTCACGCCCTGCTGAGGTACGACGACACGCGACCGCACGGGGCCCACGTTGGCCTCCACGCGGGCGAACTGCCCGGGCTTCAGCGCCTCGTCGGGATTGGGGAACATCACCACCAGCACCAGCGTCCCCGTGGTGCTCGACACGTCCTTGCGCGTATAATCGTAGCGTCCCTCGTGGGGATATTGCGTTCCGTCGGCCAGCACGAGGCGGATGTCCGAGAGCAGCCCCTCGTTGTCGTAGATCGAGGTCCGGTTGCCGGCATAGCGCAGGTATTGCGACATCGGGATCGCCACGTCCACGGTCACCGTGTCGATGTTCGACACGGTCGTCAGCACGCTGAACTGCGTGCCGGGGCCCACGTAGTCGCCCACGTGCGCCGCCGTGTGTTCGACGATGCCGTCGATCGGAGAGCGCAGTTCGGCATAGCCGACGTTCATCCGGGCGCTGCTGAGCGTCTGCTCGGCGGCGCGTACCGAGGCTTCGGCGGCCTTCCATTGCGCGGTGTACTGGTCCAGCTGCGCCTGGCTGATGGCATTGATCTTTGCCAGCGGCACCGCACGGTCGTAGTTGTTGCGCGCTTCGATGGCCTGCGCCCGGGCCGATTCCAGCTGGGCTTCGGCCGCCAGCATCGAGGTCGAAAGCTGGTCGGGGTCGATGGTGAACAGCAGCTGCCCCCGTTTGACGGGCATGCCGTTGCTGTAACGCTTCGACGACAGGTAGCCGTTCACGCGCGGCTGGATCACGGCGTCGAAATTGCTCGCAAGGTAGCCGATGAAACTCATCCGGTTGGGAACGGAGTCCACGACGGCCTCGGCCACCTCGACCCGCAGGGGAGGCATCTCCTGCCGGGAAGCATGTTTTCCGCAGCCCGCGAGGAGCGCTGCAAAGAGGCCGGCTGTAAGGTAGAATTTATCCATAGAAGGGGATGTTTTACCCCCGGACGAGGGCAAAAAACGTACCGTCACCCCCGTAAAACGGACTTTTTTAATGAAAAAACGCTGTTTTTTCGTGTCCCGGGAGATGGAGTTTAGAATATTTTTATATCTTTGCGTTGATAACAAACCCAATTAACAAATAAAACCATGAAAGAATTAGTAGCAAAAATCAACGCAGAGTTCGAGGTATTTGCAGCC
>ENA-UOIW01002124-UOIW01002124.1-human-gut-metagenome-genome-assembly--contig:-P58-NODE-2124-length-10737-cov-12.208856_pt1 | contig 10737 bp, 7 predicted proteins | sample MGYA00242334_ERZ723881 | MGnify/ENA metagenome assembly ERZ723881
TCGGGGTCGACAGGGGTTACGTCGCTGCCGCCGTCGTCGGGGTCGACAGGGGTTACGTCGCTGCCGCTGTCGTCGGGATCGACGGGGGTGACGTCGCTGCCGCCGTCATCGGGGTTGACGGGGGTTACGTCACTGCCATCGTCGTCAGGATCGACAGGAGTAATATCTCCCCCGTCATCGGGTGCCTCCGCCTGTGAGCGCAAATACCAATTTTCATTATCTTCGTATAAGCGATATTCGTACGGCCCAATCAGGACCCGATTGCCCAGCGAGAAAGCATCATCTGTTGATGTACCGCCAACATTCACAATTTCAATACCCTGGTCGGTGAATGCGCCTTCTCCTCCAGCCTGGTTGATGTACAGCGTGGTTTTACCGTCCACGTCACCCGATACAATCAGTTCATCGGTCGGCGAGCTATCGTCGCCTAAATAAGTATTGAGTGTCAGGTTACCGCCATTGCCGGTGTAGTTGCCGTTAATAGTCAATGTATTGCCCGGCGTCGTCCCGGAGCTTGCGATACTGCCCTTGTTAGTGACATTACCGTTTATGATAAAACTGCTTTGGGCGGCAGTATTATCGCCAAAGCGTAATGTTCCAGCGTTGTCCACGTTGCCGTTAACGGTGCCATTGCCACCTAAGGTTGAACCCTTCCCGATAGTGACATACTGCTGACTGCCTGCGGCGCCAATAACGCCTGTCTCTGTTAGCCATAACGTCCCCTCCTGCACGGCGGTGGTACCGCTATAGGTGTTATTCGACGTCAGAGTGAGTGTGCCTTCTCCTTTTTTGGTCAGGCTCTTACCATCCCAACCGCTGCGCGTGTCTGATGCGACGTCTTCCAGTTGGCTATTGACAGTAAACTGCTTGCCGCCATCGAGGGTGAATGTGCCGTGAGCAGGGGTGGCGACGGAGCCAGACTGTCCGGCATACCAGCTCAGGCCAACACCCAATTGGTATTGGGTGTTATCTGTGGCGCTGATTTGCCCGAATACTGACAGGTAATCCGGCATTGAGTCAGTATCCGTTGATAAGCTGGCAAAATCTCCGGTGATTGAAGAGTCTGTATCAATCAACGTAATGGCTTCAATGTCTTGTAATTGAGCGTCAGAGGTGAGTGTGCCGATATCCAGCGCGTTGCCGCTATTACTGATATGTAAATCACCGCCTAACGCAATCTCACTCCCGGTAATCAATGGTGCGCTATTGGCGCTGGCCAGGGCTGCTGCGCTAAGATCAACATTCAGGATGCTACTTTCCTGCAACGTCAGGCTATTAGCATGTAATGTGCTGTCGGCTGCCAGTTCTACGGTACCCGCATTGTCCAGCGATGTCAGGGTTGAACTGTCAGTAACGAGCCATTTTCCTTGATCGGCGAGCGTAAGGTTAAGCTCAGAGTCCAGGCCCCGGGTGTTAAAGTCGTGATTGATGGATGTTGCGCCCTCAAAATAAGATCCCGCATCCATTGTCAGATTGATATATCCCCAGCCGCTGTTAACGATGTCGCCGATAATCGTCATTTTTCCCGTACCGTTGATGGTGCCACCGGGCAATATATTGCTGCCGGACGACACTTTAGGTACCCAGATAGCGATTCCATCGTCGTTGGTTTTAATCGTTGTGTCACCACTCAGATTGACGATGCCGCCCTGTTGAACCATAACGCCAGAAGCGTTGCTGGCTCCTGTCATGTCGATGTTCATGTTGCTGGCATTAATAATGCCTGCGCGGGTAAAACTGTTATCGCCTATAGCCGAAAGCCCGTAGGAATTGGCTCCGTTCATAATGATGTCGGTATTGGAGATATTAATAGTTGAGCCACTAAATTGTGCTGATGCGCCATAGCCTCCCGAGGCATAAATTGTGTTTCGATTATCCTGAGAACCGTTGAAATTGATCGTTGATGGGTCAGAAAAAGATGTATTGGCTATCAGCCCGTACGTTTTGGCGGTGTCGCTTCGTCCGTCGATCGTACTGCCTTCACCAATATTAACGACGGTGGCATACATGCTACTTTGGGCTGTTATCGCTGTTCCTTGCGCTGTTTTTACCGTCAGGTTATCCGCGTCAAGTTCCCCGTATCCTCGGCCAGTGAGGTAAATAGTTGATGCCGTTCCGGTGGCGCTGATGGAACTGCCGGAACCGAGATCTACCAGACCTCCCTCTATACGGATACCTTCGGTTTTGCCGCCGGTCACTTCAATTGTCAGGTTTTCGGCATGTGCTGCGGCAGTGACGTCTTCTTTTTTTGTCGCCGAATAATCTCCGACAAACAGACCATATCCTTCGGAAAAGCCTGCCACGGTTATGGTCGAGTCGTGGCCAAAGTCGATGTTGCCTGAGATGTCTGCGCCGCGGCCACTTGTGTGTTCTGTAGAGGTAGTGGATACATCGATCGTCAGGTTATTAGCAGCGATCTGACTTCCCCTTCCTGACGTCAATCCATAGGCCGTTCCACCTGGAGTGGAGAGCGTTATCTTACTGCCTTCACCCAGATTAATATGGTTGTTTGACCCTGTCTGGATTCCATAAATCATCACGGTATTTGCTGAGTCTGCCGTTGTGACATCGATAACCAGGCCGTTCGCATTGAGCGTTGTATCTTTGCCGAAATAGAGACCACTGCCTCTCTCGGTACCACTGTTGATTTCTATGTGGGTGTTGTCTCCCAGATTGAGCGTGGTTTTCTCTGCCCTGGAGGTATCGATACCCGTCGCTTTACCGGCGGAGTGGGAGGTGACATGAATGGAGCCGCCATCCATGGTGAATGTATTACCGCCATCATAGAAAAAGACACCGGTACTATTTCCGTTCTGGGATTCAACGTTGATTTTGCTTCCTTGCCCGAAGTCGAGAGATGAATCCATACCGTGAATATAAACACCATAGGCGGTGTTGTTACTGGCAACGTTAATTAATAGGTTGTTGGCATCGATGCGAGTACCTGGATTTACTTTATTAATGTAAACACCATTTGTTGAGTTTGTAGTGGTTGAACCGGTATCGGTTACGTTAATCTGTGTATCGTTTCCTAAATCATTTATCACACCGTTATCGAGTTTAACGCCGATTGAACCGCTATCCCCCGTAACGCTAATTGATGCCTTACCCTCAATTTGCACTCCTTGACCACCAGTCACGGTGCTATCGATACCCGTCTCTCCTGATAATGACGTTATAGTGTCACCATTGTTCAGGATGATGGTTTCTCCGCTCTGTGGCCCTTTATCTGCGGCAATGGCGGCGCTGGTCATGATGCCGACGGTTGATAAAAGCACCCCGGCAACGGTGGTTCGTACTCGGTTATCGCCACGAGAGCGTTCTGACACGACGATGAACATGTTTCGCGCGATATTCCAGACAATGCGATAGCATTTATTCATTATTTATATCCTTATAAAATTATGCCGCCATTAATGAACAATATTCTGCGTAAAATGATTTTGGATGTTTCTATGTATGCCTTTGAAATATATGTCAGAAGGTGGTGGTGATAATTTTATGTAATTTCACTTAATCAATGTTGCTTTGGATTATAGGTAGGGGATATCGCTAAAGGTAGCTTTTGATGTCTGATTTTTTCATCAGAATTAATAAAAGCACTCCATGTATAAAAAGTGAGAATATCCTAAGGTTATTCATGGTTTTATAATTAAGGATGTTGCTACTTATGATTATTAAAATAAGGCGCATCGCCAGAGTGATGAAATGCTAAATAATTATAATTTATTGTAAATATATTTATGTTGATGATGGATTCTGTAATTGGCCTCTTGGGCAAGCAAAACGCTGGCCCAGCCGCATAAGTAACGTAATTGTTTCAGCTATAGTTGTAGCAAAGGTGATCCAGTTAACAATGCAATGTAAATAGTCAGTGATGTCTCAGGTTTATGTGGTTGTCAGGTTGTTAAAATCAGGAAAGATGTTATAGAAACAAAATGTAACATCTTTCTGGATCACGCAAACGGACAACAACTATGAATAAATCAGGGAAATACCTCCTCTGGACATTGCTCTCCGTTATCGGAGCATTTGCCCTGGGATATATTGCGTTAAATCGTGGTGAACAGATCAACGCGTTGTGGATAGTCGTGGCGTCAGTCTGTGTCTACCTTATCGCTTACCGTTTCTATGGCCTGTACATCGCGAAAAATGTACTGGCGCTGGACCCGACGCGTATGACGCCAGCCGTGCGTCATAACGATGGTCTGGATTATGTACCCACCGATAAAAAAGTACTGTTTGGTCACCATTTTGCAGCGATTGCCGGAGCGGGTCCGTTAGTTGGACCGGTGCTGGCGGCGCAAATGGGCTATCTGCCGGGTATGATCTGGCTGCTCGCCGGGGTGGTACTGGCAGGGGCGGTGCAGGACTTCATGGTGCTGTTTGTTTCTACCCGTCGCGATGGTCGTTCCCTTGGCGAACTGGTGAAAGAAGAGATGGGCCCAACGGCGGGTGTTATTGCGCTGGTAGCCTGTTTTATGATCATGGTGATTATCCTCGCGGTACTGGCGATGATTGTCGTGAAAGCGCTGACCCACAGCCCGTGGGGAACTTACACCGTAGCGTTCACTATCCCGCTGGCGATTTTTATGGGGATTTACCTGCGCTATCTGCGCCCGGGCCGCATTGGTGAAGTGTCGGTTATTGGTCTGGTATTCCTGGTGTTTGCCATTATTTCCGGCGGCTGGGTAGCGGAAAGCCCGACCTGGGCACCGTACTTTGACTTTACCGGCGTACAGCTGACCTGGATGCTGGTGGGCTACGGTTTTGTCGCCGCCGTGCTGCCAGTGTGGCTGCTGCTGGCCCCGCGTGATTACCTCTCTACCTTCCTGAAAATCGGCACCATTGTTGGTCTGGCGGTAGGGATTCTGATCATGCGTCCGACGCTGACCATGCCAGCTCTGACCAAGTTTGTTGACGGTACTGGCCCGGTCTGGACCGGTAACCTGTTCCCGTTCCTGTTTATCACCATTGCATGCGGTGCGGTATCTGGCTTCCATGCGCTGATCTCCTCCGGAACCACGCCGAAGATGCTGGCGAATGAAGGGCAGGCTTGCTTTATCGGCTACGGCGGAATGCTGATGGAATCCTTTGTCGCCATTATGGCGCTGGTTTCCGCGTGCATCATCGATCCGGGCGTGTACTTTGCGATGAACAGCCCGATGGCGGTGCTGGCTCCTGCGGGCACGGTTGATGTAGTGGCTTCTGCAGCACAGGTAGTCAGTAGTTGGGGCTTTGCTATTACGCCAGATACTCTGCACCAAATCGCCAATGAAGTGGGTGAGCAATCCATTATCTCCCGCGCAGGTGGTGCGCCGACGCTGGCCGTCGGGATGGCGTACATTCTGCATGGCGCACTGGGTGGCATGATGGATGTGGCGTTCTGGTATCACTTCGCCATTCTGTTTGAAGCTTTGTTTATTTTGACGGCGGTTGATGCCGGTACACGCGCTGCGCGCTTTATGCTGCAGGACTTGCTGGGCGTGGTGTCACCGGGCCTGAAACGTACCGATTCGTTGCCTGCGAACCTGCTGGCGACGGCGCTGTGCGTACTGGCCTGGGGTTACTTTTTACACCAGGGCGTGGTGGATCCTCTGGGTGGTATTAATACCCTGTGGCCGCTGTTTGGTATCGCCAACCAGATGCTGGCAGGTATGGCGTTGATGCTCTGTGCTGTGGTGCTGTTCAAGATGAAACGCCAGCGCTACGCGTGGGTGGCACTGGTCCCAACCGCCTGGCTGCTGATTTGTACCCTGACCGCTGGCTGGCAGAAAGCGTTTAGCCCGGATGCAAAAATCGGCTTCCTCGCTATCGCCAACAAATTCCAGGCGATGATCGACAGCGGTAACATTCCGGCGCAGTACACCCAGTCGCAGCTGACGCAGCTGGTGTTTAACAACCGCCTGGATGCGGGTCTCACCATCTTCTTCATGGTAGTCGTTGTGGTGCTGGGTCTGTTCTCCATCAAAACTGCGCTGGCAGCATTGAAAGAGGACAAACCAACTTCGAAAGAGACGCCGTACGAGCCGATGCCTGAGAATGTCGAAGAGATCGTGGCGCAGGCGAAAGGCGCGCACTAATATTCTCTTAACCAATGAGCCCTCTCCTGAATGGGGAGGGCGTTTGTACGACAGGGAATCACTATGTTTGAAACACTCGCCAAAGCCGGGAAGTATTTAGGTCAAACCGCCCGGTTAATGATAGGTGTGCCGGATTACGACAACTATGTTGAACATATGCGCGTCACGCATCCGGACCAAACGCCAATGACCTACGAAGAATTTTTCCGCGAGCGCCAGGATGCGCGATATGGGGGGAAAGGCGGCGCGAAGTGCTGTTGATTTTTTGCCGGATGGCGCTGACGCTTATCCGGCCTACAACATCGCATTTGCCGTTATAATTAGTCGTCGTAGGCCTGATAAGGCGAAGCCGCCATCAGGCATCCCATACTCTAATCATACCGTAAACGACTCTACCTTTTCGAATGCTGCGCGCAGTGTCTCCGGCGTTAACGTTACCGGCAGGGCGTGAATGGACTCCACCGGGCGCAGGGTGTGCGTAATCACTTTGTCGATTTCTGCGCGATTATTGATGTCCACGTCCAGTTGAGCTAATCGGGTGGGCAGGTTGAAGCGCTGATAGGCGGTAATTAACTGCGCCAGCACGGCATCTTGACCCAACAACGCACTCTGCACCAGGATGCCGTACGCCACTTTAGTGCCATGTAAAAACTTCTCTGTTTGTGGGAGGACGGTCAGGCCATTGTGAACAGAATGCGCCGCCGCCACGCGGGTGTAGCGCTCGCCCAGACCACCAACCATGCCGCCTCCGGCAATAATCGCATCCACTACATCGCAAAACGTGCGGCTTAACGAGCCTTGTTGTTTATCTGTCAGCGCCTGCTCGCTGCTTTCCAGCAGGACGTCGCGGATCGTCTGCGCGGCATCTATACCCAGACGAACAGTTAATGGCAGGTTTTCTGGCTGAGGCGCAAGCACGACGGCCTCGTACCACTTCGCCAGCGTGTCGCCGATCCCCGCCAGTAGATATTCCTCTGGCGCATTGAGAACGATCTCGGGTTCGACCAGAACGAGGAAATTGGCATCAGGGAAAATTTCAAAATGCAGCGCCTGGCCTGCATCGTTATACCAGACAGAGAGCGGCGTCCAGGCGGCGCAGGTCGCCGCAATCGTAGGAATACCGACAAACGGCAGATCCAGACGACGGGCCAACGCTTTAGCGGTGTCGAGCAATGTTCCTCCGCCCACGCCAATCACCACGCTGCGATTATCTCCCGACTCTTTTGCCAGTTGAGCAACATCGGTTTCGCTGCAATGTCCCGTAAACAGCAGGCGCTTAGCCTCGGCGAGATGAAATGTCTCTGGCAGATAAGGGCGGGCCGCATCGATAGCGCGCTCACCATAAACCCACACGGCGCGTGAAAGTTGGTCGGTAGTGAAAAAATCGTTGAGTCTCGACAGGCTGCCGGGATGGGAAAAATAGTTGGCCGGGCCGGTGACGACGCGAATCTCTGTATTACTCATGTTGTGTTGTCCTTTGGCTGTCCTGTCCAGGCAGGTTATTTTTATATAGACGTCTGAACGTCTTGATTGCCAAATACTAGCATCGTGTTATAGTGGCTTCAACCACAACATCACACGCTGGGATAACAATAATGAGTAATAACCCGCTGATTCCGCAAAGCAAACTGCCTAACCTGGGCACTACTATCTTCACGCAAATGAGTGCGCTGGCGCAGCAGCATCAGGCCATTAATCTCTCGCAGGGATTTCCTGATTTTGACGGTCCGCTCTTTTTGCAGGAGCGTCTGGCGTATCACGTCGCGCACGGTGCAAACCAGTATGCACCGATGACGGGCGTGCAGCCGCTGCGCGAAGCCATCGCGGATAAAACGGCAGACCTGTACGGCTACAAACCCGACGCGAATAGTGAAGTGACCATCACGGCGGGGGCCACAGAAGCGCTGTATGCCGCGATCACTGCGCTGGTGCGCCCAGGTGATGAGGTGATTTGTTTTGACCCGAGCTACGACAGCTATGCGCCTGCGGTTGAATTATCCGGCGGGGTGGTTAAACGTATCGCGCTGCAACCACCGTCTTTTCGCGTCGACTGGCAGGCTTTTAGTGCCTTACTCAGCGACCGTACCCGATTGGTTATCCTGAACACGCCACATAATCCTTCTGCCACCGTGTGGCATCAGGCCGATTTTGACGCGCTGTGGCAAGCAATTAAAGAACGCGAGATCTTTGTCATCAGCGACGAAGTTTATGAGCATATCTGTTTCGCCAGGCAAGGGCATGCCAGTGTGCTGGCACATTCAGAGCTGCGGGAACGCGCTGTTGCTGTTTCATCGTTTGGTAAGACCTACCATATGACCGGCTGGAAGATTGGCTACTGCGTTGCGCCAGCAGCCATTAGCTCTGAGTTACGCAAGGTACACCAGTATCTGACGTTTTCTGTCAACACGCCGGCTCAGTTGGCACTGGCGGATATGCTACGAGAAGATCCTGCACACTATCGCGAGCTGCCTGCGTTTTATCAGAAAAAACGCGACGTGTTGGTGAACGCGCTGCGTGACAGCCGACTGGAAATTCTGCCGTGTGAAGGCACGTATTTTCTGCTGGTCGATTACAGCGCCGTTTCCACGCTTAACGACGTGGAATTTTGCCAGTGGCTGACAACTGAAGTGGGCGTTGCGGCGATACCGCTGTCGGTGTTTTGCGCCGATCCTTTCCCGCATAAACTGATTCGTCTCTGTTTTGCCAAGCAAGAATCGACGCTGTTAACAGCAGCTGAACGTCTGGTGTCGCTGTAGCTATTTCACCGTCCAGGCTTTGGAGAATCGACGGTCGGCGAACAATTCTTGCAGACCGTTGATTTGCTTCAGGCGTAACACCTCGTCGTTGTCCATGCCGAGATCCTTGCTAATTCTTTCTTCACTCCATCCCAGTTGCGATAGCTCGCGGACAATCTCGGACATGGCGTGGATTTGATGACGCCCACGGGCGCGGTTGTGGCGAATGGTCGCCGCCATACGCTCTTGGCGTTCTCGTTCTAAACAGGCAACCGGCAGGTATCCTTTAAGCCTGGGCCTCAGTGAGGCTTTGGCTTTACCTAACTCGTGGCGGTGGAAACCGTCGACAATTTCGTATTCCTCTGCCGTTGAGTGAACCACCACAATGGGCTGTGTAAACCCGTCTGCTTCAAGGGACTTCAGCAGCAGCTTTTTCTCCGGTGGCGCAACGTTATTGGGGTTGTAGTCATTGGGTGAAATGTGATCATTTTTAACCCAAAGTACGCAATCTACGGGTTCCTTGCGAAAGGGACTGACGCTGTGTATCGCCCGCCTAAATTCATTGATGGCTTCAATTCGTTCTTCTTCTGACAGGCCAGAAAGAAAGCCGAGGAGTTCGTGAGTTAGTCGGTGTTGCATAAGATTCCCCATTCCTGGCGTTTTGTTTTCATACGTTCGTTATAGCGTTGGTAGTTTTTGGGTTTCGTTGGACTGAATGAAAGTGCCCGACACCAGTAATCATTATTCAACAGGACTTTGCAGATACGTCGCCATGAAGGAATATCTTTCGAACCAATATCGCCTTCCTGAGTTTGCGGGATATTATCCATGCCTTTTTTCTTATACCACTGCAAATAGACGGCGATTTTATTGCGGTAATGCTCTGCGGTAGTCTCCGGCATGCTGTTCAATAGCAGCATGGCATATTCCTGCCAGCTTAAATGCTCTGGTTTAAGTATTTTCCGATGACCGTAAAAATGGTTGTCATGACCGGCATAAATCCCCCCGCTTTTAACACCGCTGACACGGGCGCACATAGCCGCCCAGCGCTCGGGTTCAATGACATGATATAGCCATAATCCCTGACGCTGTTCCGGGCCAAAGGGTTCGCAAATGCGCATATATCGTGTCGGGACCCCGGCCTGGTACATCAGATTATACAGGGGGTTACACGGCAATTTTGACTTCGCAAACCACGTCCAGATGTCGGCTGTTTTCCAGTCATACAGCGGGTAAATATACCAGGTGTGTCCACCAGGTGCTGCAGTCGTCCACGGCTTGTCATCGGCAAAACGCTGCTTTTGCGAGTTGGCAATGGCAACAAAGCGGTTATATGACTCATCGGCGCGGATGCCCACCATCATGGCAGCCGGTCGTTTCTGCGAAAACCAGTCAGCGAACTCACGAACAAATTGTTCAAAGGTCATGCCGGGTTGATAGAAGGAGAAATATTCAGGATCGGTTATGGCATCTGCGGGCGGCTGGCGAACCCATTGCGTACCCGGCTCCCAACACTGCCATTCGGGTTGAAATTGTGACAGTGAATTCTGCGTCGTCAGCGGTAATGCCACCCAATAGAAATTTTCGATGACATCGGAATAACTCTCGCGCAGCGCCTGGATATAATCGATAGTGCAGGAAAACTGCGCCTCCCAGTCGATAAACAAGACGTTTATTTTTTTCTGTAACTGGCGGGCAATGGCGGCGGTTAGATGTAACATCAGCCCCGAATCTTTACCTCCAGAGAAAGAAACGCAAATGCGTGGCAGAGCCTCAAGCGTCCAGGCGATACGATCCTGTGCGGCTTCGAGAACGTTTTGATTCAATGGTATTTTATAAACAGACATATCAAGACCATATCAGAGATTTTTATTGTTTGTATTAATAAGAGATGCACATTATTACGATATGCCAATTTA
>ENA-UOIW01002130-UOIW01002130.1-human-gut-metagenome-genome-assembly--contig:-P58-NODE-2130-length-10725-cov-4.014058_pt1 | contig 10725 bp, 8 predicted proteins | sample MGYA00242334_ERZ723881 | MGnify/ENA metagenome assembly ERZ723881
ACTCGGGGTGTACCGGCGCTCCCCAGCTGTCCTCTCCGCCTACGCCCTTGCGTTTGAGCGCCACATCTAAATAAGTGTAGCACGGATCTCCCAGCTCGTCCAGGTGACGCGCGGCCATCAGCTCCTGGGCGCTGTGGGGCAGCACGCTGATTTCCAGCGGGCTGTCCACCATGTCCACGCGCACGCCGCAGCCGGATGCGTCCGTGACGGTCAGGTAGCGCACGCCGCCGCGGTTGCCGCATTCCTGGGGCTGGAGATAGGGGGTCAGGTTGGCGTCCACGTCGTAGGCAAACAGGCCCAGCTGAGCGCCGCTGAGACGGTCGGAATAGTTTTCGTCCGGGCCCAGGCCGTAATAGCGCACGTTTCGCAGCTCGCGGGGCAGGCGCAGGCTCAGGCCAAAGGCCTCCATGTCCGGCAGGCCCTCGGCGCCGGCCCATTCCATGTCCACGCGCACGCGGCCCTTGCCCAGCACGGTGTAGGTCACGTCGATGCTTTCCGCGCGCCCCAAGGGAAGCGCATAGCGGAAACGCGCGACCAGCAGGCCGTTTTCCTCCTGCGCGCTGAGAAGCGTGGGGCGCGAGAACAGGCTGGCGGTGTGCCAGAAGCATTCGGCGCGGAAGTCCTGGTTGCCCATGTCGTTGTTGGTAGGCGCCCGGTAAAGGCTCAGCGCGGGCGGGGTGCACAGCAGCTCGCGCCCCGTCTTGTCGCGCAGCGAGCTCATCCCGCCTTCATCGCGGCTGAACAGCGCCTCAAACGTGGCGCTGCGCGCGCCGGTGCTCACGCGACCCGTGCTGATAACGTAGTCCCGCTCGGGGAGCCAGGTTTTGGCCGCCCCGCGGCGGACGACGCATTCGCCGTGCATCAGCTCGTAGCCCGCTTCGGCCCAGGCGGTGGGCTGGCGCAGGCAGAGCCCGCAATGCAGCACATACTCGCCGTCTGCCTCCAGGGGCGCAAGCGGCAGCGCATAGCGCCGCTTGGCGCCGGGCGCCACGTCCAAATCCTCCAGCCGGCCGCGCTGCACGGTCTGGCCGTCAAGCCGCAGCTCAAAGCGCAGCTCGTAGCGCGACGCATTGGTAAACAGGTGCCGGTTTTCCAGCGTCACGCCGCTGTCGTCGGGCATGATGCGCACGGGCTGATACAGGTACTTGACTTCCTGCATGCGCGGCGTGGGCGTGCGGTCGGCAAACACCAGGCCGTTGCCGCAGAAGTCGCGGTCCGTGGGCCGGTCGCCAAAATCGCCGCCGTAGGCCAGGCGCGGCTTGCCGTTAGGCGCAGTGGTCAAAAGCGCCTGATCCACATAGTCCCAGATGAAGCCGCCCTGGTAACGCTCGTAGCGCTCCAAAAGCTCGGTATACTTGTGCAGCCCGCCCACGCTGTTGCCCATGGCGTGCGCGTATTCGCAGAGGATGAAGGGCTTTTGATAGCGCTCTAGCATGTCGGGAACCTTGGCCGCCTTGGTGTACATCTGGCTTTCCATGTCGCTGGTCTGCTCGTAGCGGCGGTCGTTGGCCACGCCCTCGTAGTGAACCAGGCGGGTCTTGTCGCGCTGGCGGAAGAACTGGCTCATTTCGTAGAGGTTGCGCCCGCCAAAGCTCTCGTTGCCGCAGCTCCAGATGAGCACGCTGGGATGGTTTTTGTCGCGCTCCAGCATGCTGCGCGCGCGGTCGAGCACAGGCGGCAGCCATTCCTCATAGTCGCCGGGCAGCGCGGTGGCGCGGTTGTCGTAGGCCCAGGTGCCATGGGTTTCCAGGTTGGTCTCGTCAATGAGGTAAACGCCGTACTCGTCGCACAGCTTGTACCACAGGGTTTGGTTGGGGTAGTGGCTGGTGCGCACGGCGTTGATGTTGTGGCGCTTCATGGTGCGCAAGTCCTCGAGCATGTGCTCCGGGGCGATGCAGCGGCCGGCTTCCATGCAAAACTCGTGGCGGTCTGCGCCGTTGAACTCGATGCGCTTGCCGTTGAGACACATCAGCCCGTCCTTCATTTCAAAGCGGCGGAAGCCCACGCGGGTCTGGGCCACTTCCAGGGGTGCGCCCGCGTTGTTCACCAGCGTGAGGCGCAGGGTGTAAAGGGCGGGGGTTTCGGCGCTCCATTGGCTGGGACGCTCCACATGGGCGCTGACCGTCATGGACGCTTCGGCGGGCGACAGCTGATGCACCACGGTTTCGCCCTGCGCGTCCAGCAGCTCCGTCATCAGCGTTACCGGGGTTTGCGGCAGGTCCAGGGCCACGTCGACCTCCAGCTCGCCGTTTACGTAGGCGTCGTCCAGGCCGGCCCGGGCGAACACGTCGTGAACGTGCGCCACCGGCCAGGCGCACAGCTCCACGTCGCGGAAGATGCCGCTGAAGCGCCAAAAATCCTGATCCTCCAGGTAGGAAGCCGTTGAAAAGCGATACACCTCCACCGCCAGGCGGTTGACGCCCGGCACGAGCGCCTCGGTGATGTCAAAATGCGCCGGGGTGAAGCTGTCCTCCGAATATCCGATGAAGCGGCCGTTGACCCAGCAATAGAAGGCGGTTTCCACGCCGTGGAAGGTCAGCACCACGCGCATGCCGCCCCACGCCTGGGGCACCTCGAAGGCGCGCGCGTAGCTGCCCACGGGATTGAAGGCCGTAGGAATCTGCGGGGCTTCGATGCCCTCGTGACCGTCCCAGGGGTAGGCGGTGTTGGTGTACTGGGGCTTGCCGTAGGTCATCTGGATGTGGCCCGGCACGCGGATGTCGTCCCAGGCGGAGCAGTCGTAATCCGAAGCGAAGAAGCCCTGCGGCCGTTCCTCCACGCGCTTGGCGTAGTGAAACTTCCACATTCCGTTCAGGCTGCGCTTAAGGGATGTGGATTCGGCGGAGGCTTCCGCGGCGTTGAGGTACGTGTCGTGGTCGGAGAAGGCGGCCAGACGGCCCACGGCGAACACGCGCGGGTCGGAAAGGTAGGCGAGATCGTACTGCGGCTGACTCACGGGGGTACCCTCCTTTTGTGAAACATGCGGCGGCCGGGGAAAGCCCTGCGCGTTTGCGCTCCCCGGCCGTCGATTGGGAAACGTATCCATGCCAGATGAGTATAGCATGAATTGTCTGGTTTTTCTACTCTTTTGCGCGGCGGCGGCGGATGTTTTTCACGCCTACGCCCTGCGAGCGCAGCCACGCCACGGTATCGCGCACGGTCAGGCGCAGATCCCGCGGCCGAAAGTGCAGCTCCATGGTGGCCTTGTCGTGGGAAAACCGGTCGTTGTCGCCCAGCGCGTGCAGCGAATAGGCCGTGTATAAGGGCCTGCGCCCACGGAGCTTCGCGCCAAAGGCCAAAAGCGGCGCGGCGGCCCGCGCCATCCACATCGGCAGCACCGGCAACCTGCGCCCGCCCGCGTTGGTGCGCACCATGCCCAGCATATCCTTGATTTCGTAATGCCGGTTGGACAGGATGTAGCACTCCCCGCGCCGGCCCCGCTGCGCCGCGTCCAGGCAGCCCTGGGCCACGTCGCGCACGTCCACCATGTCGTAGCCGCCCCGCACGCAGGCGGGCAGCTTGCCCAGCATGTAGTCGCGCACCACCTGCACCAGATGGTTGCCGGCCAGGTCGTAGGGGCCCAGGATGCCCGAGGGATGAACCACCACCGCGTCCAGGCCCTCCCGCGCCGCGTCCAGCACCAGCTGGGTGGCCTCCGCCTTGCTCTTGGCGTAGTTGCCCTCTACCCATTCCGGGGAGAAAGCGTCGGTTTCGCTCAGCACCGCCTCCTTTTCGCGGATGGGGATGGCGTGCACCGAGCTGACATGCACCATGCGCCCAACGCCGTGCTCCCGGCACAGGGCGATCACGTTTTTCGTGCCTTCCACGTTGACCCGGCGCAATTCCTCCAGCGGCCGGTCGCCAATGTCCACCAGCCCCGCCGTATGGATCAACACCGTATCGCCGCCATCCAGCCCTTCCAGGAGCGGCTCAAGGGTTTGCGGCTGGGTAACGTCGCCAAAAAAGTAGCGCACGTTGCCCGCGTCCTTCACGTTTTCCCCCGGCAGCACCAGGCCGCGGATTTCGCAATCCTGGCCCGAGAGCAGCCGCACCAGGGTGCCGCCCAAATGACCGTTGGCTCCGGTGATAACATAGGTTGTCATAGGCGTCCTCCTCTCTATATACTGTACAGCGTTGTTGATTATCTTTCTCAACTGTATTATAATCGGAACCAGCCGGCCAAACAATGAGCAGATTATTGGGGTTTGAACGGTTATTGAACATTGGGCGGCCCATGTGTTGAAAGGAGGCGTCCCCGTGAAAAAAGAAAGCCAGGATCACCGCGTGCGGGTCACGCATGCGCTCATACGCGGCGCGTTTACGCAGCTGTTGAAGCAAAAGCCCATTCAGAGCATCTCCATCAAGGAGCTGTGCGAGCTGGCGGGCGTGAACCGGGGCACGTTCTATGCGCACTATCAGGATATTTACGACCTGCGCTCGCGCGTGGAGGCGGACATGTACCGCGACGTGCTCACGGCGCTTTCGCCGCTTTTGCAGGGCGAGGCGCAGGCGACCCAGCGGGAAATTACCACCGCGGTTTTTCAATGGATGAAGGACAACCGCGACATGTGCGAGGTAGTGCTGGGCGAATACGGCGACCGGGAATTCATGTGGAAAATGCTGAACCTGGGGCAAATGGTCTGCGAGGAGAGCTACCGGCGGCTGTTTGCCAGCGCCTCGCCGCAGCGCATCGCGTGGTTTTACGCCTATGCCAGCTGGGGATGCATCGGGCTGCTCAGGCGCTGGCTTTCGGAGGATATGGAAACCCCCGCCAAAGAGCTGGCGGCCATGGCCGAGACGCTCATCGGGCGGGGGATGGCGTTTTTGGAAGAGGGGCAGGAAGCGCGCTAGGCGCGCAGGATTTCCTCCAGGCGCAGCATGGCGTTGTGTACGCACGCTTCGTGAGGAATCTGCCCCTGCTTGAGACGGTATTCCCATTCCAGCAGGTAGTCGTAGGCGTTTTGCAGGCGCCGCAGGTCAAAGCGCCGGGCCTGCTTTTGGGCGCGGCCTGCCGCAAAGGGCGCCACGCCCAAAAGCCGCGCCATTTCCGAGGCCGGCACGCCCTCGTCGGTGAGGCGGCGGGCGTGATAAAGCAGGCGGTATTGGCGCAAAAGCATGGAGAGAATGGCAAACTCGCTTTCGCCTCCGCCCAGCATGTCCGTCAGATACGCAAAGGCGCGGTTCAGGCGCCCGTCGGTTTGGGCGTCGACCATTTCAAACACGGAACATTCCGTGCTGCGCACGCACACGGCGTCGATATCCTCCGGCGTGATGGACGGCCGTTCCTGGACGTAGGCGCACAGCTTGTCCATCTCCTGCTTGAGCAGCGCCGCGTCGCGCCCCACGGTAAACACCAGGCGCGCGGCGGTCACACGGTCAATGGTTTTTCCCGCGCGGCGCAGGCTGGCGCTGACCCATTGGACGCATTCAGCGTCGCTCATGGGCGAGAAATCCACGATGGCGTCGTGCTTTTTGAACCACCCGTACAGCCGCCGCCGCGCGTCCGCCTTGCCTTTTACGTAAAACACCAGGCACACCGTGTCGGGCAGGCGGCCCAGGTAGTCCAATAGGGCGTCGTCTTGGCCGTCGCCCTTGCGCGAGGCGCTCAGCGCCGAGGCGTCCCGCACGACGACCACGCGCTTGGACGTCATCAAAGGCAGGGTTTCCGCCGCGGCGATGAGCGCGTCGGGCTCTGGGTCGGAAAGCTCGGCCAGGTTGAGCGCCTCCAGCCCGGAGGGGAGCCATTTTTGACAAAGCTGACGCAGAGCCTGCTGTTTGATGTACTCCTCGGTTCCTTCCAAGAGGTAACAGGCGCGCAAAGCGCTGGCTTTGAGAGCGGCAAAAAAAGCGTTGTGGTTCATGGAATCCCCCTGTAAGGCAGGATGCACAGGCCGTCTGCGCCGGGGATCAGGGTGATGTCGCCGCATTCGTTGGTGCGCAGCACCCGCACGCCGGCGTCCTCCAGGCGCTCCAGGGTCTGAGGCGAGGGCAGGTAGGCATTGTTGTGGGAGCAGGAAATCAGCGCGACTTCGGGGCGCGCAAAGGCGAGAAACGCTTCGCCCGTGCTGTACGCGCTGCCGTGATGCGCCACCTTGAGCACGTCGCAGGGCGCGGCAGCGTAAGCCTCGTAGGTGCCGGTCAGGTCGCTGGCGCACAGGACGGTGTAGCCGCAAAGGTCAATTTTGAGCACCAGGGGCAATTCGTTGGCGTCCTGGCCGGTGCGGGCGTCCTGGTCGGGCCAAAGCACTTCCACCGAGGTCTGCCCATAGCGCTGCCGGTCGCCCTTGCCAAGCTGCGAGACGGGAATCCCGGCTTCCTCAAGCCGCCGAAGCGCCGCACGGGCGGATTCGTCGATTTCCTGGGCTTCGGCGTGCGACGGCAAATAGACCTGCCCAATCTCGATGCCCAAGTCCAACAGCTCCTGGACGCCGCCCGCGTGATCTTCGTGCAGGTGCGTCAGATACAGCGCGTCCAGGTTTCGCCCTTCGGCCAGGAGATAGTCGGCCACCTCGCCGCCGTCTTCCCCCACGTCGATGGCCACGGTCTTCCTGCCGTCCATCAGCAGCGCCGCGTCCGCCTGGCCCACCGACAGCTGAATGTAGCGCACCGGCGCGGGCCGCACGGCAAAGGCGGCCACGGCCGACACCGCCAAAATCACCGCCGCGGCCAGCAGCCTGCGCGACCGCTTGGCGATGACCATCCGCGACAGCGCCACGGCGCTTAGCGTCAGCCCCACGCACAGCGCCGTGGGTACGGTGGGTACGCGCAGGGCGGCAAAGGGCAGCCGGGACAGAAGCCCCACCATCTCCAGGAGCATCCGCGTGAGCGCCGACGCCGCCCAGCCCGTCGCCGGCCCCAGCAGCGGAATTATGGAGCAGGCCAGCGCCACAAAGTACAGGGGTATCAGCACGCCCACCAGCGGCACGACCATGAGGTTGACAAGCACGCCGTAGAGCGGCAACTGATGAAAGTAGGCCGCCGTGGGCAGCAGCACGCCGGCTTGCCCGGCGATGGAAACGGCCAAGCCCCGGCGCAGCGCCCGAAAGCGCCCAGGCTCCTGCAAGCCCAGCAGCCGGCGCAGCGGCCTGTTGAAGAGGCCAATGCCCAGCATGGCGCAAAAGCTCAGCGTAAAGCCGGCGGAATGCGCGTCCAAGGGATTGAGAATCAGCACGATCAGCATGGCCGCGCTCAGGTGTGTGGGCATATCCATGCGGCGCAGCATCAGGCGCCCGCCGGCGGCTATCAAAAGCATGGCCGCCGCGCGAATAGACGCCGCCGAAAAGCCCGACAGGGCGCAGTAAGCCGTCAGCGCGAGCCCCATCAAGGGCAGATAAACGCGCCTGCGCACCCGAAGCCGCCGCAGGATGGCCAACAGCAGCGAGCCCACCAGCCCCACGTGCAGGCCGGACACGCTTAGCACGTGCGCCACGCCCAGCGTCTTGAACGCCTCGTACTCCTCGTCGGAGAGCATCATGCGCTCGTTGAAAAGCATGGCCATGGCAACGCGGGCCTCGTCGCCCATGGTGGATTGCAGCGCCCAGGCAAAGGTCTCGCGCACGCTTTGCGTCCAGTCGCCCCGGCCGGCGCCCAGCACCTTGACCTCGTCCGAGGACGTGATGCCAAAGCTCATGCCGTTTTGGTACAGCCAGAGGCGAAAGTCAAAGTGCGCATCGCCGCTTTTGCCGTCGGGGAGGTAAACGCGCCCTTCCAGCGAGAGGCGCATGCCGTTTCCCAGCTGCGGCTGGCTGCCGGTGAAGTACAGCGAGCAATAGGCGCGTCCCGCGGCAGGCTCGCCGTCCAGGGTGATGTCCGAAAGCGTGAAGGTCAGGCGTTCGCCGTCTCTCAGCTCCACCCCGCCATAGACCGTGCCGGTGATCTCATAGCGGCCGGGCAAAGGCTGCGGCGGCGACAGCGCCGCCTGCGCGTGCAACACGCCCAGCGCGAACAGGCATACCGCCGCGCCCGCCAGCGCGCTACGCCCGGCCCGGTTGAGCGCAAAGCCGGCGGCGGCGCCCAGGCCGGCCAGCGCCCACAGCCACGCGCCCGGCGTCAGCTCCATCGCGGCCAGGCAGCCGCCCAGAAAAGCCAGGGATGCCGTGAGCATGGCGTAGTTGCGCTCCCGGGGGCCCAGCGGCCAAAACGTCTGCCGCATGCCCTACGCGCGCTCGATGAGGCACACCGCCTGCGCGCTGATGCCCTGCTGTGCGCCCTCCGGCCCAAGGCCCTCGGTGGTCGTGGCCTTGACGCTCACCTGCGCGGCGTCCACGCCCAGGGCCTGCGCAAGCGTCTGGCGCATGCGCTCGATGTAGGGACGCAGCTTGGGCCGCTGCGCCGCGATGGTCACGTCCGCGTTGACGGGCGCGTAGCCCTGGCTGCGAAGCAGCGCGCACACGCGCTTGAGTAACTCCACCGAATCCGCGCCCCGGTATTGCTCGTCCGTGTCGGGAAACAGCGCCCCGATGTCCCCCAGCGCCGCCGCGCCCAGCAGCGCGTCCATGAGCGCGTGGGTGGCTACGTCCGCGTCGCTGTGGCCCAAAAGCCCCAGCTCATGGGGCACCTCCACGCCGCACAGAACCAGCCTGCGCCCGGGAACGAGCCGGTGCATGTCCATGCCGTGGCCCACGCGCATCATAGGCCCATCTCCTTTTCCGCGCGGCCGGCCAGCAGCAGCTCGGCCAACGTCAAATCCAGCGGCTGGGTGATTTTGAGGTTTTCCCGTTCGCCCTCGCACAAATACACATCCAGGCCCGCGCGCTCCAAAAGCGCCGCGTCGTCCGTGGCCAGGTAGCCTTCCCGCCGCGCCTGCTCATGCGCCTGACGCAGCCACGCAACGCGGAAACCTTGCGGTGTCTGCACGGCATAGAGGCTTTCCCGGTTGGGCGTCTCCAGCACGCAGCCGTCCGCCTGCGCGCGCTTGACGGTGTCCACCAACGGCACGGCGGCGATGCCCGTGCCGTGAAGCGCCACGCTTTCCAGCACGCGCCGCACGGTCTGCTGCCTTAGCAGCGGCCGCGCGCCGTCGTGTACCAGCACCGCCTCCGCGTCCGCGGGCAAGGCGTCCAGGCCGGCCGCGACCGATTGCTGCCGCTCGGCGCCGCCGCAAACCACCTTGAGGACAAACCGTTCCATGCCGTAGCGCCGCAGCGTTTGGCGCATGAGGTCTTCCTCGCCGGGCGCGGCCACCGCCACCGCGCCCGCGCAAAGCCCCGTAAAGGGCGCAAGGGCGCGCACGATGACCGGCACGCCCCGAAGAGGCAGAAAAACCTTGTTGCTTCCGGCCCCCATCCGGCGGCCGCTGCCGCCGCCCAGCACAATGGCATACGCCCGCATCATTCAGCCCTCCCCGCGCTCTGCGCGGGTTTGCGCGTCCTCCTGGAGCACCTCGTACATGTCCTGCGCGCCTTCCTTGCGCACGGTCTCGCGGATGCTCACAATGCGGTAGCGCCCCACGCGGTTTCCGAAGCGGATTTCCATAACGTCGCCCTCGCGCACCTCGGCGCCGGGCTTGGCCACCTTGCCGTTGAGGGTGACGCGCCCGCCCGCGCAGGCTTCGTTGGCTACGGTGCGGCGCTTGATGATGCGGGACACCTTCAAATACTTATCCAGTCGCATGCACAGCCTCCTATTCTAAGCATTCGCTGCCCATGAGGGCCAACATCAGCCCCAGGGTGTTTTGCACGCCGCGGACATGGCTGCGCTCGTAGCCGTGGGAGGCGTACACGCCCGCGCCGATGAGCGCGCAGCGCACGTCGCATCCGGCGCGCCAGGCGGTGGAGGCGTCGCTGGCATAGGAGGGATACACGTCCACGGCGTAGTCGATGCCGCGTTCCCTGGCCAGGGCGATCAGCTCGTTTCGCATGGATTCGTCATAAGGGCCGCTGGAATCCATGGCGCAGATGGAAACCTGCTGCTCGCGGCAGGCGAGCCCTTCGCCCACGCAGCCCATGTCCACGGCCAACAGGTCTTGCGTATCCTGCGGCAGTCCGGCGCTCAGGCCGTGGCCGACCTCCTCGTAGACGGTAAAGGCCAGCGTGGTCTTGCGCCCCAGGCGCACGCGGCCTTGGGCCGCCGCGTCCGCCACGGCCAGCAGCATGCCGGCGCTGAGTTTGTCGTCCAAAAACCGGCTGCGAATGAAGCCCGAGGGCGTCACGCGGGCGCGGGGCTCCAGGCTTACGAAATCGCCCACGGCCACGCCCAGCGCCTCCGTCTGCGCCCGGGTGGACACCTCCTCGTCCAGGAGGATCTCCAGGGTCGTATCGTCTCGCTTGTGGGCGTCCAGCTCGCGGTTGACGTGCTTGGAGGCGTTCATCAGCTGCACCACGCCCGTATAGCTGCGCCCGTCGCGGGTGAACACCTGCACGTTTTCGGTTTCCAGCGCCTGATAGGACACGCCGCCCACCCGCGCAAAGGCCAGCCGGCCGTTGTCCTTGATTTGGCGCACCATCAGGCCCAGGGTATCCACATGCGCCGACAGCGCCAGGGGGCGTCCTTCGCCGCCCAGGGTGCAAAGCACGCCGCCTTTTCGCAGGCGCACGGGGGCAAAACCCATGTCGCTAAGACGGCGCGCCAAATGTTCGCAGATGGCTTGGGTGTGTCCTGTGGGACTGGGAATCTCCAGGAGGCGCAGCGTTTCCTCCAGGGCATGCTGAACCAGGGTTTGCATAGACGCTCCTCCCATTTCATGGGTGGTTGGTGTTATGATAGCGCATTTGCGCGCCCCTGGCA
>ENA-UOIW01002133-UOIW01002133.1-human-gut-metagenome-genome-assembly--contig:-P58-NODE-2133-length-10712-cov-13.060430_pt1 | contig 10712 bp, 9 predicted proteins | sample MGYA00242334_ERZ723881 | MGnify/ENA metagenome assembly ERZ723881
AGGCTCCCGCGGCCCTTTGGTTTGGCCGGCCGGAGGCCGGCCAAACGCCGCCGCCCCCCCGGCGACCCCGGCGGTTACGGGTCCGTACGCTTTCCCAGCTGCCGGTGGGCAAAGGCCATGAGCAGCAGCAGGCAAAGGAGGAAATAGGGGAGCAGGGATACGGAGATATGGTTGGCTAGCAAGCCGAACAGGGGGGGCATAAGCAAGGTCCCCACATAGGCGCTGGCCATTTGGACACCGATGATGGCCTGGGAGCGGTCCGCGCCGAAATAGGCGGGGGTGGCGTGGATGATGCAGGGATAGATGGGGGCACAGCCCAGCCCCACCAGGATCAGGCCGGCAAGGGTCATGGCGGAGGAGCCGGGGAGGAAGAAGAACAGGATGCCCGCCCCGATGACCCAACAGCCCAGGCGGATCATCTGGGGATCCCGCAGCCGGATGGTCAAAAAGCCGCTTAAAGCCCGGCCCAGGGTAATGCCGATGAAGAACATGCTGGCGTAGCTGGCGGCAGCCTGGGGGGAAAGGCCGTCGTGAAGGGTGAGATAGGTGCTGGCCCAGAGCCCGGCGGCCTGTTCCAGGCCGCAGTAGCAGAAGAAGCAGACCATCACAGCCTTGACCCCAGGGATGCGGAGGACCTGGCCCAGGGTAAGGGCAGGGGCAGGGGCCTGGGCGGGGGCGTCCTGCCGGGCTTTGGAGCGCCAGAGAGGCAGGCTGAGAAACAGCACCAGGGTCAGGGCCAGCTGCAGGTAGGCCACATACCGGTAACCGGCCGGCCAACCGGCGGGGCCCGTTAGGGCATAGCCCATAATGTAGGGGCCCAAGGTGGCGCCCAGGCCCCACATGCAATGGAGCCAGCTCATGTGCCGGCTTTCGAAATGCAGGGCTACATAATTATTCAGGGCGGCGTCCACGCTGCCTGCGCCCAGGCCATAGGGAATGGCCCAGAGGCAAAGCAGCCAGAAGGAGCGGCTGATGGAGAAGCCAAATAGGGCCAGGGCAGTGGCGGCCACGCTTATGGCGGTGACTTTGCCCGGGCCCAGGGCCCGGGTGAGCCGGTCGCTGGCCAGGCTGGAGAGGATGGTGCCAAAGGCGATGATCATGGAGATCACCCCCGCGTAGGAAACGGGGACTCCCAGCTGTCCATACATGGAGGGCCAGGCGGCGCCCAGCAGGGCGTCGGGAAGGCCCAGGCTGATAAAGGCCAAGTAGATCAGGGCCAAGAGCAGATGAACCATACGAACCAACCTCCAAAATGAATAGCAGCCCAAAGGGGCGGAGGATGGCGGCTGCAATAGCTCCGCCATGACCGTGGGGCTGCTAAAGCCCAGGGAATTTCAAGGGATGGCCGGCGGGCCATCCAAGAGCCAGTATGATTATAGCAGCAAGGGGGGGTTTTGTATAGGGGAAATAAAAAAGCGGGGCAGCGCCAAGGCTGTCCCGCTGTGGTATCGGGGAAGGGGATCAGAGCACCTTCGCCAGGAAGCTGCGGAGGCGCTCGCTTTGGGGCTGGTCGAAGATCCGGTGGGGGGAGCCTTCCTCCACCATTTGGCCGCCGTCCATGAACAGAACCCGGCTGGCCACCTCCCGGGCGAAGCCCATCTCATGGGTGACCACCACCATGGTCATGCCCTCATGGGCCAGCTCCTTCATCACATCCAGCACCTCCCCCACCATTTCCGGGTCCAGGGCGGAGGTGGGCTCGTCGAAGAGCATCACGTCCGGGTTCATGGCCAGGGCCCGCACGATGGCGATCCGCTGCTGCTGGCCGCCGGAAAGCTGGGCGGGATAGGCGTCCGCCTTATCCGCCAGGCCGATGCGCTTGAGCAAGGTTTCCGCCCGCGCATCCGCCTGGGCCTGGGTCATGAGCTTGAGCTTGACCGGGGCCAGGGTGATGTTTTCCCGGATGGTCTTGTGGGGGAAGAGGTTAAATTGCTGGAACACCATACCCATCTTTTGGCGCAGCTTGTTCACGTCGCATTTGGGATCGTTGAGCAGGGCGCCCTCGAACCAGATCTCGCCGCTGGTGGGTTCCTCCAGCATATTCAGGCACCGTAAAAAGGTGCTTTTGCCGCAGCCGCTGGGGCCGATGATGACGATCTTTTCCCCTTTTTCAATGGTGAGGGTCACATCCTTGACCGCCTCGATGGCGCCGAAGGTTTTGCAAAGGTTTTTAACTTCTATCACTTCTTGCCAGCCTCCTTTCCAGCTTGCGGGTGCCGTAGGTCATAAGCAGTACCAGGATCAGGTATACCAGGGCAATGAACAGCAAGGGCACCGGGCTATAGGTGCGGGAGCGGATCAAGGTGGCCACATAGGTGATATCCTGTTGGGCCGCATAGCCCACGATGGCGGTTTCCTTCAGCAGGGTGATGGCTTCATTGGCCAAGGCAGGCAGGATATTTTTAATGGCCTGGGGCAATACGATATAGCGCATGGTCATGCCGCCGGTAAGGCCCAGGGAACGGCCGGCTTCCGTTTGGCCGATGTTCACCGCGTTGATGCCCGCTCGGACGATCTCCGCCACATAGGCGCCGGAGTTGATGCCAAAGGCGATCATGGCTGCGTAGAAGTTGAAGGTGATGGGGGCATTGCCGAAGATGATCCAGCAGAAGATCAACACCTGGACCATCATAGGGGTGCCCCGGATGACAGTCAGGTACAGGTCGCACACCGCCCCCAGCAGCTTGTCCAAGAAGCGGCGCAGCGGGCTGCCGGGCTTTTTTTTGTTTTTCAGGTAGACCTTGGCAATGGCCACCAGGCTGCCCAGGATGATGCCGATCACCGCGGCGCCCAGGGTCAGGTAGAGGGTGTTTTTCAACCCGTCCCAGTATAGGCCCAGGCGGCCTTCCTTGATAATGTTGTCGTAAAGCTGTTGGCCGAAATTATCCCACATGTGTCCCCCTATACATTCGATGGTACAACAGAAACAGAGGAAAGGTTGTTTCCTCTGTTTCTGCCAGTCGGGTCCTCGTTAGATGGCGTCAGCCAGCGTTACGCGGCAGACTCCTGGCTGGAGATCTCGTTGTATTCGTCGATCCAGGCCTGGACCTGGCCGTCTGCGATCAGCTTCTCCAGCACGCTGTCCACAACCGCCTTCAGATCCTCTTCGCCCTTGGCAATGGCAATGGCATACTGCTCAGGCTCGGGGGTGGCGGGGGTCTCCAGCACCATCAGGCCGGCATTGGCGCCAGCGATCTGGGCAGCGGGGCCCGCATCGATCACCACCGCATCCAGCTTGCCGGCAGCCAGCTCCGCGCCGGCATCCGGGCCGGTCTTATAACGCTGCACATTGGCGCCCTCGATGTTGTCGGTGACGAACAGGTCGCCGGTGGTGCCCATCTGCACGCCGATGGTCTTGCCCGCCAGGCCCTCGGGGCCGGTGATGTCGCTGCCCTCAGGCACGATGATCATCTGGTTGGTATCCACATAGTTGATGGAGAAATCCACGGTCTCCGCACGCTCCGGGGTGTTGGTCATGCCGGCCACGCCCAGGTCGCCCTTGCCGGACTGGAGGGCAAAGATGATGGCGTCAAAGTCCATATCCACCACTTCCAGCTCCACGCCCAATTCCGCGGCGATGGCGCCGGCGATCTCCACGTCTACGCCCACGATGTTGTTGTCCGGCCCCAGGAACTCATAGGGAGCAAACCCGGCGTTGGTGAGCATGACCAGCTTGCCGGCTTCCTTGATGGCGTCCACATTGGGGGTCTCGGCAGCCGCTTCCTCGGCAGGGGCTTCCTCTTCAGCGGGGGCTTCCGCGGCGGGCGCTTCCTCGGCAGGAGCCTCGGTGGGAGCAGGGGTGGCGGCGGTATTCGCAGGTTCGCTGGCGCAGCCAACGGCCAGGAGCATGATAACGGCCATCAGCATGGCCACGATCCATTTCGCGTTTTTCATGATTGTATCCTCCAAAACATTTTTAGCAATAGCCGCCCGGCATGATGCCGGTCCGTGGAGCCTATTATAATACATTGTTTATGCATAAATCAACCCCTATTTTTCGTATTTTCAAAATTATTTTTGCATATTTCTTGGGTTTATAAGAATGTTTATGCAAAATGAGCAAAAAGCCGGCACATCCTGCATGTAATTTATATAAGAAAAAACCGCGCGGCCCTTTACTTTGGCCGTGGGAAAGTTTACAATAGTATTGCGTAAAATCCAGAAGATCGGCCTGGTCTGGCGGGCTTCTGGGGCGTGGCCCTTTGGGCCGTAGATGGCAAGCAGAAAGGGGTTGGCTGCCGTTGCCGTATGGGCCTTCGCGTCCATGCTTGTTTGCCTGCTGGCGAAAACGGGAACGGCTGCTTTTTCGTCTGCCATGGACAAGCCTGCACTTGGCTTGTCGGCCCCCTGGAGTCCCCCCGATCCACAAAATGCATTGCGTAGCAAGGGGTTCCCTGCATGGCGCCCCGGCTGCGCCGCTGGCGCAAGGGAGTTATGGAATTTTCGAAAAAGTGGCACCAGCCACTTTTTCGACAGCCGGATCATTGGTCAACATTTAATCAAATTGGAGGAATGGAGCTGTGTTTGAAGTTTTACTGAACGAACCGCTGAACCCCACCGTATACCGTATGGTGGTCCATGCGCCCAGGGTGGCTGCCAAGGCGGAGCCTGGCCAGTTTATCATCCTGCGGGTGGACGAAGAGGGCGAGCGCATCCCCCTTACCGTAGCCGATTATGACCGGGAAAAGGGCAACATCACCATTATCTACCAGCTGGTGGGCGGCACCACCATCAAGCTGGCCCACAAGAAGGCCGGCGAGACCTTGGCGGATTTTGTGGGCCCCCTGGGCACCCCCACCCATACCGAGGGCCTCAAGAAGGTGGCTGTGGTAGGCGGCGGCGTGGGCTGCGCCATCGCGTACCCGGTGGCCAAGAAGCTCCATGAGCAGGGCTGCGAGGTCCATTCCATCATCGGCTTCCGCTCCCAGGACCTGGTGATCCTGGAGAAGGAATTCGACCAGGCCAGCACCCTGGTGAAGAAGATGAGCGACGACGGCACCTGGGGGGAAAAGGGCTTGGTCACCGACGCCCTCAAGGCCCTTATCGAAAGCGGCCAGCAATACGACCAGGTGATCGCCATCGGTCCCTTGATCATGATGAAATTCGTGTGCAAGCTCACCAAGGAATACGGCGTCAAGACCATCGTCAGCATGAACCCCATCATGATCGATGGCACGGGCATGTGCGGCGGCTGCCGGCTTACCGTAGGCGGGGAGACCAAGTTTGCCTGCGTGGACGGTCCGGATTTCGACGGCCATCTGGTGGATTTCGACGAAGCCATGCAGCGGGGCGCCACCTACCGCGACTTTGAAGCCCACGCCCGGGAAGAAGCCTGCAACCTGTTCGCCAAGGAGGTACAGTAACATGCCCAATATGCGTTTGGATAAAAACCCCATGCCCGCCCAAGAGCCGGACGTGCGGAATAAAAACTTCAACGAAGTAGCCCTGGGCTATACCGAGGAGATCGCCCTGGATGAGGCGGCCCGCTGCCTCAACTGCAAAAACATGCCCTGCGTCAAGGGTTGCCCCGTGCAGATCCACATCCCCGCTTTTATCGAAAAGGTCCGGGAAGGGGATTATGAGGCCGCCTATCAGGTCATTGCCCAAGCCAGCTCCCTGCCCGCCGTGTGCGGCCGGGTCTGCCCCCAGGAAAGCCAGTGCGAAAAGTACTGCGTGCGGGGCATCAAGGGCGAGCCGGTGGGTATCGGCCGGCTGGAGCGGTTCGTGGCGGACTGGCACCGGGAGCACAGCGATGGCAGCGTCCAGGTCCCTGAGAAGAACGGCCATAAGGTAGCCGTGGTAGGCAGCGGCCCTGCGGGCCTTACCTGCGCAGGTGAGCTGGCCCGGCGGGGCTATGAGGTGAGCGTGTTTGAAGCCCTCCACGTGGCGGGCGGCGTGCTCATGTACGGCATCCCGGAATTCCGTCTGCCCAAGCACATCGTCCAGGCGGAGATCGACACCCTGAAAAAGCTGGGGGTCCACATCGAAACCAACGTGGTCATCGGCAAGACCGAGTCCGTGGACGAGCTGTTTGCAGAGGGCTTTGAGGCGGTGTTCATCGGCAGCGGCGCGGGCTTGCCCAGCTTCATGCACATCCCCGGCGAGAACCTGACCGGCGTCTATTCCGCCAACGAGTTCCTCACCCGGATCAACCTGATGAAGGCCTACAAGCCCGATTCTTCCACCCCCATCCGCCATGTCCACAAGGTGGCCGTGGTGGGCGGCGGCAACGTGGCCATGGACGCGGCCCGGTGCGCCAAGCGCTTGGGCGCCGAGGAGGTCTACATCGTATACCGCCGCAGCGAGGCCGAGCTTCCCGCCCGTGCCGAGGAAGTGGAGCACGCCAAGGAGGAGGGTATCATCTTCAAGACCCTCACCAACCCGGTGGCCATCCTCCCCGGCGAGGATAAGTCCGTGGCTTCCATCCGCTGCCTCAAGATGGAGCTGGGCGAGCCCGACGATAGCGGCCGCCGCCGCCCCATCCCCGTGGAGGGCAGCGAGTTCGAGATCCCGGTGGATACGGTGGTGATGAGCATCGGCACCTCCCCCAACCCCCTGATCAAGTCCACCACCGCCGGCCTGGAGACCACCCGCAAGGGCGGCCTGGTGGCCGACGAGACCGGCAAGACCACCCGGGAGGGCGTCTACGCCGGCGGCGACGCGGTGACCGGCTCCGCTACGGTGATCCTGGCCATGGGCGCAGGCAAGGAAGCCGCCCACAGCATCGACGAATACATCAAGAGCAAATAATCCAGCCCGATTTCCAGCAAGCAGCCCGGCCCATTTGCCGGGCTGCTTTGTTGTATTTACAAAGAAAATGGTAAGGGTTTTTCGGCAGCCAAACCATAAAGCACAAAATAAAAATAGGATTGCAAAAGGAAAGGCGGCGCTTTTTTACCCAGGGAAAACACATCCAAGAGGGAACGGGGACGTGTAAAAAAGGCATGCGTCACCGTGGCCTTTCTCCTGCTCCACAGCTGCGGGCGCCAAGGGGAATATCCCAGGGAGATCGGGGCAGAGAACCCGCTTCCCATCATCCACCCGCCAGCGTCCCTGGCGCTGACCCACACGGGGGCCGTTTCCTTTTGTCAAACCAGGGGGAAAGGGCCTCCACTATGGACAGTCCTTTGCAATACAACCCTCCATCGGTGGGAAATGGTATACGGTTCAGGGGATCCAGCTGGATTTTGTGGCCATAGCCTTTGACCTGGGCCTGGGAAAAGCGTAACGCTGGACATAGACTGGACCGCCTATTCCGGCAGCCTGCCCCCCGGGTTGATCAAGGAGGTATCCCTGGATGCCGATCCCGTTCAGAGCCGGATAGCCTTTGCTGGGGCGGAATTTGAGATCCCGTAGGGCTACGGCAGGCCGGGGCTGGGTTTTGGAGTATGCGGGAAAGCCTGGGGCGGGCGGTAGCCCCAAAGTCGGATAGAATAGATAAGACTTGACAGCAAATGGAAACTGAAATACAATCAATATATAAACTTTATAAAAATGCCGAATGCTGGTGTTTCAGCAACGGGAGACCCAACCATGGGGTGTATCCGCCAAAGTGCGGTAGGAAATCCTTCTTTCCGAACCCGACAGCTAATCTCGTAGGCGTAGAAGGAGGAAAGCCATAGTCTCTATGGCTGCTGGTTGTAGTATCCAAATCTTTGCCTTTTGCGCCGCGGCAGCTTTGCCCCGGCATTTTTTATTATCACACAAAGGGGGGAAGATTATGGAAAGCGTAACACTTTTAGACATCCTTATTATTTTCGCCTATTTGATAGGCATGCTATGGATCGGCTTTTATTTTACAAAAAAGATCAAAACCTCCGGGGATTTCTTCATCGCCGGGAGGACCTTGGGGCCGGTGGTGCTCATGGCCACCGTCTGCGCCTCCATCATCGGCGGCAGCGCCCTGATTGGCCGGGGCGGCTACGCCTATAGCGGGGGCATGGTGGCCATTGCCATCGCCTTGCCCTATATGATTGGCATGTATATTTTTTCCTTCTGTACGGGGCATATTGCGGACATTGGCCGCAAGTATAATATCACCTCCATCCCCGAACTGATGGAGTACCGCTTCGGCAAAACCGCCAAACTTCTGGCCGGCGCCATGATCGCCTATAGCATGGCTGCCACCGTGGGCGCACAGATCAGCGCCACCGCCACGGTGTTTGGGGTGGTGGGCGGAAACTTCGGCATCAATTATGTATGGGGCGCAGTGATCGCCAGCGCCATTTTTGTGATCTATACGGCCAGCTCCGGCCTATTCGGGGTAGTGTATACGGATCTAGTACAGTTCTTTATCCTGATCCTGTTTGTATATATCCTTCTCCCCATCATGTCCGTGAAAGAGGTGGGCGGCATGGCGGCCCTCATCGCCCAGACACCGCCAGAAAAGCTCCACTTGAACCTTTCGCCGGATATCATTACGTTGATCTTCACCAACCTGGTCATGACCATTGCAGGCGCAGAATACTGGCAACGGGCCTTTGCGGCAAAAGACCGGAAATCCGCCTTGCGAGGACAATTTGGCGGTACGCTGGTCTATTCCCTCACCATTGCCGTTACGCTGTTTTTAGGCCTATCCGCGGCCCTGCTCTTCCCGAACTTGATCCAGGAATACGGTACGGCGGATTATGCTATCCCGGTAATGGTAGCCACCATTTTGCCCCCGGGGCTGACTGGCCTTACCTTTGCAGGCCTGCTTTCCGTGATGATGTCCTCGGCGGATACCTGTATTTTGGTGGCGACGCAGGCGGGCGTCAATGACATCTGGCGCACCCTCCACCCGAATATGACCGACCGGCAGGAACTGCGCTTATCCCGGATCATCACCGTGCTCATTTCCCTGTTTGCCCTGGTGGTGGCTTTGTTCTACACCAGCGCCTATGACGCTTTGATGTTTGCTTGGACCTTCTATGCGGCGGCCATGGGGTTGCCCTGCTTGGCGGCCTTGTATTGGAAAAAGGCCAATAATCCCGGCATCCTATCCGGTATGATCGTTGGGTTGGTGACCAGCATCATTTGGAAGCTGCTGGGAGAGCCCTATGGCATCGGCTCTACCATTGCTGGCGTGGCCCTGTGCGGCGTGGCATTGGTGGGGGTCACCTTGGCCACCTATAAAAAGTATCCCTCCAGGCAGGCTTCATAGGTTCAGCCGGCCGTACGAAGATATTTCTTAAGGCAATAAAAAAGCCGTCGCAGCCTAGGGGGCCGTGACGGCTTTTTACAAAAAATACAATTATTTCCCGGGTAAGAGCTCCCTGCGGCGGATATGGAGGAAGTAGGCCAAGCACATGCCCAAGCTTAGCAGGCCTGCCGCAGGGACTGCCAGGCTGATGGTAAACATACCGGCCCCAGGCAGGCGGCTTAAATAGTAGGATAGGGGAATGCGTACGAAAAAGGCGGAAGCCAACCCCTGGATCATCACAAAGGCAGTGCGTTCTCTACCGTTGAAATACCCGAGGAAACAGAAGGATAGGGGGATCATCAGGTATTCAAAGCCGCTACCGCGCATATATTGGGCGGTAGCCTGGATGACAGCGGGGTCCCCATCGAACAAGGAAGCCAGGAAGTCCCCAGCAAAAAAGGTGAGCGAAAAGGTCAGGATGCCGCAGGCAAAGCTGATGGCCTGGGCCACATACATGGCCCGCAAAGCCCGTTGCGGATTCCCGGCCCCCATATTTTGCGCCACAAAAGCAGACAGGGCGGACATAAACGCCGAGGGAGCGATGGAGAGGAATACAAATAGCTTTTCCGAAATACCGATGCCTGCGGAAGCTACCAACCCCAGCCCATTCACAATGCTGGTAATAATCAAAAAGGAAATATGAACCAGCAATTCCTGTAAGGCAATGGGCCCGCCCACCCGCAGGATGCCTTTGGGGACGCCAGGGGCACGCAGGTTCGCCTTGCCCACGGGAAAGGGAAAGGGATGCCGATGCAGATAAGCCAAAGAAAAAGCCACGCTGGCAGCCTGGGCCAGCACAGTAGCCAAAGCGGCTCCCCCCGCACCCATGGAGAAAACGCCTACGAACACCAGATCCAAAACCACATTTACAAGGCAAGCAATCAGCACAAAGAGAAAGGGCGAGCGGGAATTCCCAATGCCTCGAAATAATCCGCTGATCACATTATAGGCGGTAATAAAAATCGTGCCCCCAGCGCAAATACGAATATAAGCTATGGTGGCGTCAACGGCTGCCGCCGGCACCTGCATCAACTGTGTAAGCCAGGGCGCAAGGGAGATCATCAATAGGGCGCAAAAAAGGGCCAACGGCAAAAACAACCAAATTTGGGCTGCCGTTACATCCCCGGCAGTCTTGGGGTCGCCGGCGCCCATGGCGTGGCCCAACAATACAGTGACGCCCATGGTCAGGCCGGTGATCACCACGGTGACAGCTTGCATCATTTGGCTGCCGGTTGCCACAGCGGATACGTGGGCAGTGGTGGAAAACCAGCCGACCACAGCTAGATCCACCCCGCCATATAGGGCCTGCAAAAGCAGGGAAAGCATCAGAGGCAAGGAAAAGCGAATCAGGGGCGGTAGAATAGGGCCGGATAAAAATCCAGCGTCCAATTGGGCTTTGGGCTGTGTTTCCATGGCAGGACCTCCAATACAGGGGTAGATTGAAAAAAACGCTAACAAGTATACACTTGTTAGCGGCAGCCTGTCGAAAAACCCTTGGGGGTTCGGGGGCCGCAGCCCCCGGAGGCTATAA
>ENA-UOIW01002140-UOIW01002140.1-human-gut-metagenome-genome-assembly--contig:-P58-NODE-2140-length-10704-cov-4.681472_pt1 | contig 10704 bp, 9 predicted proteins | sample MGYA00242334_ERZ723881 | MGnify/ENA metagenome assembly ERZ723881
CCCGTGGGAGGCCAGGGCGCCGCTGACCGGTGGACGGCACCGAGCCGTCAGCGAAACTGGAGAAGGGGGAGGCCTCGCGGCCTCCCCCTTTTTGCGTTTACCGGGCATAAATGACTCATTTACGCCAGACGATTTAATTCTTTTTGGTATTGAGCTTTTATTTAAAGAAAATAAATCGAATAACAAGTGCAACTGCTATGGCCACAATGATCAAAAGCAGGATTGTCAGTCGATGCTGCTTGCGTCGTTTACTTGATGAAACGAAGATTGATTTTCCCTGTTTTGGCGTTTCGAGATAGCGAGCCGAATGCGTCAAGGTATGCTTTGGTCGAGGACCTCTTTGTTTTGGTCGAGGACCTCTTTGTTGATGAGTGGCGGATGCTTTCAGTGGCTCCTCACTAGCTGCGCTGTTTTTAGATAATGGTGCGTCTTTCAGATATACAGGGTCTCCCGAGGCGACGCCCATATGTTTACGTCCCGTTTGGGCATCCTCGAGCGTTTGATATCGATTTCTCGTCACATACTCGGGCTCTGGATCATTAATGGGCTCTTGCGAGATGTGGGGGCGATGGAACCGTGGCGGCTGCGTGGAAGTATCTTCCCCCTGCGTCGGCATAAACATATTGTTCTGGTTTTGGTCGTCCATGATGCCCTTTAGCTCGTTACCAACAACGTGTATGCGCTCATTGTAAGCCCCTTGTTATTTGTAGCTGGGGACATACTCGTTATTTAAGCTCTGGTTCAAAGAACCTTAACCTTCCTAAAACCTGAGTCCTATACACTTAGATATGCTTATAGTACTGGGCTCAAAAAACTTTATAGCTGATGTATATATGAGCACCGGGTGGGCATATATAAGAGCGTCAAAAGAAGTCCCAGTCACCTAGAAGATGGCTCGGCAGTCCTTAAAAGGAGTGGTAAACATGGCAAGCATGGTTCCTTATCGTTCGGTTTTTGGCGTTCGTCCCTCTGCAAGCTCGCTGTTCGATCTGTTTGATGATATGAGTGACCTAGCGAACGGCTCGATTGCCTCTAAGGCGTTCCCCGTTGACGTTGAGGATAAGGGCGATGGCTATGAGGTCAAGGCTTATCTGACCGGCGTCGCCAAGGACGATATCGATGTCGAGCTTAACGAGGGCCGTCTCTCCATTAGCGTGAATGTCGAGGAAGACGAGGAGAACGAGGGCAAGAACTTCCTGCAGAAGGAGTTCAGCTCGTACAGCGCGACGCGTGGCGTGTATCTTAAGGACGCTTCGAGCGAGGGCCTCTCGGCTAAGTACGCTGACGGCATCCTGACCGTTACGGTTCCCAAGATCGTCGAGAAGAAGAACGTTACGAAGATCTCCATCGACTAACTTCGTTGGTGTTCTGAGCTATTAAGAGATAACAAAAGGGGCTGGGAAGCGATTCCCGGCCCCTTTTGCTGTCTAGGAAAGCCTATTGAATGGTTGCTGGCCGATACTGGCTTGCGGGGCGTATCGAGAGTTTTCGCGATCCTTGGAGAAGGGTGGCGGAGCTGCCGACCTCGTCATCCAGGGTTGCGGCTAGAGCTTTGGCATAGCTTTTGACGGTAAGGCTCGGACGATTGTTATCTTGGCTGATATGCATGGCGATGAGCTGTTCGGTGCGATCGGTAACAAGTTCGCGCGCGGCTTCGGCGGCTTGGTCGTTGGAGAGGTGTCCCCTTGCAGACAGGATACGCTCCTGAAGAAAGCGGGGATATTCTCCCTCGCGCAGCATGGCCACATCGTGGTTGCTTTCGAGCGCGAGGACTCGACAATCTTTGAGGGTGTTCATGGCTTGGCTCGATAGCTCTCCGGTGTCGGTGGCAAAGCCGATGGAATCATCGAGGGCGTCGAATCGATAGCCGACAGGATTGATGACATCGTGTGATGTTGAGTAGGTTTGCACGTGGATACCGGCAATGGATAGGGTGTCACCGGGATCGAATTCCTCGACAGGCAGATGTGAAAGATTTTCTTTGTTCGAAAGTGTGCCCCTGCTGGCAAAGAGGGGGCCGTGCCAGTGCTTGCACCAGACATCGAGACCCTTGATGTGATCGCTATGCTCATGAGTAATGAGAAGAGCCGAGACGTTGTCTGCCGAGAGCCCCAGTTCTGCCATGCGCTTTAATGTCTCGCGGCGAGAAAGACCGTTGTCAATCATGATGAGCCCTCGGGGGCCTTCGATGAGTGCGCAGTTGCCTTTTGAGCCGCTGCCAAGGATATGAAGGTGCAGACGAGACATAAGATTCCAAAGGATACAATGGGTGCGAACGAATAGAGGAGGAAGCAAATGCCGACGGTATCTCAGCATTATGGACACCATGCTGCGTCGTGGGCCGATGATAAAGCCCTGGCAACGCGGCAGACGGCTGCCCCCGTGGTGCTCATGGTATCAGGTGGTGCGGACTCAACGGCTTTGCTCCTTATGGCGTGCACATCAAAGTTGGATATTCTGGATGGGCGTGGTGTAGCCCCCATCGCGCGTGAGCGACTGCACGTGCTGCACGTGAACCATCATCTGCGCGGCGAGGCATCCGATGGCGACGAGGCCTTCGTGCGTGAGCTCTGCGCACAATATGGCTTGCCGCTGTGTGTTGAGCATGCCTATTTTGATGATGAATCGGGCAATATCGAGGCGGCTGCCCGCGAGGTGCGCTATGCCGCGGCGCGGAGGTATGTTCGCGAGCTCTGCGCCCAGACGGGGGCACCGCGAACGGCGGCTCGTATCTGCACCGCGCACACGTCTTCGGATCGCGCGGAAACGTTTTTGATGAACGCGATTAAGGGTTCGGGGCCCGCCGGCCTATCGAGCATTCCTCGCCGGAGGAATATCGTGGTGCGTCCCTTGCTCGACCTGACTCATGATGAGCTCGTGGGCTATCTGCAGGTGCATGGTCAGCCGTGGCGAGAGGACGAGAGCAACGAGGACGTGTCGTACTTGCGTAACTACGTACGCCATCGAGTGATGCCGGTGGTGGCGCAGCGCAACGCGAGCGTCTGTAAGACGATTGGCGCCGCCTGCGAGATCTTAGGCGATGAGGATGCCTTTCTTTCCCAGCTTTCCGCGCAGGCGTTTCGAAGCTGCCTGCGTAAGGAGGCGGCGGGTGCACTGGTCCTTGACGCTCGCCGACTGGCCGCGGCCGAGGTGGTGATTGCTCGGCGCATGGTGCGACTGGCAATTAAGCGTATCGACCCAGACGCTCGCCCGGAGATGCGGCATGTGGAACGCGTGCTTGCCTGTGTTGCCGAAGGCTCGGGTTCGGTCACGCTGCCGGCGGGAATCGATGCGCGCGTGGAGTTTGGCATGCTGTCATTCAAGGCCCCGGCGGCGCGCGAGGGGTTAGTTGCCGATTGGGTCACCATTCCCGGTCGATTGCCGCTGGGGGCGGGCCGCATCCTGGTGGCAGAGCCGATGGCTGTGGAGCCGGGGTGTGATATTGTGCGCCGTGCCCGCGAACTTGCGGGTGCCGGAGGGGTGGTCGCTATGGTGGATGCCGCGACGCTGGGCTTTGCCGATCGCGATAGCGAACGGATGCTCGCCGGCTCGCGCGGGGAGATTCCCGCCGAGGCGCGTTTGGCGCGTCTGTGGGTAGACGGTCCCGCGCCGGGGGATGTGATGTGTCCGTTGGGCATGAGTGGGCGAAGTAAGAAGGTGTCCGACCTGCTCAACGAGGCTCGTATTCCCGTTTCTGAGCGCGCAGGCGTTCCCGTGGTGAGAACGGCTCCGGGAGGTGCCGTGGTATGGGTCGCAGGCGTTCGCGCGGACGAGCGTTTTAAATGCACGGCCGCAACGCGCGTGGCGTATCTGCTTCGTGTGGTCGATGCGGAATAGCGTCCCGCGTCAGCTATTCTGTGCGACGTTGACGGTATTCCCGCGCTGATGGCGTACGGGCTGGAAAATATACCCCGTGCGCTGCTAGAATGTGAAGTTCGCGTCCATACGGCGGTGTGTGGGCGATAAGCACAAGAAAGGGTTGTCATGGCTTCTCAACATCCGGATATCGAGAAAGTTCTGTTTACGCAGGAGGATATCGACGGTATCGTCTCTCGCCTAGGCGAGCAGATTACTCGCGACTACGCGGGTAAGGATCTGGTGCTGATTGCGGTCCTGCGCGGCGCCGTGGTCTTTATGGGCGACCTGATGCGCAAGATCGAGCTGCCGACCAACATCGATTTCATGGCTGTTTCGAGCTATGGCGACGGTGTGAAGTCCTCGGGTATCGTGCGTATCATTAAGGACCTGGATATCGACATCCGCGGTCGCGACGTGCTGATCGTCGAGGACATTCTGGACTCGGGCCTGACGCTCAAGTATCTGATGAAGAACCTCGAGAGCCGCAAGCCCGCTTCTCTGGAGGTCGCCGCCTTCCTGTGGAAGGACGTTGAGGACCGTACCTCGGCCATCACGCCCAAGTATGTTGGAACCCATTGCCCCGATGCCTTTGTGGTGGGCTACGGCCTCGACTATGCCGAGCGCTATCGTAACCTTCCGTATCTGGGCATTTTGAAACCGGAGGTTTATTTGTAAGATGCCCGACGACCGTAACGATAACAATTCCCAGACTCCCCGGGAGCCTAAGATCCCGGGGATGCCCGGAGGCAAGAAGCCCACGCGTACGGGCTGGCTGTATTTTATTTTGGCTTGCGCGCTCCTGGGCTACGCCTTCTTTAACATGGGCTCCGGCTTTGCCAATTCCAGCAATACCGTAAAGCTTGCGACGAGCGAGATGGTCAACGCCATCAAGCAGGATCGCGTCGAAGATCTGACCTATACGGTTCAAGACGGAAGCGTGACGGGTCATTACTGGAAGACGAAGAAGGACAAGGGCGATACGAGCGAGCTCAAGAGCTTCTCCTCGACCTATGTCGGCTCCGATTCGCTTGCCGAGCTTATGGCGGAGCACCCCGATACTAAGTACATCGTCAACACCAATGACCCCGATTTTTGGGGCGACTTGGCGATGAGCGTGCTTCCGACGATCGCCCTGATTGCCATCATGTTCTACTTTATGCGCCAGATGATGGGCGCCAACAACAGGAACATGCAGTTTGGCAAGACCAACGCCAAGACCAACGAGGCCACGCGCCCCAAGGTCAAGTTTGAAGACGTTGCCGGCGTGGACGAGGCAGTCGAGGAGCTCGAGGAGATCCGTGACTTTTTGAGCGATCCGGATCGCTATCGCAAACTGGGCGCCAAGATCCCGCGTGGCGTGTTGCTGGTGGGCCCTCCGGGCACCGGTAAAACGCTGCTGGCCAAGGCCGTTGCCGGCGAGGCGGGCGTTCCGTTCTTTAGCATCTCTGGTTCCGATTTTGTCGAGATGTTCGTGGGTGTCGGCGCCAGACGTTTACGTGACCTCTTTAAGGAGGCCAAGTCCCAGGCTCCGTCGATCATCTTCATCGATGAGATCGATGCCGTGGGACGTCAGCGCGGAGCTGGCTTGGGCGGCGGTCACGACGAGCGCGAGCAGACGCTCAACCAGCTGCTGGTCGAGATGGACGGTTTTGAGGAGAGCGAGTCGGTCATCCTGATTGCTGCGACCAACCGTCCTGACATCCTGGATCCGGCATTGCTGCGTCCCGGTCGTTTTGACCGTCAGGTTACGGTCGACCGTCCGGATGTGAAGGGCCGCGAGCAGATCTTGCGCGTGCATGCTGAGAACAAGCCGATGGACGAGGACGTGAAGTTTGAGAAGCTCGCCCAAATGACCGTTGGCTTCACCGGTGCCGATCTGGCAAATCTGCTCAACGAGTCTGCACTGCTGGCTGCCCGCCGCCATCGTTCCGTGATCTCGATGGACGAGGTCGAGGAATCGATGGAGCGCGTGATTGCCGGTCCGCAGCGCAAAGGTCGCGTGATGACCGAGGCCGAGCGAACCACGATTGCCTACCACGAGAGCGGTCACGCCCTGGTGGGTCACATCCTGGAGCACTCCGATCCGGTTCACAAGATCTCGATCGTCAGTCGCGGCCAGGCGCTGGGCTACACGCTGCAGCTTCCGCAGGAGGACCACTTCCTCAAGACCAAGAACGAGATGCTCGACGAGCTTGCCGTGTTCTTGGGCGGTCGCGTTGCCGAGGAGCTCATGTGCGACGACATCACGTCGGGCGCGAGCAACGATCTGGAGCGCGCGACCAAGATGGCGCGCGAGATGGTCACGCGCCTGGGCATGAGCGAGGAACTGGGCACGCAAGTGTTTGGTGAGGCGCAGCATCAGGTATTCCTGGGCCGCGACTATGCCGATCATCAGGATTACTCCGAGGAGACGGCGCGCCGCATCGATATCGAGGTCCAGCGCATCATGCGCGAGGCCCATCGTCGTGCGGTCGAGATCCTGGATGCCCGCCGCGATCAGCTCGATCTGATGGCCAAGGTGCTGCTTGAGCGCGAGACCGTCGAAGGCGACGCCGTGAACGCCCTGCTCGACAACGAGTGGGATGCCTACCTTGAGCGCGAGGGCGATATCCTGGCGGCCAAGGAGGAGCGCAATGCCAAGGCGGCCGGCATGCCGACCAAGAAGCGCGTGCCTCGAATGAGCGAGGAGGAGCTGGCGGCTGATGCCGCGGCCTTTGCGCAGGCGGCCATGCAGGAGGATGCCGAAGCCGCATCCGATGATGCTGACGATGACCATGCCGTCGTCGACGCCGACAAATAGTCTTTGTGGCGAAAGCCTCCGCGGGGAAACCTGCGGAGGCTTTTTCTTTTGAGCGATATGGGGCCGTCTGTTGATTGGGGACAGACTTAAATGAGCGTTTTCACGCATTTAAGTCTGTCCCCAATCAACATTACTGCGGCACTTTGCTCAACTAAAGCGTACAATACCGCCTATGCGAAAGGGGAACAGATGATCAACGAAACTATGTATGCTCGCGGTGCGGAAAGCTCCATCATCCGTGAGATTTTTAGCTATGGCCTTGAGCGCAAGGCGCAGATCGGTGCGGAAAACGTATTCGATTTTTCGCTGGGCAATCCGAGCGTTCCGGCGCCCGATGCCGTGGCGGAGTCCATTAAGAAGGCCCTGGAGCTGCCGAGTGACCAGCTGCACGGCTACACCCCCGCTCCGGGCCTGCCGCAATGTCGAGCAGCCGTCGCCGAATCGCTCAACCGTCGCTTCGGTACGAGCTATGAGGGCAAGGATGTCTTTATGACCGTGGGCGCGGCGGCTTCGCTCACCTGTACGCTTAACGCCGTTACGAATCCGGGCGACGAGGTCATCGTTGTCGCCCCGTACTTTCCGGAGTATCGCGTTTGGATTGAGAAGGCCGGCTGTACGTGTGTTGAGGCGCTCGCCGATGAAGATACGTTTCAGCTGAGCGTGGACAACGTGCTCAAGGCGATTACCGATAAGACGGCTGCCGTCATCATCGACTCGCCGAATAACCCGACCGGTGCCGTATATACACGCGACACGCTGACGCGACTGGCCAATGTTCTGCGCGAGGCCAACGCTCAGCGCGATCCCGAGAATCCGATTATGCTCATCTCGGATGAGCCGTACCGCGAGATCGTGTACGGTGCCGAGGTGCCTTGGGTGCCCTCGATCTACGAGAACACCGTGGTGTGCTACTCGTATTCTAAGTCGCTTTCGCTGCCGGGCGAGCGCGTGGGATGGATCCTTGTTCCCAATACGAATCCTCAGGCAGATCGTCTAATGCCCGCCGTTGCCGGTGCCGCCCGTACGCTGGGCTTCGTGTGCGCGCCGGCGCTCTTTCAGCGCGTAATTATCGACTGCATCGATGAGCCGAGTGACGTTGAGGCCTATGCACGCAACCGCACCGCGCTTACCGACGCACTAGCGGAGTATGGCTACACCTATGTTGAGCCGGATGGCGCGTTCTACCTATGGGTGAAAGCGTTGGAGCCCGATGCGAATGCGTTTTGCGAGCGCGCAAAGAAGTATGAGTTGCTTGCGGTTCCCTCGGACAGCTTTGGTATGCCGGGTTGGTTCCGCCTGGGCTATTGCGTGAGTTACGAAACGATTGTCAATTCGCTACCCGCTTGGAAACAGTTGGCGGACGAGTATCGTTAAAAGTAAAGCGCTCTGCCTACAATGTTTTACGTGAAACGGGGTTTGGTGTTAAGCCGGACCCCGTTGTCATGGACGTTGTGTCTTTGGGATGGAGTGGTTTTACGACTATCGAAGGCTATGCGTACAATGAATATAAGCGACGGCCGTGCCAGATAAGGAGACCTGATGCCCTACCTGCTTTCTTGTGACATTCATACCCATACGATGTTCTCTGCGCATGCATATTCGACCATTGAGGAGAATGTGTACTGGGCGGCAGAGCGTGGCTTGCAGGTGCTCGGATCCGCCGACCATCTGAGCTCTATGGTTACGGCTTGCCCCAATGACCTGCGCAGTTACCAGTTCTTTATCAACCAGGATATCTGGCCGCGCATTTGGAGCGGCGTGCTAGTGCTGCGTGGTGCCGAGGCCGATATCGTTTCGCTAGACGGAAGCCTGTTTGGCGAGGACACTCCTGTCACGCTCGATATTGCCGGCGATTCGTACAGCCGTCAGCATTCGCTGTTCGATTTGGTTACGCGTAATTTGGATTATTTGGTTGCAAGCGTGCATAATCCGCAGATTGCTGAAGGCGCGACGCTGGCCCAGACGACCGAGATGTATATCAACGCCTTGGAGCACCCCAAGGTGTTCATGCTTGGGCATACGGGTCGTTCGGGCGTGCCGTTCGATATCGATGAGGTGCTGCTGGCGGCCAAGGCCAAGCACAAGATTATCGAGATCAACAACCATAGTCTTGAACACGGTGTCGACACTGAGCATTGGGCCGCATGCCGCAAGATCGCCGAGCGCTGCGCCGAACTGGGCGTGGGCATTGGCGTGTCGACCGATGCCCACATTGGCATGGCCATTGGCAAGCTCGATCACGCGCGCAAGATGCTCGACGAGATTCACTTCCCGCTGGATTTGATCGTGACGCGCGACCGCGAGACGCTGCTGCGCGAGATGGCGGCAGCCGGCGTGTGCGACCTGCGCAAGGGGATGTAGCGGAGTTTATAAACCAAGCGAAGGGGGCGGCCCAGACGGGTCGCCCCCTTTCTTGTCCCAAAAATCTACTGAGGTTGGTTAGCGGCGTTCGAGGACCGCTACGGTTTCGGTGTGGTCGGTGTGAGGGAACATGTCGACGGGCGTGATCTTGAGCAGGCAATAGCCTCCGTCGAGGAGCTGATGCAGGTCGCGCTCTTGAGTTACGGGGTTGCAGCTGATATAGGTGATGCGGCGCGGCTTAAGCGCGCAGGCAGCTTCGAGGAACTCGGGCGTGGAGCCGGCGCGCGGCGGATCGATGGAAAGGACGTCGACCCGCTCGTTGTTGTCGGCGGCATCTAGGATGTAGTCGGTGGCGTCGTCGGCCATAAACCAAGCGCTGCGGGTGAGGCCGTTGAGCTCGACATTGCGACGTGCGTCGGCAATGCCCGCCGGGTTGCGCTCCACGCCGAGCAGCATAATGCCGATACCCTTGTTCTGGGCATCTTTAGCTGCGCAAAGACCGATGGTACCGCTGCCACAGTAGGCATCCATGAGCACATCGCCCTGCTGCAGGTCCATGCCGTCAATCGCGAGCTGATAGAGCAGCTCGGTCTGCTGCGGGTTGGTCTGGTAGAACGCGGTGGGGGAGATATCGAACTCGCAGCCGAGCAGCTGGTCGCGCATGCATTCGGCGCCATACACGATGTGGGTTTCCTCGCCGAGGATGGCGTTGCCGGGACGTCCGTTGATGTTTTGGGCGACGGTGACGATGCGCGGATTGAGTGCGGCGACAGCCTCAAAGAACTCCTGCGCATGCGGCAAGTCGCGCTGGGCGGTCACGAGCGTAACCATGACCTGGTCGGTACGCCAACCGCAGCGGACGACGGCATAGCGGAGCAAGCCCAGATGCTTGTCCTCGTTAAAGGCGGGAATGTGCAGGCGCTCAGCTTCACGCGCGATGCCGTTGAGAATCTGACGAGCGCCCGGTGCCTCGATGGGGCATTCGGGTACGGCAACGATCTTGTGCGTGCCGCGTTCAAAGAAACCGCAACGGACGGCGCCCTCCTTACCGGGAGCAAAGGGAGTGGCAGCCTTATGACGAAAGCCACGCGGCGCAGGATATTTGCCCGGGTCGCCCAGGGTGACACCCATGCCACGAATAGGATCTACAGCAATGCCCTCACGCTCACAAAGCGAAGCAAAAAGCTCCTCCATAGCAGCCTGCTTGGCGGCGAGCTGCTTCTTATAAGGACGATTGAGCGCCGTACACCCACCGCAAGCTTTCATGATGGAACAAGGAGACTTGGGATCAACGGCCTTACGCGCAGACGGAACCGGATTCTTATACGGGCGCTTGGAGCGATTCTGAGATGCCTTATCGTCGTTCCGACGAGAGCCGGGACGCTTGGCCTTAGCCTTGCCCTTAGCCGACTTACCCTTCGCATTCAGAGACGACTTGGATTTCTTAGAAGATTTTTTCTCCCCCGACCCCTCAGCCGCCTCGATCAAAGCACGACGAGCCTTACGCTCCGCACGAGATTCTGCCATCAAAAACTCCACTAATTCATGAATTAAAAGCTGCAAGCATTGTACCGTGCCAAGCCAGCGGGCGATATGCAAGCGGCCATTTCCTGTCAGTGATAAGTCCAACGATGTTTGCCCGGCGCGGGCGGGGAGCGGCGCGTAATTAAGTTTATCGCGAGTTC
>ENA-UOIW01002144-UOIW01002144.1-human-gut-metagenome-genome-assembly--contig:-P58-NODE-2144-length-10687-cov-6.320730_pt1 | contig 10687 bp, 9 predicted proteins | sample MGYA00242334_ERZ723881 | MGnify/ENA metagenome assembly ERZ723881
GCAGAAAAAAATGGGCCATATATTAAATTATTAATAAAGGAGTATAATAAAAATGAGCGTATTTGAAGGTAAGGTAGTATCGGAAAACATAAAAATAGGGATAGTTGCGGCAAGATTCAATGAGTTTATAACCTCTAAGCTATTAAGCGGCGCTATCGACGGTCTTGAAAGGCATAACGTCGCAAAGAATGATATAGACGTAGCATGGGTACCGGGAGCATTTGAAATTCCTCTTATTGCAAAAAAGATGGCTGAAAGCGGAAAATATGACGCCGTCATATGCTTAGGAGCCGTAATCAGAGGAGCTACCTCTCATTATGATTATGTCTGCAACGAGGTTTCAAAGGGCGTAGCCTCTGTTTCTCTTTCCTCAGGCATACCGGTAATGTTCGGAGTTGTAACTACGGAAAACATTGAACAGGCAATTGAGCGCGCCGGTACAAAGGCAGGAAACAAGGGATATGACTGTGCGCTGGGCGCTATAGAAATGGTAAATCTAATAAGGGAAATTAATAAATAATGGCTAATATAATTCTGGATTACGACGGCACAATCCATGACTGTGCAAAAATATATGTTCCGGCTTTTTACACCGGATATAAATATCTCACCGACAGAGGTCTGGCTCCCGTTCATGAATACAGCTACAATGAAGTAAGCGGCTATCTGGGTTATTCGGTTAATGAGATGTGGAACAGATTCATGCCAGAGCTTGAGCGTTCTCACAGAGATAAATGCGGTAAAATTATAAGCGAAGAAATGCTTAAAATGATAGCTGACGGAAAATCAGTTCTGTACAGCGGAGCGGAAAAAGCGCTTCAAGAGCTTAAAAGTTCAGGACACGCCTTGATATTCCTCAGCAATTGTATGCATGATTATATGGAAGCTCACCGAAAGGTTCACTGTCTTGACAGGTTTTACAGCGGCTATTACTGCACCGAGGATTTCGGATTCATATCAAAGCCGGAAATCTTCACTCATATTCAGCAAAAGTACGACGGCGAATTTATTATCGTAGGCGACAGATTTCTTGATCTCGAGACAGCTAAAAAATTCTCTCTCAAATCCATTGGCTGCAATTACGGCTACGGAGAAAAGGGAGAGCTTGATAGCGCCGATATAACAGTTGAAAGTATTACGGAAATACCGAACGCGGTAGAATCAATCTTAAAAAAAGACTCCCGGACTAAATAAATCCGGGAGTTATCTTTTTTTCAGTATTATATTAATGACAATGTTCGCATTCGCCGATTTCGCCTACGATAGGCACAGGATCCACGCCCTGTCTTGAATAATAATCTGAAAGAGCCGATTTTATTGCCTGTTCCGCCAACACCGAGCAATGCAGCTTGACTGCCGGAAGACCGTCCAGCGCCTCCACTACGGCCTTGTTTGTAAGCTTGAGAGCGTCGTCAATCGGCTTGCCCTTTATAAGCTCTGTAGCCATAGAAGACGTAGCGACAGCGGCGCCGCAGCCGAAGGTTTTGAACTTGACGTCTGAAATTACGCCGTTATCAACCTTTATATACATTTTCATAATATCGCCGCATTTAGCGTTTCCTACTTCGCCGACTCCGTCGGCATTTTCGATTTCTCCGACGTTTCTCGGATTTGAGAAATGATCCAGAACCTTTTCACTGTATAGCATTTTAAAATTCCTCCTTAAAATCAAAACCTGACGAATGTAATATTCCGTTCGAAAATACGGAATATATACGTATTACAATATATAACGTTAAACTGTTTCTTCCCCGCATATTCTTTCCCAGAGCGGCGACATTTCACGAAGACGTTTTACAACCTTCGGAACGACCTCCAGAATATAGTCAACATCCTCGTACGTAGTTTCTTCATTAATAGAAAGCCTGAGAGATCCATGAGCCACCTCGTGCTTTAATCCCAGTGAAAGCAGAACATGGGACGGATCCAGCGAACCTGAGGTACACGCCGATCCCGAAGAAGCGCAGATTCCGTTCATATCCAGCATAAGCAGCAGGCTTTCGCCTTCTATTCCCTCTATTGAAACGTTGACGGTTCCGGGAAGTCTTTTCACACGATCGCCGTTAAGACGAGTCCTCGGAAGCTTTAAAAGTCCGTCAATCAGTCTGTCGCGCAGCCTTGACGTTTTTTCCGCTCTTTCCTCTATATCCGTATTGGCAAGCTCCATTGCTTTTGCAAGTCCCATTATTGCCGGTATATTTTCCGTTCCCGCGCGCCTGTTTCTCTCCTGAGCGCCTCCGAATATAAGATTAGTCATAGGTATGCCCTTTCTTACATAAAGCGCTCCTATTCCCTTCTGCGCATGTATCTTATGTCCGGAAATGGAGAGCATATCAATTCCCTGAGCATGAACGTCTATTTTAACGTGTCCCACAGCCTGAACTGCGTCAGTATGGAAAATAACGTTCTTTTCACGGCAGATTGCGGCGATCTCCTCAATAGGCTGTATCGTTCCTATCTCATTATTGGCGTACATAATAGTCACAAGCGCCGTATCCTCGCGGATTGCGTTTCTTACGTCCTCCGTTTTAACAATACCGTTTTCGTAAACCGGTAAGTAAGTCACCTCAAACCCCAGCTTTTCAAGCGCCTGACAGGTATGAAGTACCGCATGGTGCTCGAAAACGGAAGTTACTATATGTTTTTGACCCTTTGCCGCAAGTCTCTCGCAGACAGACCTTATCGCCCAGTTATCAGATTCTGAACCGCAGCTTGTAAAATATATTTCCGACGGCTGCGCTCCGATTGAAGCGGCAATTGATTCTCTTGCGGTTTCAAGAGCCTTTTTTGCATTTCTGCCAAGAGCGTATATGCTTGAAGCGTTTCCGTATTCCTCTGTAAAGTACGGCAGCATAGCTTCAAGAACAGGCTCGGATACTTTTGTCGTAGCGGCGTTATCCGCATAAATAAATCTTTTTTCCATATGCAAGTCCCCTGCTTTATATATTTATGAATGTATATCCCGCTGTTCAACAGCAAGACGATCGCATCTCTCGTTTTCGGGATGTCCGGCATGTCCCTTTACCCAAACAAATTCTACCTTGTGCTTTTCCAGCAGCGGCAAGAGCTTTTCCCAAAGGTCGACGTTCAGCGCGGGCTTTTTATCAGATTTTATCCATCCCCTTTTTTTCCAGCCGTAAACCCAGCCTTTGGTTACGCTGTCTACAACATATCTGCTGTCGGTTGTAAGAGTAACCTCGCACGGATATTTTAAAGCCTCCAAACCGCGTATAACGCCGGTAAGCTCCATTCGGTTATTTGTCGTTTCCCGTTCCCCGCCGGAAAGCTCCTTTATATGCTCTCCGCAGCGAAGAACGACGCCGTATCCGCCTGGTCCCGGATTTCCGCTGCAAGCCCCGTCTGTAAAAATCTCAACCTTTTTTATGTCGTTCACCTGCCGAATTTTAATTTACGAATATTATTATAACTCATTTTTTTCATTTTAGCAAATTTGTTAGCTCATGATAACAAAATATTTTCAAAAAAATCTGCGGCATTTAAGCCGCAGACATATCAATATAAAATTATCTTTCGATTATCTGACTTCTGTCCGGACCAACGCCGATCATCGCGATCCTGCACTCGCAAAGCCGTTCCAGACGTTCAATATATCTGCGGCAGGTTTCCGGTAGTTCTTCAAAGCTGCGGCAGCCGGTGATATCCTCATCAAATCCCTCGGCTTCCTCATAGATCGGTTCACATCCGCTTAATTCTTCAAGAGTCGGCGGAAAATCGCTTATAACGTTTCCGTCCGGCTTTTTGTAGCCCACGCAGATTTTAAGAGTCCCCAAACCGCAGAGAGTGTCGAGCTTATTTATAGCGAGACCGTCAAGACCGTTTACTCTAACCGAATGCTTTACTATAACAGCGTCAAACCAGCCTGTTCTTCTGGGACGTCCCGTAGTTGTGCCGAACTCTCCTCCGACATTTCTGATTTTATCTCCGGTTTCATCGTCAAGCTCCGTAGGGAACGGTCCTTTTCCGACTCTTGTTGTATACGCCTTAGCAACGCCGATGATATTTGAAATCATTCTCGGTCCCACTCCTGTGCCCACGCATACTCCGGCCGATAGAGGGTGGGAGGACGTTACGTAAGGATATGTTCCGAAATCTATATCCAGCAGAGTCGCCTGCGCTCCTTCAAACATTATAGTTTTACCGGCCTTATCGGCTTCATAGGTTAAAACAGATACGTCGCCGACATACGAGGCAAGCATTCTGCCGTATTCATTATATTCTTTTATTACAGCTTCGATATCCAGCGCTTCTCCGCCGTAAACATCTGTTATAATCTTATTTTTAAGCCTGCCCGTCGCTCTTGCCTTTTCAGCAAACACCTCGGGGTGAACCAAATCGTATACCCTTATGCCGCAGCGTTCATATTTATCCATATACGCCGGACCTATGCCGCGCTTTGTAGTGCCTATATCGGAATTTCCTCTGAAATCCTCTGAAAGACCGTCGAGAACAATATGCCACGGCATTACGACATGAGCTCTCGGATCTATTTTAAGGTTGCCTGTAGAAATTCCCCTCTCATGAAGAGAATTAAGCTCTCCGGTAAAATCCTTAGGATCCATGACTACTCCGGCGCCTATAAGACAAAGCTTGTCCGGGTAGAGAATACCGGACGGAATCAGATGAAGCTTATAAGTTTCACCGTTGTTTACGACGGTATGTCCGGCGTTGTTACCGCCCTGTGAACGAACTACGACATCGGCGCGAGAAGCAAGAATATCTATGATTTTACCCTTTCCCTCGTCGCCCCATTGAGTTCCGACAACAATATTAGCAGGCATTGATTTTCCCCTTTTCAATAAGTTTAGGTATGCCCGACAGCATACATTATGTATTATATCAGAAAAAAAGCTTTTTTTCAAGAGAAAACGACTTATTTTTAAGAATTATATAAAAATCCGCAGATATTAAAAACTGCGGACTAAATCAGTATATCATATTAACGTTCTTGCAATTTCAATAGCATCATACAAATCAACAGCATCGTTTCCTGTAAAATCGGCGAATTGCTTATCAGTTTCTGTAAAAGTTCTTATTTTCATGATATATTTGACAACTTCTATTGCGTCATAGAGGTCGATTAAATCGTTTTTTGAAATATCCCCCTGAACAAACAGTTTAAAATTATACCCGTATTTTTCCGCGTAAGCCTGAGCGGTTGAATTTTCATAACCATAGATTGTACCGTTGAAACAATTAAAAACTTCTCCGGTTTCTTCGTCAAATATCAAATTATTGAAAATCGTATCCGCTGAATCATATATTTCACATTCCGGATTTTTGATTAAAACTGTTTCCAGAACACTGCAATTCTTAAACGCACAATTATCAATTGACGCAACACTGCTTGGAATAGTTATATTGGTAAGACCGAAGCAGTTCCAGAATGCGCCGTTGCCGATTGAAACAACCGTTTCAGGAATTTTTATATCCATCAGTCTTTCACATTGATGAAATGTATAATGTCCTATTGATGTTATACCGTCGGAAAGCGTTATTTCCGCCAAATTATCGCATGTATGGAACGAACTGTCTCCAATATACTTAACACTATCCGGAATTTCTATTTCAGTAAGACCTTCACAGCTTAAAAAAGCTCCGTCGCAAATTTCCGTCACACTATTGGGTATTTCTATTTCAGTCAATTTATAGCATTTATAAAACGCTTCTTCTCCGATTTTTTTAACGTTAGAAGGTATATTTATATTTTCAAGATTCGTACAAAACCAGAATGCATAATTTCCAATACTTGTTATGCCGGCCGGCAATGTTATATCGGTCAATTCAGTATATTTATAAAACGCATTATTTCCGATTGATTTAACGGGAACGCCGTTAATTTCCGCAGGAACATTGATTACAGTCGCAGAGTGATCGCAATCAGTTATTTCTATACAATCATTGACGCCGTCATAATCGGAGTCCAGAATTATATAAGTAAAATTTTCAAAGGTATCGGTTTGATCAGAACCGAGCAAAGCAAACTTTCTTTCATATTTTTCCGCATAAGCCTGCGCGGTTGAATTTTGAATTCCATATATTGTGCCATTAAAAGAAAAATAACTTTCCGATTTATTATTATGGGTTATTGTGATTTCATTATCAAATATCTCACATTCCGGATTTTTGATTTTTATTTTTTCAAGAAGCGTACAAAGACAAAACGCTCCTTCTCCGATTGACGCGACGCTTTCGGGAATTGTTATTTCCTTCAAACTTCTACAGCCATAAAATGCATATTTATCGATCTTAACAACGCTGTCGGGAATTATCACGTTTTTCAAATTATTACAGCCGCCGAATGCGTATTGCTGAATTTCCGTAACGGGAACGCCGTCGATTTCCGCGGGAATCTCAACTTCTGTCACAGGCTGAGCGCATGATGCTATTGTCAGATAGTCGTAAACGCCGTCTCCGTCAGAATCATAAGTATTATAAGTCAGACTTCCATATGTACCGTAAGCTACGGCAGTCAAAGGAATAACTGAAAACATACCTGCTAAAAATATTATTGCCGTAATCCTACTTATTATTTTATGTCTTATTTTCATAGAATAAACTCCCTTCCAGATAAAATATAGTTTACCACTAAAAGATAATATTGTCAATAGATTAATAAATGCACCAAACGTTTTAACGCCTTACTGAATTGAATTCAAAAAGAACCCGTCTTAAAAGACAGGTTCCTATAATTCATTTCATCTTTTTAAGAATTATATAAAAATCCGCAGATATTAAAAACTGCGGACTAAATCAGTATATCATATTAACGTTCTTGCAATTTCAATAGCATCATACAAATCAACAGCATCGTTTCCTGTAAAATCGGCGAATTGCTTATCAGTTTCTGTAAAAGTTCTTATTTTCATGATATATTTGACAACTTCTATTGCGTCATAGAGGTCGATTAAATCGTTTTTTGAAATATCCCCCTGAACAAACAGTTTAAAATTATACCCGTATTTTTCCGCGTAAGCCTGAGCGGTTGAATTTTCATAACCATAGATTGTACCGTTGAAACAATTAAAAACTTCTCCGGTTTCTTCGTCAAATATCAAATTATTGAAAATCGTATCCGCTGAATCATATATTTCACATTCCGGATTTTTGATTAAAACTGTTTCCAGAACACTGCAATTCTTAAACGCACAATTATCAATTGACGCAACACTGCTTGGAATAGTTATATTGGTAAGACCGAAGCAGTTCCAGAATGCGCCGTTGCCGATTGAAACAACCGTTTCAGGAATTTTTATATCCATCAGTCTTTCACATTGATGAAATGTATAATGTCCTATTGATGTTATACCGTCGGAAAGCGTTATTTCCGCCAAATTATCGCATGTATGGAACGAACTGTCTCCAATATACTTAACACTATCCGGAATTTCTATTTCAGTAAGACCTTCACAGCTTAAAAAAGCTCCGTCGCAAATTTCCGTCACACTATTGGGTATTTCTATTTCAGTCAATTTATAGCATTTATAAAACGCTTCTTCTCCGATTTTTTTAACGTTAGAAGGTATATTTATATTTTCAAGATTCGTACAAAACCAGAATGCATAATTTCCAATACTTGTTATGCCGGCCGGCAATGTTATATCGGTCAATTCAGTATATTTATAAAACGCATTATTTCCGATTGATTTAACGGGAACGCCGTTAATTTCCGCAGGAACATTGATTACAGTCGCAGAGTGATCGCAATCAGTTATTTCTATACAATCATTGACGCCGTCATAATCGGAGTCCAGAATTATATAAGTAAAATTTTCAAAGGTATCGGTTTGATCAGAACCGAGCAAAGCAAACTTTCTTTCATATTTTTCCGCATAAGCCTGCGCGGTTGAATTTTGAATTCCATATATTGTGCCATTAAAAGAAAAATAACTTTCCGATTTATTATTATGGGTTATTGTGATTTCATTATCAAATATCTCACATTCCGGATTTTTGATTTTTATTTTTTCAAGAAGCGTACAAAGACAAAACGCTCCTTCTCCGATTGACGCGACGCTTTCGGGAATTGTTATTTCCTTCAAACTTCTACAGCCATAAAATGCATATTTATCGATCTTAACAACGCTGTCGGGAATTATCACGTTTTTCAAATTATTACAGCCGCCGAATGCGTATTGCTGAATTTCCGTAACGGGAACGCCGTCGATTTCCGCGGGAATCTCAACTTCTGTCACAGGCTGAGCGCATGATGCTATTGTCAGATAGTCGTAAACGCCGTCTCCGTCAGAATCATAAGTATTATAAGTCAGACTTCCATATGTACCGTAAGCTACGGCAGTCAAAGGAATAACTGAAAACATACCTGCTAAAAATATTATTGCCGTAATCCTACTTATTATTTTATGTCTTATTTTCATAGAATAAACTCCCTTCCAGATAAAATATAGTTTACCACTAAAAGATAATATTGTCAATAGATTAATAAATGCACCAAACGTTTTAACGCCTTACTGAATTGAATTCAAAAAGAACCCGTCTTAAAAGACAGGTTCCTATAATTCATTTCATCTTAATTTGCAAATACTCTTGATAAATCATGCGGTTTGATGTTATAATATTAGCAATCGGTTTTATTCAAGCTTTTTTCTTATTATACCGCAGACAAATCCTGCCGGTATGCAAAGAAAGAACCATAAAACAGTAAAGGGCAGACAAATCTGCCCGAGTATATTAAAAGGCATATCGGAATAGTTCCAGACATTCCAGCCAAGAATTATATTGACTATCACCCCGACCGTAAATTCCACAGAAGTTATTATAAGAGAACCAAGTATGCACTTCTGCCAAAAGGGAACGCTTCTGAGACCGGTAAACATCTCATAAAGGATCGTCAGGATAATTCCGCCTGTAAGCGTCATTGTCCAGTGAGTAAATCCTCTGGCAGATATTTCCATAAGGCTGTATATAAAACATCCTGTTAAAAATACAAAAGCTCTTGTTCCGATTGTTTTCAAAATCCCGCCTCCTTTATATTATTTACAGATTTATTATGATTTTTCCGCAGAAAATTATACGCTTTAAAGGACGGCGCAGCTTCAAAATATTTTACCGTTATATAACTAAATAACGGTCCCAAGAAAACGCCGCTGAATTTTTCGCGGCAGAATGGAGATTATTATGAGAAAAAGCGGAATTCTTATGCACATTTCAAGCCTTCCCTCAGAATACGGTATTGGAAAAATGGGAAGTTCGGCTTATGATTTTGTTGATTTTCTTGTTCAGTCAGGAGTAAAATGCTGGCAGATACTGCCGCTTTCGCCTACAAGTTACGGAGATTCTCCTTATCAATCCTTTTCCGTATACGCCGGAAATCCCTATTTTATCGACTTTGACGCCTTAAAACAGGAAGGACTTCTGAAAAAATCGGATTATCAAAATATAAAATGGCAGGATAACCCTAATCAGGTCAATTACAGCCGGATTTACGAAAATTGCTATAAAGTACTTAAAATCGCATATAAAACATACCGCAGAGACATATCGAAGAAATACGGAAGCTTTGTTGAAAAAAACAAAGACTGGCTTGAGGATTATGCGCTGTTTATGGCTCTTAAATTCAAAAACGACGGAAAGCCTTGGTATGAATGGGACGAAAAGCTCGCATTCCGCGAACCTGCCGCAATAGAAAAGGCAAAGCAGGAACTAAAAAAGGATATAGAATTTTTCAAGTTCATACAGTATAAATTTTATAGACAATGGAGTAATCTGAAAAAATACGCTAACGATAAGGGTGTAGAAATAATCGGAGATATGCCTATTTATGTTTCCTACGACAGCGTCGAGGCATGGACTTATCCTGAGCTTTTCCTTTTCGACAGCAAGAAAAGACCTGTCGACGTCGCCGGATGTCCTCCCGACGAATACGCCTTAACCGGTCAGCTTTGGGGAAATCCTCTTTATGACTGGGAATATCACAGGAAAACAGAATATGAATGGTGGACAAAACGTCTGAAATTTTCCTCAGAAATATATGATATAGTAAGAATAGACCATTTCAGAGGCTTTGAAAGCTATTATGCTATCCCATACGGCAATGAAACCGCCGAAAAAGGCGAATGGCGCATGGGACCGGGCGTTGAGCTTTTCAAAACTGTTCAGGAAAAGCTCGGAAATCTAAGCATTATAGCAGAGGATCTCGGCTTTATTACCGACGATGTCCGTCGGATGCTAAACGAATTGGGTTATCCGGGTATGAAGGTAATGCAGTTTGCATTCGGAGAAGACAGCAAAAACGAACACCTTCCCCATAATTTTGAAACCTCTAACTGCATAGCGTATACCGGTACGCACGACAACGAAACTCTTAAGGGATGGGTAGGTTCGTCGGCCTCCGGCGCTCTGAAATACGCGATGACTTATTTCAATATAAAAAAGAAAAAGGATATTCCAAAGGGAATGATAAAAGCCGCATGGTCAAGCGTCGCGCGGATTGCCGTGGCTCAGATACAGGATTTCCTTGAAAGCGATCCGACGTCAAGAATGAATACGCCCTCTACTCTCGGAGGAAACTGGCAGTTCCGCACCAAGGAAGAGGATTTCAGCGAAAAGCTTTCCAAAAAAATACTTAAGCTGAATAAAATATATAACAGATAATAAAATTCTATATTGCTTTTCACCTATAAAAAGCGGCATAGTAATTCCGTATATT
>ENA-UOIW01002151-UOIW01002151.1-human-gut-metagenome-genome-assembly--contig:-P58-NODE-2151-length-10657-cov-4.383607_pt1 | contig 10657 bp, 16 predicted proteins | sample MGYA00242334_ERZ723881 | MGnify/ENA metagenome assembly ERZ723881
TTCAAATCTGCGAGGCGTTGGGTGATATTGACCGCTGGACTTCGTGGATGCGAACCGAGTATCCGACCAGTTACGGAAGGATGCACCCGGAAACCGCAGTTTTTTCATTGCCCGGTGCGCTCATGTCCATGTATGCAGAAATTGCGGACGTGATGGAACTTGAGCGAGAGACGATGCGCGACGGCGCGGACGGAGTGATTTCCAATACAGCGCTTGAAGCGAAAATCAGAAAAGAGGTTACTGACATGATTCAGAGCGCCCAAAGGGTCAGAAGCCTCATTTCTGCGAGGAATAGCGAGAGCTGATGCGGAGGTGGAGCCGATGCCAGCACCCAAACGGCGCTATTACAGCACCAAGGATGTCATGGAGATACTCGGCATAAGCAAGTCAAAAGCCAACGCCATCATGCACATGTTTGAGTACCAAGGGAAGCTGCTGCGGGAAGGAAAACTCATGAGGGTTGAAGTTTCCGTGTTCGAGAAGTGGCTGGAAGAAAAGGTCACAAATAGCAGCATGTGAGCCGCCAGCATGGCGAGAGTTTGGAGGGAAGTACGATGCAGGGACAAATTGACAAGGGCGCAGCCGTGATTATGATTCGCGGGCATGGTGAGGCCAGACTGCGTAAGGCGATACAGCAGGGGCTTGTAAGCAAGGATTTATATTCAGATATTGAGGAGGTACTCCAGGAAATCAATAAGGCCCGTTTTGACCTCGATGTAGCCAATAAGCTTCTTGAGGATGAACGCAGGAGCTACTATAGATTTGAAAAGCTCTATCACCAATGCGTCTTGGCAAAGCAGAAAGAGGACATGCGCAAAAAGCGATTCGATAACATCAAAGGTGGAGCAATCCTCTTTGGCATGGTGTTCATTGTTGTACTGCTTTGTATGATGATTTGCAGAGTTATATTCGGATAACGCAGGGGGGACGAAAAATGCGGCTCATTCTTGATAAAATGCGCATTGCTAATTTTAAGGGCATAAGCGAGCTTGAAATCAGCTTCGGAGAGAGTCAAACTAGCATTTTCGGCATGAACGGTACCGGCAAAACCACCTTGGCTGATGCGTTCAGTTGGTGTTTGTGGAACAAAGATTCACACGGAAATGCCCCCGGTACCGATGCTTTCAGGGATAAGCCCCTCGATGAGAATGGAAACGAGGTTCACAATCTCGATACCACCGTCGAGCTGTATTGTCGATTGGATGGTCAGCCCTTCAATCTGCGCCGGACACAGCGTGAGAATTGGGTTAAAAAGCGCGGCTACTCCGAAGCGCAGTATCAGGGAAACGCCTCTACCTACTGGATTAACGACGTTGAAACCAAGCTGTCCGACTTCCGCGCCCGAATAGGGAAAATCACAAGCGAAGAAGTGTTCCGGCTCATTGCCAGCCTGTCTGCTTTCAACGCGCTGGACTGGAAGAAACGCCGCGAACAGTTGCTCGCCCTATCAGGCAGCGATGTGGATGGAGAATTGCTCACCCGCCCGGAGTACAGACCACTCGCAGATGAGGCTGCGCAGCGAAATATCAGCGTTGAGGAATTGCGGAAGGTGCTTACTGACCAGCGCAAGCGCACCAACGAAGAACTGCGCATGATTCCTGTCCGCATTGACGAAGCCAGAAAAGCCCTGCCAGTCATCAAAGATACCGTAATCCGCGATGCTGAGTACATCATCAAGGACAGCCTCGCGGACATCGAGCGCATCGAGGGTTACATCGCCGAGGCAAAGGCGCAGACCTGTGCTGGTGATAGTCGGATGAAGGTTCTTGCACTCGAGCAGGAGCTTGTTTCCGTAAAGCGCCGCTTGAGCGATGAACACATGGCCGCCCGGAAGAAATTGCAGTCCGAAGCCGACATTGCTTCCGACACCTTCCGCAGAATGTCCGCACTCCTTGCGGAAGCAAAAAGGAAGCTGGACGAGGACAAGGCTATGCTTGAAAGAAAGACAGCCGAGCGAGACAGGCTCCGCGAGAAGTTTGCCACAGTCCGTGATACTCCTGTTGCCACAGCCGAAACGGTATGCCCCTATTGCGGTCAGGATTTGCCGTCTGATTCAGTTGAAACTGCCAACCAGAAGCTGGCGGCAGTAAAGCGCGAAGAACTGGCTTCCATCAAGCTTGAAGGAAAGGCGTTGTCCGAAGTTGTTGCAAATCTTGCAACAACTGTGCAGGAGGATGAAGCTGAGGTCGCAGAGCGCAAGGCGAAAGTCGATGCTGCGATGGCTGACCGCGATTCCGCATATGAGAAAGTCCGCGCATATCCTTCTGCGCCAGATTTCGATGCAGAACCGCGTATTGCAGAGGTTGCTTCCCAGCTAGAGGATGAGCGAACTGCCCTGAAGTCCTCGCCTGATGAAAAGCTGCGCGGATATGAGAACCGCAAGGCAGAGCTGCAAGCCATCATTGACCGTAACCGTGCAGTCCTTGCCAAGCGCGATGCTGGTTTGGACACCCAAAAGCGCATTGAGGCTTTGGAGGTTCAGCAGAAGGAATACGGCGCAAGGGTCAGTGAGCTTGAACGGCTCATTGAGTTGTGCGAAAAGTTTGTCCAAGACCGCTGCGGAGCGTTGGAAGATTCCATCAATTCGCAGTTCCCAACCGTTCGTTGGAAGTTGTTCGACATACAAATCAACGGCGGTATTGTGGATTGCTGCATGTGCATGATTCCGTGCGACAGCGGTTTGGTGGCTTATGAGTGTGCAAACACCGCCGCGCAGGTCAACGCCGACATGGAAATCATAAACGTTCTTTCCGACCACTATGATTTGCGGCTCCCTCTTTTCGTGGACAATTCCGAGCGAGTGAATGTTCTCGCCCATACTGATTCCCAGCTCATCACCCTGTCCGTTTCCACGGATAGCGCGTTGAGGATAGAAAACGACAAGGAGGTTATCGCACATGGCTGACAACCAGATGACACTCAAAACGAACGGCCTTGCCAAGCTGAAATCGGTTTTGAACAACGAAACGATGCAGCAGAGCTTCCGCAACATCCTTGAGGAAAACGCGGGCGCGTTTATGGCATCCATCATTGAACTGTACCAGTCCGATAGCGCTTTGCAGCGCTGCGACCCAAACAAGGTTATTCTCGAAGCGCTCAAAGCTGCCACGCTCAAGCTTCCCATCAACAAGCAGCTCGGCTTTGCCTATATCATCCCGTATGGCAATGTTCCGACCTTCCAGATGGGCTATAAGGGATATATCCAGCTTGCCCAGCGCAGCGGTCAGTATCGGTATATCAATGCCGACCTCGTGTATGAGGGCGAGCAGGTCGCCTATAATCGCATTACTGGTATGCTGGAAATTTCCGGCACGGCGAAAAGTGAAACGCCCATCGGCTACTTTGCCTATTTCCAGCTCCTGAATGGCTTTGAGAAGTGCGTGTATTGGACGCGGGAGAAAGTCGAAGCCCATGCCAGACGGTACAGCAAGGCATGGAGCAAGCAGGATTCTCCGTGGCACAACAACTTCGATGCGATGGCACTCAAAACCGTCATCCGCAACATCATTTCCAAGTACGGCGTGATGTCCGTGGAGTTTGCGAACGCTATTGCAAACGATGGAGCTGATGAGCGTATCGAAGCGGAAATCGCCGCGAATGCCAATGGTCGCCCGATTGCGATTCCAGAAACTGGCGAAATCATCGATGCACAGCCTGTAGCTGCCATTGCCCCCGGCGATGTACAGGTGTCCGATGATGATATGGACCCCGGATTCTGATGCGCCTCCGCGTGGTTTCTACGGGCAGTAGCGCAAATTGCTACTTGCTTGAATCTGGAACGGAAGTCCTTATGCTTGATGCAGGGCTGCCCATCCGAAAAGTTCTCCCGTACATAGAGGACTTCCGTTCCGTGGTTGGATGCCTCATCACCCATGAGCATGGCGACCATTCGCGAGGTGTCGCAGAACTCATCCGGCGTGGCGTTAAGGTCTACGGGAGCAGGGGGACGTGGAAAGCGCTCAACAATAGCGCTTTAATGAGATTCAAGACCGTCAGACCGCTTTCACCAATACAGGTCGGGGGATTCACCGTCATGGCATTTGAAACCCAACACGACGCTGCCGAACCGTTTGGCTTTCTTATTCGGGAGGATAAGACTGGCGAGAACGTGATTTACGCCACAGACACATACTATCTGCGATATACATTCCCCAAAGTCCACTACTGGATTGTAGAGTGCAATTACTGCGATGAAGTGATGGACGATGAGTTGCGAAGCGGAAAGCTTGATGCTGGATTGCGCCGCAGATTGCTCGAATCTCACATGTCGCTGCGGCGGTTGAAGGATGCCTTTGCAGCCAATGACCTGTCCACAGCAACAAAAATTGTGCTTGTCCACCTATCCGATAGCAGGAGCGATGAACAGCGCATGGTGCGTGAGATTGAGGATTTGACGAACGTGGAGACCGTCGCAGCAGCGAACGGCATGAGCATCCAGCTTGACCGAATCCCATTTTGATTTCCGAAAGGAGGCGAACACAGATGGCTGAAAGACCCATCAAGAGCCTGTCCGATTTGATGGACGGCGGCGTTGAAGAACGCTTCAACGATGCACTTGCGAAGGTTTGGGAGAATGTGTACGACCCGAATACGGAAGCGCGGAAAGCCCGCGAGGTCGTTATGAAGGTAAAAATCATCCCCAACGAGCGTCGTGATTCCTGCGATTTCCGCGTGGATATTGTGCCGAAGCTCGTACCGCTCGCCAGCCTGTCCCAGACAGTTATGCTCAATATTGGCTCCAATGGCGAAATTGTCGCTACGGAGCGTACCGACCAAATTCCTGGTCAGGTTGATATTGAGGGCAACGAAGCACCGATTCCCCGTACAGTCCAGTTCCCAAAAGCTGAAAGAGCGTAATACACAGGAGGTTACAAGATGGACAACAATTCAGGGTTCTTTGTCGGCGAGAACGAGGTCGCGCAGTATATTGTCAGCGTATGAAAGGACTTGCAGAACGCAAGGGCCGTATCCGAGCAAACCATCATCGAGGTAGGCGGCGTGAAAATGTACTGGAACACTTCCAACAGGAGGTGGGAACCGATTATCGCGCCCGTCGTACCCGACGAACCCCATCCCGCCCCGTTGAAGTTCTTTACTCTTGACGGTTTCATCACCTATGTCAACGAGAACACCGAGGGCATGATTGAGGATGAAAAGCGGTACATTGCACAGGTCATTGATGAAAAGACTGTTGCCCTGCTCAGTCACCCTTCTGAGAACAACAAGAAGCGCCACTTCATTGCGATTTGCAAGGCTCATGTGCCGGACATTGTGTTTGAGCGCTACCTTGACACGGAGCGTTTCAATACGATGTTGCTCTCTACTTTCATCGACACAGATGCTCGTAAAACTCTGTTCACTGTAGTTAAGTCTATGACAAAGGAACAGAATTGCAACACCACTGATGATGGCGTATCTCAGGTTATCACCGTGAAGCAGGGTATCTCTACTGCGGCGAATGTGCAGTTCCAGAATCCCGTACCTCTCAAGCCCATGCGTACTTTCACTGAGATTGACCAGCCGGAAAGCAACTTCACCTTGCGCGTGAATGAGAATGCGGAGTGCGCCCTGTTTGAGAGTGACGGCGGCGCATGGAAGAACGAAGCGGTATCCCGTATTGCATACTACGTCCGGCAGAAACTCTTTGCTTCCAACGTGGTTGTGATGGCATAAACTTAGGCGCCGGGAGGGTATAAGCCCTCCCGGCAATCGGAGGGCAAACCAATGAGGGCAACATATTTCAGTCACGACGAGGACGCAAGGAACGACCCGAAAGTGACGAAGCTCCGCACGAAATTTGGAATGGAGGGCTACGGTTGCTACTTTGCTTTGCTGGAAATGTTCTCAACGGAGAGTGCCCATCGTTTGGATTATTCGCAGGAGCAATTCGAGGCGATAGCTTATGACCTCCATTGCACCCTGAACGTCAAGGAGTTTATTGACAAATGCCTTGAGGTTGGCCTGTTGCAGACCGATGGCGAGACGTTTTGGAGCGAATCATTTAATAGGCGACTTGAGGCTGCCACTGCAAAAGCCAAGAGACGCTCCGAGAAATCGCAAAAGGCAGCCAACGCCCGTTGGAGCAGAGCAAAGCAGGAATCGCAGGTGCTGTCGCCCATACCACAAGAGGACATCCTTTCACTTGATTCGCTCAATCAGGATTGGGTGCGCTTCGTCAAAATGTACGAGCAGAATCTTGGGATGATTCCACATGGAGGAACCAAAACCGGGCAACTCATCGCAGATTATTTCGACGAGTTGGGTGTTGACGTAATGTGCAAGGCTGTGGAGATTACGAATCTCGCGCAGGCTGACAATCCGGCCCCTTTTATGCTCGCCGTCCTCAAAAATTGGGTGGAGCGCGGCGTGAAAAACGTTGAACAAGCCGAGGCTGCCACGAAAGACCACAACCGTAAAGCCGCAGTTAGAGCGAGGCGGCAAGAGCAGCGGACGGATGAGTCCGCCGGTCAGAACGGCAACGGCATCCGTGGCAAATTCTACTGATGGAGGTGCGCTCAATGGCAGACAGAGATAGTAATTATATCGCCAACCAAATCATGCAGGCAGGGGCAACGAACTTTGCCTCGCAGGAGGCGGAAGAAAGCGTCTTGTATTCGATGCTGACGAAGGGGGATGACCTTTCTGCTGCCCTTAATGATGTTTCTGAGAGGGACTTCTATTTCACCGAATACGGGAAGGTATTTCGTGCAATCAAGGCAACCGCAGCAAAGGGGCTTGCTGTTGACCTCGTTACAGTAGATGCCACCATATCGGAGCTGTTCCCTGACGAAGGCAGGATGATTTCAAATGCGATGGTCGCTTGTCTGCACGGCGGCGTGTCGTGGAGAAACATCGACAGCTATATCCAAATCGTGAAGGAGCTGTCTGCGAGGCGGCAGAGCATCCAGTCTGTTGAGGAAATCATAAGCCAGCTCCGCGACCCGACGCAAGACCTCGGAACTGTGCTTGATAAGTTGAGGACTGAAAGCCGAAACATCGAGGTCGGCAAACACAAAATCGTCAGTATGCTGGATATCATGATGGCAACCTATGAATACCTCGAAAAGAGGGCAAAGGGCGAAGAAAAATCCATTACCACAGGAATTCCAAATGTCGATGCGCTGATTGGTGGATTCTTCGGCGGCGAACTTACTGTGATTGGTGCCCGCCCATCCGTTGGCAAATCTGCTTTCGGCGCGAACATCGCAATCGAAGCAGCCAAGAAGGGATTCAAGGTTGCAGTCGTTTCCCGCGAAATGACGGATATTCAGTTCGGACAGCGCATGATTTCTCACGACACGTTCATCGACGGTATGAAGCTGCGCAAAGTCGACCTCTCCGCAGATGACTGGTGCAGCATTGCAGAGGTGCTTATGCCGCTTTCCAATCTACCCATATCCTTCATGTTCACTGTGCGCACGGTTGAGGATTTGCGCCGGGAGTGCCAGAAAATGGTCGATAAGAACGAGCTGGACATGCTCATCGTGGACTATTTGCAGCTAATGCACACCACGAAGAACATCAAGGAAGAACACCTGCGCGTCGGCTACATATCCAAGTCCTTGAAGGACATGGCAACCGATTTCAACATTCCTATCATTGCGTTGGCACAGGTGAACCGCGACACAGATGGGCAGATGCCCACATTAAAGTCCTTGAAAGCGTCCGGAGACATTGAGCAGGACGCGGATGGGGTTATCTTCCTCCATCGCCCGTCAAGCGCGAATGACCCCTATGTAGACCCTCGCGACAAAGAGTATTTTGCTTCCTACGAAAACAGCGATTTGACATATATCTGCATCGGTGTGGCGAAACAGCGCCAAGGTGCCGTTGGCAAAGCCTGTGTGCTGTTTGATAGCCCGCATATGCGCTACTACCCGATAGACAGAGGGGCGGAGGGCGGGAGTCAATGAACAAGGTTTCGTTCGTAGTACATGGGGAGCCGTTGGGCAAAGGTCGCCCGAAGTTCGATACAAGGGGACCTTATGTCAGGGCGGTAACGCCTCAGAAAACGGTCAACTATGAAACGCGCGTGATGATGGAATATCAGGCTCAATGCGGAGGGGCTTTCTTCCACAGAAATGAGGCTCTCGGCATGAGGATTACGGCGTACAAGCCAATTCCGAAGAGTACAAGCAAAAAAAGAATGCTACAGATGTTGGAAGGTCTGATACGCCCTGGCAAAAAGCCCGATTGGGACAATGTAGGTAAAATCGTCTGCGATGCTCTCAACGGAATTGCGTTTCGGGATGATGCGCAAATTGTTGACGGGAGAACCATCAAGAAGTATTCCGACCAGCCGAGGGTTGAGGTCGAAATTTGGGAGGAAGGCGTGAATGGCTAATGGCACAGCACGGACACAAACGGGATGCAGAAATCAAAGCTATGTGCGATTACTGTGCGTGGCTGTCAGATGCCGCCGCTATTCACGGTGAAGATGCCGACCTTTTCTCTTTCGCCCGGCGCTGCCGGATGATTACCCTGCGCGAGCTTATGCGCGAGAAGGAAGTCACGGGGGAACAAATATACAACGATAGGCTTGCGGACTGTGCCGAGTGCAGAGCCGAGGCCGGCAGGATGTGTATTGACCCCGATACGGGGAAATATCGAGTCTGCAAGTGGTATAAGAGAAAGCCGAAGTTCGATTTTGTCAAGGCGAATTTTGGAGAGCAAGCCATAGGCTTCCTCGAAAAATATGATGATGTAAAAACAGGGAGGAGAAAACGATGATTCAGTTTCAAGAATATTTCACCATGGGAGCTAATGCCTTTATAGTGTTCCTTGGATTTGCGTTGTGCGCGGTTGGAGCATTATGCGCGCTATTGATTGTCTGTGCAGCAATTGGAGCAGTTGTAAACTATATCCGGCGCAATTAGAAGCGAGGAATAATTTATGGAAATAAAAGAAAGAGTACTCGAAATCTTGAAGGACGCTCAATCCACAATCAGCCACGCGATGCTCGAGCTCGAAGCCATTGACAGCGGGCTGGACGTTTCTCCTTTTCCGATGCCCGAAAGTATGACTTTCGCCGAGTTGAAGAATCTGCTTGACAGCGAGAAGATTGGCCTCATGGTGGACGACCACGTCCGAATCAAGCACAGCAGCATCGGAGTAATTGATTGGACTGTCATCGGTGTTGGCATTGATGCGCAGCCCGTTGAAGCTAAGCGCCAGACTGTCACCTTGCAGATGACGCATTGCATGGAGGAGTACCGCTGGTTCAGTAGGCCGACCAAGAAGTATCCATCGGGCCACAATGCCTGGGATGCTTCTTGCCTCCGCTGGTATCTCAACGGCGAGTTCCTTGACGGTTTCTCTGATGAGGACAAGGCCGCATTGATTCCTATCAAAAAGACCACCTATCGAAATAATAAGGATGGAGGTAAGGAGTACAAGACCTTTGACAAGATATTTATCTTGTCTGCCTCTGAACTCGGATTTACGGGAAACAACATCAAGAATGAAGGTGCGGTCTATCCGTTTTTCAACGGTCGTCCTGAAAACAGGAAAAAAACTGATGCTGAAAGCGGCGAGGAATCATTTTATTATCTGCGCTCCCCGAGTCCGTTTAACGACAGCGACGTCCGCTACGTCTACCCGGACGGCTTTCTCGGCAGCAATAGCGCGAACGGTGGCATTGGCGTGGCGGCATCTTGCGTAATCTGATAATCACACAATTTACCCCCCGTTAGGGGCAGAGAAAAGAGGTTCAAGTGATGAAGAAAGTCAAATGCAAGATATGCAAACACAGATTCTCATTATCGAAGGAAATGCTGTACGTTGCACAGGAGATTGCTTGCGGTGTCAATATCTTCACTCCGGCAACCAAGATGTTCGACGCTGTTGATTGCCCGAAATGCGGATGCCAGCTTTTGCTCAACATCAGAGAGCCCGCCGTCGATGCGAATGGAGGTGCGCCTAATGGCTGACAATGACTGCAATTATCGCATACCATTCCGCAACCAAGAAGGGTATCCCGACCCGACTGCGCACGCTGCATTAAATAACATCATGCGCGACTATGCTGTAAGGCAAGAGGCGGCGGACAACCGCTGTTCTTGCCTCATCAGGATTCTCAAGAACATCATAGATTTAGCCGGTTTTGACCTCGTCGCTCGCATTGAGGTCCGCGACAAGGAAACAGGGAGAGTCTACCGATGAAGGCAGTAAAGGAGGCTGGAACATGAACGTGGAGCGGGTAACAGTTAGAGCCTTAAACGGTCAAGGGCTTTTCAAAAGCAAAGAGTATTCGGTTTTCTGTGATGCAATGAATCAAATTACAGCCATCGAGGACATCTTAGGCGACGAATACGACCTGGACAGGTTAAAAGAGTTGGTAGAGGCTGACCGTGAGGGGCGGTGCGTGGTGTTGCCGGTAAAGGAAGGAACTATGACTTACCACATCATGCGGGACATCTTCGGAGAATTTCCGCCGGAAATTTTTGAAGCCCCGTTCCATTTCACGGATTACTACAACATTGGAAACACTGTATTTCTCACCGAAGAAGCCGCCGAAGCCGCGCTGAAAGGAGAGCAGGATGTTTGACTATGACCCGGAATCTAAAAAAGCAGTTGAAATTTTAGACAAATATGATATTTCGCAATTATTAAAAAATTGTCATGGAGTAAATTTGAGTAATCTCTCAGAATTGTTTGA
>ENA-UOIW01002157-UOIW01002157.1-human-gut-metagenome-genome-assembly--contig:-P58-NODE-2157-length-10614-cov-7.352874_pt1 | contig 10614 bp, 8 predicted proteins | sample MGYA00242334_ERZ723881 | MGnify/ENA metagenome assembly ERZ723881
GTCCTTCTTTATCACAGATGATACTGTTGCTTGTATTCCTCGTAATACTTGTCAAAGGAGTGGGACTTCAGCGCCCGCACACTGCTGAGATACTCGTGGGTGTCGAAGGAGTCGGACTCCAGCTCAATAATGGCCACGGCGATGTTGGAGCAGTGGTCGGCCACCCGCTCGTAGTTGGTCAGCAGGTCGTTGAACACGAAGCCCTGCCCCAGCGTACACGCCCCGGACTGGAGACGGTCCACGTGGTGGGACTTCATCTCGTCGCACAGCCCGTCGATGATCTCCTCCAGCGGCTCGACCTTGGCGGCCCGCTGGATGTCGTTCTCCACAAAGGCGGAAATGGCCAGCGTCAGCACCTCACCCACAGCGCTCTCCATGACCTCCAGCTCGTGTCGGGCCTCGGGGGAGAACGCTATCTCCTTGTCGTGGATCTCGTGGGCCGCCTCGGAGATGTTTACCGCGTGGTCGGAGATGCGCTCAAAGTCGGAGATGGTGTGCAGATATTTGCTGACCTCCTCGCTCTGGGCCTCGGAAAGGGACTTACTGGTGATCTTCATCAGGTACGTGCCCAGCTTGTCCTCGTAGCGGTCGATGACCGACTCCATCTCGCTTACCTGCCGGAAGTCCTTTTCGGAGAATTTGCTCCGCAGGGACATGGCCAGCATCAGGTTGCCCGCCGCCTTCTCCGCCATGGAGTTGGTCACCAGGCGGCTCTGCTCAATGGACAGCGCCGGGTGCTGCAAAAAGCGCTCCTCCAGCCGGTCCATGTCCTGCCCCTCGTCCCCGTTTCCGGTGTCGGGGAACAGCCTCTCCACCGCCGTCTCCATCAGCCCGATGCACGGCAGCAGCACCACCACGGTGGCTAACCGGAACAGCGTGTTCATCAGGGCGATGGACACGGAGGTCATCACCGTGTTCAAAAACGTGAAATGCACCACGGCATTGGCGGCGTAGAACACCAGCGACCAGATGAGTACACCCAGCACATCGATGAGCAGGTAGACGAAGGCGGTACGCTTGCCGTGGAGGTTCGCGCCCAGCGCGGACAGCAGCACCGGCACAGCCGCGCCGATGGCGATGCCCATCACGATAGGCAGCGCGATCTCAAAGGTGATCGCTCCCGTGACGGCCAGCGCCTGCAGAATACCCACCGCGGCGGACGCACTCTGCAAAACGCTGGTGAACACCATGCCCACCAGAATACCCAGCAGCGGGTTGGAAAAGCTGGTCAGAATGCGGATGAACGCTTCGCTCTCCCGCAGGGGGGACACCGCGCCGGACATGGCCGACATCCCGTACATCAGCACGGCGAAGCCCAGCAGAATCTCGCCCACGTGGCGGTTGGTGGTCTTTTTGTTGAACATCCGCAGGATGATGCCGATGACGGCCACCACGCCGGTGATCACGTCGGTGCTGAACAGCTGCACCACGCCGCTGCCGCCCTCCAGGGACGACAGGCACAAGATCCAGCCCGTGACGCTGGTGCCCAAAATCGCGCCCATGATCACGCCGATGGCCTGCCGCACCTTCATCATGCCGGAGTTGACGAAGCCCACCACCATCACGGAGGTGGCGGAGGAGGACTGGATCACGGCGGTGACGCCCGTGCCCAGCAATACGCCCTTCAGCGGTGTGCTGCTCAGCTTATACAGCACCAGCTCCAGCCGGCTGCCCGCCACCTTCTTCAGGCCCTCGCCCATGAGGGACATACCAAACAGGAACAGTGCGATGCCGCCCAGCAGCGATACAACGTCCGCGATGGTCATAAGCCCATTCCCTCCCATGGTAAATTATGCTCATATTTAGTATAACAGGAACTGATAGCGTTTGTCGACTGCAACCGTGAGAAAAGGCCGTAAAAATTTTAAGATTTTTTGACGTTTTCTTTGTCCGTCTTGCCAAGAGCGGGAGAAAAGGGTATAATACCACTGCATTTTGTGAAAGTGAGCATCCGTGTATGTTGAAGCACTGCATCATCGTTTTTTTCATCTCCATGGTCCCCGTCATCGAGCTCCGCGGCGCCATCCCCTACGGTGTGGCCTTCGGCCTGCCCCTGTGGCTGACGTATATCGTCGCCATCATCGGTAATATGCTCCCTGTCCCCATCATTTATTTCTTTGCCCGCCGGGTGCTGGAGTGGGGGGAGGACAAGCCCATCATCGGCAGGTTTTTCACCTTCTGCCTGGTAAAGGGCGAGCACGCCGGCGAAAAGCTCCGGGCCAAGGCGGGCCGCGGCCTGTTCTGGGCGCTGCTGCTGTTCGTGGGCATCCCCCTGCCGGGAACGGGCGCGTGGACCGGTACGCTGGCGGCCAGTTTGCTGCACTTCGACTTCAAAAAGAGTGTCCTGGCCTGCATGGGCGGCGTGCTGCTGGCGGGTCTTATCATGGGGACACTGAGTCTGGCCGGCGTCAGCGTCTTCGGCACGGTCACGGCCTGACAGTATTTCATAAAAAGAGGAGACACACTTTCGCGTGTCTCCTCTTTTTGGTGCCGGTGACCGGACTCGAACCGGTACGCTGTCGCCAGCGGTGGATTTTGAGTCCACTACGTCTACCAATTCCATCACACCGGCAGGTATTACCCGCTTATTATAGCGTAAGATACTGCGGATTGCAAGCAAAAAAATCACGCCGCGGGGGCGGATCGCCCCCGCGGCGCGCGTCTTTTTTTACAGCTCCGCCCGGATGAGGGACAGCAGCTCGCTGAAGTCCTCGCAGCACTTGATCTGGGGGTAATCCTGCTTGATCCTCTCCGGCCCGCGGAACAGGAAGCCCGCCTTGCTGTACAGCAGCATATCCAGGTCGTTATAGCTGTCTCCGCTGGCGATGGTGGTGTAGCCGATGGACTGCAGCGCCTTCACCGTGGTCAGCTTGGAGTGCTCGCAGCGCATGACGTGCCGGGTGATATACCCCTCCGCGTCGATCTTCAGGGTGTTGCACAGCAGCGTGGGATACCCCAGCTTCTTCATCAGCGGCATGGCGAACTGGTCGAAGGTGTCGCTGAGGATCAGCACCTGGGTCATGCTCCGCAGCTCGTCCAGAAACTCCTTCGCGCCGGGCAGCGGGTCGATGCGGGCGATGGTGTCCTGGATCTGGGACAGCTTGATGCCCCTGCTGCGCAGCAGGTCGATGCGCCAGCGCATCAGCTTGTCATAGTCCGGCTCGTCACGGGTGGTGCGGCGCAGCTCGGGAATGCCGATCTCATCGGCAAACGCGATCCATATCTCGGGGGTCAGAACGCCCTCCATATCCAAACATACGATCTTCATGGTACTTACCTCGTTTCCTGTTTTTTATTTACTCCCAGTTCTGCTCTGCGTTCCCGCGCTATGGAATATCTGTCATTCCGAGCCAGTGACCGATGTCACCTGGCGAGGGAATCCGTATTCCCAGGTAGTGAAGAACGGATTGCCACAACCAGTCTGCGGACTGGTTTCGCAATGACAGCGCGGGAAGGCATCCCGAATTGGAACTATTATTTCAAAATCTCCGCCAGGACGTAGTCCTCCATGGCGGTCTTGTCGATAACGTCCTTGTGCAGCACAGGCCGGCCCTCCAGCCCCCGCAGGTTGGCGGGGATAGCCGCGCCGGTGATGTCGTGCAGCTTCTCCATCATGGCAAACTCATCGTCGCCGGTGTCCTCGCCCAGCGCGCCCAGCACGGCGGCGGGGAACTTATAGGGCGACGCGGTGGACAGCACCACCATGGGCGCATCGCCGGTCTGCTCCTGCGCCACGGCCCACGCCACGGCGGTGTGGGGATCGCACAGATACTTCTCCTCCCGCCACAGCTCGCCGATGACCCTGGCCGCGCCCGCATCGTCGCAGCAGCCGCAGCCGAAGCTCTCCTGCAGCTTGGCCAGCAGCTCGTCACTGACCTGATACCAGCCCTGCTCACTGAGCTGTGCCATCAGGGACGCCACATACGCCGCGTCGCCGCTGAGCAGATACAGCAGCCGCTCCAGATTGCTGGACACCAAGATGTCCATAGACGGCGACGTGGTCTTGTAGAACGGCCTGCGCCGGTCATACCGTCCCGTCCGCAGGAACTCCGTCAGCACGTCGTTGGCGTTGCTGGCGCACACCAGCCGCCCCACAGGCAGCCCCATACACTTGGCGAACCAGCCCGCCAGAATGTCGCCGAAGTTGCCGGTGGGCACGGTGAAGTCCACCTTGTCGCCCAGCTGGATGCGGCCTGCCCTCACCAAATCGCCGTAGGCCCGGAAGTAGTACACCACCTGGGGCGCGAGCCGGCCGATGTTGATGGAGTTGGCGCTGGACAGCATCGCCCCGTGGAGATCCCTGCCCTGGCAGTCGGCAAAAATGGTCTTCACGCCGGTCTGCGCGTCGTCGAAGTTGCCCCGCACGGCGCACACCTTCACGTTGCCGCCGGTCTGGGTGGCCATCTGTGCCTGCTGCACGGCGGACACGCCGTCGTAGGGATAGAATACGATGATCCGCGTCCCCGGCACGTCGTGGAAGCCCTCCATAGCCGCCTTGCCGGTGTCGCCGGAGGTGGCGGTCAGGATCACCACGTCACCCTTCATGCCCTCGGCCCTGGCCGCCGCGCCGATGAGATGGGGCAGCACCGACAGCGCCACGTCCTTGAACGCGGAGGTGGGCCCGTGATACAGCTCCAGCACATACTTGTCCGCCACCGGCGTCAGGGGCGTCAGATCCGCGGTGGGGAACTTGTCCTTATAGCTGGCCCGCACCAGCGCGGGCATATCGTCAAAGTCCGGCAGCAGCGCGTGGAGGATGTCCGCCGCCATGTCCAGTGTGGGCTTTTCCAAAGCGGCCCGCCAGTCGAAGCCCAGCCTGGCCGGGTCGCAGATATACAGACCGCCGTCCGGAGCGATGCCCTGCAGCACCGCGTGGGTGGAGGAGGCGGTGAGCTGCTCGTTTCGCGTGCTGTGATAGTTCATGAGGAACACCTCCGAAAAATTTACTCTTGCATTTGCGATGGGCCTATGATACACTGTCTCCAACAAAAAAGCAAGTGTTTTTCTCTCGTAGACAAAAAGAAATTTTTTGTCGCCGCGAAGAAAAGCCCTCACGGAAAATACCAGCGAAAGAGGCGAATGATATGTTGAAAGTGTTGAAATTCGGCGGCTCGTCCATGGCGGACGAGGTCCAGTTCGCAAAGGTCCGCTCCATCGTGGAGGCTGACCCCGGCCGCCGTGTGGTGGTGGTCAGCGCTGCCGGCAAGCGGTTCAAGAACGACCATAAGATCACCGACCTGCTGTACCTGTGCCACGCCCACCTGCAATACGGCGTCAGCTGCGACGGCGTGTTCGATATGGTTCGCAGCCGCTATCTGGAGATCCGGGACGCCCTGCACCTGTCCACCCCGCTGGAGCAGGAGTTTGACGCGCTCCGCGCCAAGATGGAAAAGGGCATCAGCGCCGATGAGCTGGTGTCCCGGGGCGAGTATTTTGCCGCCCGGCTCATGGCCGACTACCTGGGCTTTGACTTTCTGGACAGCACCCTGTGGCTGAAGTTCCGGCTGGACGGCACAGTGGATCAGGACCAGAGCTACGAGAACCTCCGCCGCGCGGCCTCCGGCCGCAGGGTGGTCATCCCCGGTTTCTACGGCGTCATGCCCGATGGCAGCATCCACACCTTCTCCCGCGGCGGCAGCGACATCACCGGCGCGCTGGCGGCGGCGGCGCTGGATGCCGATGTCTACGAGAACTGGACGGACGTGTCCGGCTTCCTCATGGCCGACCCCAAGATCGTGAAAGACCCCCGGCCCATTGAGCGCATCACCTACGCCGAGCTCCGCGAGCTGAGCTACATCGGCGCGCAGGTACTCCACGAGGGCACGGTGTCCCCGGTGCGGGAGAAGAACATCCCCCTGAACATCCGCAACACCAACCAGCCCGACCACCCCGGCACGATGATCCGGGAGAACTTCGACGAGTCTCAGGCCGACATGGAGACCGGCAGCATGATCACCGGCATCGCCGGCAAGAAGGGCTTCTCCGTCATCACCCTGACCAAGAACGGTATGTCCTCCGAGCTGGGCGTGATCCGCCGCATTCTCGAGGTGCTGGAGCGCTACAATATCAATGTGGAATACATCCCCTCCGGCATCGACAGCGTCTCCCTGGTGGTGGAGACGGGGAAGTCCGCCCCGTACATCTATCAGGCCATGGGCGACCTGGAAAAGGAGATCAAGCCCGACAGCCTGCACATCAGCGACAGCATGGCCGTGGTGGCCGCCGTCGGCCGTAAGATGGCCTTCAAGCCCGGCTCATCCGGCAAGATCTTCGGCAAGCTGGGTGAAAACGGCATCAACATCCGCATGATCACCCAGGGCCCGGAGGAGCTGAATATCATCGTGGGCGTGGACGGCCCTGACTTTGAGAAGGCCATCCGTGTTCTGTATGACAGCTTTGTGAAATAAAAAAGGAGGAGTCATTACCATGAAGAAATATAAGGTTGCCATTCTGGGCGCTACCGGCGCGGTAGGCCGTGAAATGATGAAGGTGCTGGCGGAGCGGGATTTTCCCGTCAGCGAGCTGCACCTGCTGGCCTCGGAGCGCTCCGTGGGCCAGGTACTGTCCTGGAACGGTCAGGACATCGCCGTGGAGCTGGCCTGCGACCAGGCGTTTCAGGGCATGGACATCGTCCTGGGCGCGGCGGAGAACGACATCGCCAAGCGCTTCGCTCCCGCCATCGTCAAGGCCGGCGCGGTGTTCGTGGATAACTCCAGCGCCTTCCGCCTTGACCCGGACGTGCCGCTGGTCATCCCTGAGATCAACCCGGAGGATGCCAAAAAGCACAAGGGCATCATCTCCAACCCCAACTGCACCACCATTGTCTCCCTGGTGGCCATCAACGCCCTGAACCACGACAGTCCCATCGAGAGCATCGTGGCCTCCAGCTACCAGGCCGTGTCCGGCGCAGGCGCAGGCGGCCCGAAGGAGCTAATGGAGGAGGTGGAGCTGCTGCGTGAGGGCAAGAGCGTCGCTCCCCAGGTGTTCCAGTACCAGATCGCTTACAACGTCATCCCGCAGATCGGCGGCGAGGCCTTCGAGGGCTACACCTCCGAGGAGATGAAGATGCAGAACGAGGGACGCAAGATCATGCACCTGCCGGAGCTGAAGGTCAGCTGCACCTGCGTCCGCGTGCCGGTGGTCCGCAGCCACAGCGTCTCCATCGTGGTGCGGACGAAGGAAAAGATCAGCGTGAAGCGGGCGCGGGAGCTCATCGCCGCCGCCCCCGGCTGCAAGCTGGTGGACGACCTGGCCAACAAGCGCTACCCCATGCCCCTGGAGACCAGCGATCAGGACCTGGTGTTCGTGGGCCGCATCCGGGACGACCTGACCTCCGACAACGGCCTGAACATCTGGTGCTGCGGCGACCAGGTGCGTAAGGGCGCCGCCACCAACGCCGTGCAGATCGCCCAACTCCTGGTGGAGTGAAAACTTGACATGATACGAGGCGGGACGGGGAAATCCCCGTCCCGCTTTACTTTTTCACATTTTACATTTATAATAGAAGCAATCTACCCCCCCTGGAGGACTGTATGAAACGGATATACCGCCTTTTGGCGCTTTTGCTGGCCCTGTGCCTGACCGCCGGTCTGCTTACCGGCTGTGACGAAGACCCCAACGATGAGGAAAAGCTGTCGGTGGTCATGACCGGCCTGTTCACCACCATGGACCCCGCCATGGCCGCCACGGCGGCGGAGCGCACCGTGGTGCTCCACGTGTTCGATAACCTGCTGCGCTGGGACGGCGAGAAGTCCGTCTCCGCTGTGGCCCAGTCCTGGCAGGAGACGAGCAACGACGACGGCACCGTGACCTACACCTTCCACCTCCGCGGCGACGCGGTGTGGTCCGACGGCAGCCGCCTCACGGCGGCGGACTTCGTCTACGCCTGGAAGCGCCTCGTCTCCCCGGACACCGCCAGCCCCAACGCCGCCATCCTCTCCATAGTCTCCGGCTACGATGAGGCCCGCGCCGGCGATGTTGACGCCCTCCAGGTCAGCGCCCCCGATGACCACACCCTCGAGGTCACCCTCACCGGCCCATGCGCCTACTTCCTGAACAGCGTCTGCACCGCCCCCGCCACCATGCCCGTCCGGCAGAAGGCGGTGGAGGGCGATGACGACTGGGCCTCCAGCCGTACCTATTTTGTGGGCAACGGCCCGTTCCGCCGGGGCGGTGACTGGACGGACTACCACCGCCTGACCCTCCATAAGCAGGAGGGTCACTACAGCGCCAAGCACATCTCCCTGGACCGCGTGGAGCTGGTCCTGCAAACGGAGGAGCAGGCCGCCGCCAACGCGGGCCGCGTGGACGTGGTGGTGGGCGCATCATCTGACCCCGCTGTCAGCGGCGGCGACCCCACCGTGGGCCTGCTGCTGGTCAATCAGATGGCCACCAGCCTGGAGAAGAACGGCCTGCGTCACGCCCTCAGCCTGTCCGTGGACCGCACCTCCCTGGCGGAGAGCATGGGCGTGAGCTATGCGGCCGCCGACGGCCTTGTCCCCGACGGCATCCGCACCACCGGCGGTCAGGACTTCCGTGCCGTCAACGGTTCGCTCATCGACAACGACCCCGACACCTATAACGACCGCTGCACCCAGGCCATCACGGAGTTGCGCCAGGCCGGCTATACCAGCGCCGCCGCCATGGAGCAGCTGGGCACGGTGACGCTGCTCTACGACAGCGGCAGCGGTCAGGCCGCCCTGGCCCGCCTGCTCCAGCAGACGTGGCGCGAGAAGCTGGGCCTTCAGGTCACCCTGCAGGGCGTCGCCAACGAGGAATACACCCAGCTCCTGACCACCGGCGAGTACACCCTGGCCCTGATGGAGCTGACCGCCGCCTGCAGCGATGCCGCCGCCTGCCTTGACCCCTGGCGCGGCGGTGACAGCCGCAATTACGCCCAGCTCCACATGAACGCCTATGACATCCTTATGCGCGTGGCTGCCGGCAGCGCCAGCGCCGAGGCCCGGGACGCCTACCTGAAGGACGCGGAGCAGCTGCTGCTGGACAGCGGCAGCGTCATCCCGCTTTACAGTTGCCGCCAGCCCTACCAGCTCCGTGACGGCGTGGCCGGCGCGGTGAACGACGGCCTTGGCGCGTGGTACTTCGGCAGCGTCCGCCGCGTAACGCAGTAATGCAGAAGATGTATTGATATGTATTGATTTTCCGTAGGGGAGGGGCAGAGCCCTCCCCTACACTGTCATTGCGCGACCAGTCCTCAAACTGGTCGCGGCAATCCGTATCCCCATAAAAAAGAGGAGAGCATTTCGCTCTCCTCTTTTCTTGAAGGTATACCACTATCGATGAATTGATACCGGAGTTGCCGCGGCTATTCGGCACATTGAGGTGAAAGAACGCATGACGAAGTACTCGCAGCGCAAGTCAAAGAAACCCTATTGAGCACGGTGACATTGGCGCGGTAAACAGTGCAACTGAACAGAGCGAGGTACAGTTGCATGTAGAACCGCCGCAGCGAAATGCAATATACTTACAGACAACTTTTTCCTCGAATCTGTTACTCTCGCATATCTCGTATCAGCTCAGTATGAACATGCCCCTTTTGCCAAGTGTCGAACCACAGGTTGTCATAGTCGAAGAATATCTTAATACTTGCAAATGGTCCTCGCATATAGCGGTAAATCTCACTTTGGTACTTACTCATATCTATGTAGTAGTCTCCCAAATGAGGATTTGTTTCATTAGATACAATCCCTACCTCAAATGGGCCTTCTGCCGTGTCATAGTAACTTTCAACGCCATCTTTAATCCCTATTCGATACTGCTCATAGAAGCCCTGCAACTGCATCATTTCTTCATATGTGTCTTGTTGCAGACGTTCCTCCCTGATTCCTGTGGGTGAAAACTCATCAATACGGAAACGTGTCCCGTATTCGTAAATGCCATCTACTTCATCATTTTTTGCATACCACGTTCCAACAATATCCCAATCCTCGTAACTCCCGACATCCACAACATCTCCGAAACTCCATTGCCCGGGCATGCACGTCCCGAATGGCGAATAGGTCGTACCAAAATCAAAAATTACTTGCCGGTTGTATACAACATCGCAATAGCGATGCTCCTCCGTGTATGTATACGTCACCGTATGTTTTGCGGTATCCAAATCTACTTGGTTGCCCAATACTTCTGCTCCTTCAGGTAAATAATGTTCTATCGTTTCATCTGCTACCCCGCACAACGGTTCAAAGCGCCACGCATCTGTGCGGTCATCTGTTATCTGCTCTAAAAGCCATCCGTCGTTGTATAGCTTATAAAGCATCATATAATACATTTCCCCATGAACCGCGTTGCTCTTCGCGCTAATCTTGATCCACGCGGTATCCAACTTATCCCCTGGACTTGTTTGCCTTTTTTCTACATCGAAATCAATGATCTCCATACCGAGTTCGTTTGAAAATCTTGCAAACTCATTGCTATTGTACAGGTCTTCCTTCATCTGCTTTTCTGAGGCTACCTTTACTCCACAACCTGTGAGCAAGGCCAACGCAATTACTGTCAAAATTAAAAGCCACATCTTTTTCTTCATAGGCCCTCCCAAACATAAATGAAATCCTTGCAAACTGTATATCCATACAACATTCTGTATATATCACATTT
>ENA-UOIW01002188-UOIW01002188.1-human-gut-metagenome-genome-assembly--contig:-P58-NODE-2188-length-10502-cov-7.501388_pt1 | contig 10502 bp, 8 predicted proteins | sample MGYA00242334_ERZ723881 | MGnify/ENA metagenome assembly ERZ723881
CCGCAGGCTGTCCGCTGTTGCTCTATTATAAGATATTTTTCCGCTGAAGGTGCCCAGAGCGCAAGCGGAGGGCATTTTCAATAAACCCTTTTTCCGCAGCCTTCCCCGGCGCAGAGAGCTTTCACCTTCTGCACCGCAGCGGCCACCAGATCGCTGATGGGCTGCTCCGGCACACCCACGATATAGTTTTCGCAGTGGTTCACCGGGATGAGCACCCGCGTCGCATGGCTCTGGCACACGGCTGTGGCCATGGCGGGCGTGATCTCGCCCAGCAGTGCATCCGCAACGACGATGCCGATGGGCCCCACGATGATATCCGCGCTGCGGCAGTTCACCACCACGGCGTTCTCGCCGGTGGCGGCACGCGGGGCACCGGCCTTGCGCATGGCGTTTGCCGCCAGACTGTTGGTGCCCACCGCAGTGAGCCGGGCCTCCGGACACTGCGTGCTCAAGGCTGCCACCAGCTGTTTGCCAAGGCCCCCGCCCTGCCCGTCGATGACGAGCACATTCATCGGCTGCATCAGAAGTCGATCTCCTCAAGGCGCAGCAGCGCGATGATATAGATCTTCACGGCTTCCAGCAGCTTGTCGATGGGTGCAGCTTCGTTTGCACCGTGCATCGGGCCACCAAATTCCGGCAGCGGCAGGTCCACATGCTCGGGGCCAAAGCTGACCGCATAGGGGAAGTGGCGGGCATAGGTGCCGCCGCCCATGGTGAAGGGCTTGGCGTTCTCGCCGGTCACTTCGTTGTAGGTGTTGATGCAGGCCAGAATGGCAGGGCTGTCTGCTTCAATATAGAAGGGCTCGGCAGCGGTCACATCGCGCAGCTCAGCGCCATCGCCCAGTGCGGCACGGATCTGCTCGGTCATCTTTTTGCCGTTGGTGCAGGTGGGGAAGCGGCTGTCCATGGTCTGGAAAATGCGGCCATCTTCCATGTAGATGCGTCCGCCGATCACAGTCAGCGGGCCAAAGGGGCCGTCGGCGCAGTTGATGCCCAGACCCTCACCGGCAGTAGAAGCGTGCAGCTTGCGCACGGCCTCCAGATAGGCGCGCTCGGTCTCATTGCACAGGCCGTTGTCCAGCAGGTAGTTCACCACCAGACCAATGGCGTTCACGGTGCCCTGCGGCATGGCTGCGTGGCCGGACTTGCCCCAGCCGCGGATGCGCACGCCGTCGCCTTCCGGCTCCAGCGTGATGTTGGGGGCATTCTTCAGCTTAGAGATATCGGTTCTGACCAGCGCGCTTGCACGGTCGGGCACGGCGTTGTTTGCCACACCGCCCTCGATCTCCACGATGACGCCGTTGCACACCGGGCTGACGATCTTGGCACCGAACAGGCCCTTCTCGCCGTTGCACACCGGGAACTCGGCATCCGGGGTAAAGCAGAAAGCGGGAGCCGGGTAGTTCTTGAGGTAGTAGTCCACATCCTGCATGTGGGTCTCCTCGTTGGTGCCTGCCAGTGCGCGGATGGGGTAGCGCAGCTCATAGCCCTGCTCCTTGAGGAACTTCAGGGCATACAGGGTAGCCACCATGGGGCCTTTGTCGTCGGCAACGCCGCGGCCCAGCAGCCAGCCGTCCTGAATGCGCATGGTGAAGGGGTCGGCCGTCCAGCCGTTGCCCACGGGCACCACGTCCACATGGCAGATGGTCGCCAGATACTTTTCAGGGTCCTTGCCGGCCAGCTCTGCATAGCCGATGTAGTTTTCACAGTTGCGGGTGGCAAGGCCCATGCCTGCAGCCAGCTCCAGCGTCTTGTCCAGTGCGGCGCGGGGGCCTGCGCCATAGGGTGCGCCCTCTTCCGGGGTGCCCTCTACGCTGTTGACTGCCACCAGAGCGGCAATATCCTTCAGCAGCTGTTCCTTGTTTTGCGCAATATATGCGTCGATTTTCTGATTCAGTGCCTGATCCATGATCTTATCGTTCCTTTCTGTCCGGCAGCTTTTCGCCGCCGGTTTCAAAACACCTTTTTATTTTAGCATACTCAGCGGCAAAATGCCATTGTCAATTGTTGTTCTTTGCCGGAACGCAGTCTTTTTTTCTCAGCCCACCGAGAACAGGGTGCTCAGCGCACCCAGCAGGCCCGCGCTGGCCAGACCCATGATGATGCCCGCCAGCAGCACGCCGCCCATGCAGGCCTTGACCACGTCCTTGAACTTCATATCCAGGATCGAGCCCGCCAGCGTCCCGGTCCACGCGCCGGTGCCCGGCAGCGGGATACCCACGAACAGCAGCAGCGCCACCACAAGGCCGCGGCCCGCCTTGGCTTCCAGTGCGCGGCCGCCTTTCTCGCCCTTGACGATGCAGAACTTGCAGATTGGCCCGATAAGGGGCTTGTGGTAGCCCCAGATCAGGAATTTGCGTGCAAACAGATAGATGAACGGCACCGGGATCATGTTGCCCACCACGCACACCAGATAGGTGGGCAGAATGGGCAGGCCCATGCCAAGCCCGATGGGGATGGCACCGCGCAGTTCAATGAGCGGCACCATGGAAACAAAAATACCAGCAGATAGCTTTTGAGCATAGAGTCTCCTTTTTCCTGCTCTTTCCGGGAGAGCAGGCATTTTTTACAGGTTACAGGTCAATGTCCAGCTCCACCGGGCAGTGGTCTGAGCCGAAGATCTCGTTGTGGATCTCCGCCGCGCGGATCTTATCGGCAATGCGGCGGGACACGATGAAGTAATCGATGCGCCAGCCCGCATTCTTCTCGCGGGCGTGGAAGCGGTAGCTCCACCAGCTGTACTTCACCTCGTCCGGGTGCAACACGCGGAAGCTGTCGGCAAAGCCTGCGTCCAGCAGTTCGGTCATTTTACCGCGCTCCTGATCGGTAAAGCCTGCGCTCATGTGGTTGGTCTTGTCGTTCTTGATGTCGATCTCCCTATGGGCAACATTCAGATCGCCGCACAGGATCACCGGCTTTTTTGCGTCCAGTGCCAGCAGGTAGGCACGGAAGGCATCCTCCCACTCCATGCGGTAGTCCAGACGCTTCAGCCCGTCCTGACTGTTGGGGGTATAGCAGTTCACCAGCCAGAACCCCGGGTATTCCAGCGTGAGCACACGGCCCTCGTGGTCGTGCTGCTCAATGCCGATGCCGGTGGTCACGGACAGCGGCTGCTCACGGCACCAGCAGGCCGTGCCGGAGTAGCCCTTCTTCTCGGCAGAATAGGTATACTCGGTGTAGCCATCCGGCGCAAAATCCGCCTGACCGGGCTGCATCTTGGTCTCCTGCACCGAAAAGATATCGGCATCCAGAGCCGCAAAGCTCTCGGCAAAGCCATGGGTCAGGCAGGCGCGCAGGCCGTTGACGTTCCAGCTGATCAGTTTCATAGGTATACTCCTCTTTATGTTATGCCTGATATTTGGTTTTCCATACACCGCTGCGGAAGCGGAGCACAAAGCATGTCACGCGGCAAACCCAGTCAATGATCATTGCGATCCACACGCCCACAGCGCCCCAGCCCATGCGCACGCACAGCAGGTAGCTGAAGCCCAGCCGCCACACCGCCATGCTCAGGATGGACACGATCATGGTGAACTTCACATCGTTGGCTGCACGCAGGGCGTTGGGCAGCACGAAGGACAGGGTCCACAGCAGGATGGCAAAACCTGCATGGATACGTACCAGCAGCTCAGAAAGCACCATCGTCTCACCGGACAGCGCGTAGATGCCGATGAGCTTGTGCAAAAACAGCAGAATGGCACCGTTGGAAAGACCCATTGCGATGTAAGACCACACCGTCAGTTTGCGGGTATAATAAACAGCCTGCTCGTCGTCCCGCGCACCGATGCAGCGGCCCACCACCGTGATCATAGCAAGGCTGAGGGCCTTGCCGGGGATCACGCCCATGCCGTCCAGATTGTTTGCCACGGCGTTTGCTGCGATCTGCACTGTGCCGAAGGTGGAGATCATGCTCACCACCAGAATGCGTCCAGCCTCAAACAGGCTGTTCTCAAAGGCGGACGGGATGCCGATGCCCAGAATGCGCTTTGTCATCTTTGCATCCAGCCGGGTGGTCTTGGGCACCGTGATGGCATTGCCCTTCTGGTAGCACTTGCGCAGGATAAGGGCCGCTGCCACCACACGAGACAGCACGCTGGGCCATGCAACACCGTCTACGCCCATTTTAAATCCGAAGATGCACACTGCGTTGCCCACAATGTTGATCACGTTCATCAAAAAGCTGATCTGCATGGAGATCTTGGAGTTGCCCATGCTGCGGAACAGTGCCGCACCGCCGTTATACAGTGCCAGAAACGGATAGCTGAGGGCGATCACCTTCAGGTACAGCACGCTGGCATCCAGCACATCGGCATCGATGGCACCGTAGAACAGCCGGATCATCGGTCTTGCAAAAACAAAACAGAATGCCCCCACCAGCAAACCGAATACGCCGCTGAGCAAAAGCAGCTGGCCAGAGCTTGCATCGGCCTCCTTCTGCTCCCGCGCACCCAAAAACTGGCTTACCACCACTGCGCCGCCAGTGGCCAGCGCCGCAAACAGCACGATGATGAGGTTGTTGATCATGTCCACAAGGCTGACACCGGAAATGGCCGCTTCGCCGCAGCGGGACACCATCATGGTATCGGCCATACCCACGGTCACTTCCAGCAGCTGCTCCACCAGCAGCGGGCCGGTCAGCAGCAGCAGTTCCTTTTGTGTGAACAGCGGCTTCCGCCCTCCGAAGAGCGGCTTTTTTGTTCCGCTCACCGCCTGATTTTCCATTGATATGCTCCTTTCCCCGTGCCGGGCCATCCCGCTCGGACACATACGCCCACCCTTCGCAGGGCAGACTTCCCATTGAATGTATTCATCTTAGCACACGGACCGGTTCTTGTAAAGAACTGTCGCATTCTGTGTCTTTTTGGCCGCCGTTCCGGGCCGCACCGGCTCATTTTTATGCTTGTTCGTCAGTTTGCCGGGAACTTCTCGTTGAATTTGTGCGTTTCTCCAAAAATGCGATTTTTCGCACGTTTATTGGTGAAAAATCAAAAAAAGGGCTTGTAATTCTTCCAAAAAAGTGGTATGTTGTATCCAACAAAGGCATTACGTTGGATACATGAACTTCTACGAGCGGTTCTTCGCTCAGCACAAAACCTTTGTTCTTAAAATTGCTATTTTCTTCATTTACCTTCTTATCATTTACCCTGCCTGCCCCGCAAGGGGCAAGAAAAGCGATGACTCAACCTGCACGAGTCACCGCTTTTTCTTTTTGTCTGCGGAAGATGCTTCCTGCGCAGAGCGTAGTCGCGTGTCTGAAATTTTGCTCCTTTTGCAAAAGGCATCGCCGCCGGATACGTTCTCTTTTGCGTGCCAAAAGAGAACCAGAAAGGACGGCGGTGCCCGCAGGGCATGAAAGCCCCAGTGGGGCTTTTAAGCCGCAGACCGGTTTGCGTAGCAAATACCGCGCGTTCAGCGCGGCAAGGTCTCCGCTACTTTCGAGGCGCGGGAGGCGGCGGGTTGCGGCTCCCTGCGTCTGCTTTGTGCCTTGGACGGCACTCGCATTCTGCAGGCCGCTGCCCCAACAGCTCCTCCCTGTTTCGGCCACTGGCCGCGGTCGTCGCCGTTGCAAACTAGGGGCTGCTCGCCCCTTTCAGACCCCAAAGCTGTTGGGCTCCATACAAAAAATCCAAGTCGCTTCGCTAAAGGATTTTTTGTGTTCCGCCGATTTGAAGTCACTTACGCGACAAGCCGTGCGGGCAAGCTTTCGCTTTATCCGCTGCGCGACAGCCGCAGGCTGACAGCAGCAAGATGCCGTCAGCCGTTACGGCCCTTACCGTGAAAAAAGCAAATCAGGAAAATCCGTAGATTTTCCTGATTTGCAAATATAAAAATATTTTTCCGCTGATGATGGCGCAGCGCACGCGGAGCCATTTTAAATCTTCAGCCCTTCACAAGTTCCGCAAACGCCTTCCGCACATCGCCAGAGAAATACAGCGTGCCCAGTGCGCACACCGGGCCTTCGCCGCCCAGCTCCACCGCCCGGGCCACGCCCGCTTCAATGGAAGCTGCCGCTTCCGCCCTGCAGCCATAGGCCCGGATGTGTTCTGCCAGGGTTTCGGCAGGCATGGCGCGCGGCGTGTGCGCCGCCACCGTGACGAACCGCACCGCCAGCGGTGCCAGCAGGCTGAGCATCTGGTCCACATCCTTGTCTGCCATGATGCTGACCAGAAAAACGAACTTCTGCCCGGGGAAGCGGTCTCTCAGGCTCTGCACCGTGGCACGCATTCCGTGGGCGTTGTGGCTGCCGTCCAGCAGAAACGCCGGTTCGTGCCGCAACAGTTCAAAGCGGCCCGGCCAGCTGACCGTTTCCAAACCTGTACGGATGGCGCTTTCCGGAATGTTCCAGCCATGGGCGCGCATCACCCGCAGAGCCGTGATAGCCAGCGCCGCATTTCGCGGCTGGTAGCTGCCGATCAGGGGCAGGTGCACATCCGTCAGGCCGTCAAAGTCGAACTCCACCGCGTCAAGGCTGCCGCCCTCGTATTTCAGCCTGCTGAAATCCACCTCAGTCAGCTCGGCATGCTTTTCAGCACAGACGCGGCGGATAACAATATCTGCCTCCGGCACGCCGCCGTAGCTCACCACCGGGCAGCCTTCCTTGATGATCCCCGCCTTGGCGGCGGCAATGTCCGCAAGAGTGGGGCCAAGCTCCTTCACATGATCCATACCCAGTGCCGTGATGACTGCGCACTCCGGGGCATCAATGACGTTGGTGGAATCCAGCGTGCCGCCAAGGCCCACCTCCAGCACCACGATCTCACATTTCTGCTGGGCAAAATAGAGCATCCCCAGCGCCGTGATGATCTCAAACTCGGTGGGCACATCTTCCATGGCATCGGCGGCGGGCTTTACCTGCTCCACCAGTTTCACCAGCTCTTCGTCCGGGATCTGCACGCCGTTGATCTGGATGCGCTCGTTGAAGCGGTTGATGAAGGGCGAGGTGTACAGGCCCACCCGATAGCCCGCGGCCTGCAGGCAGGATGCCATCATGGCGGCGGTGCTGCCCTTGCCGTTGGTGCCTGCAACATGCACGAATCTGAGCTGTTTGTGCGGGTCGCCCAGTGCGGCCAGCAGGGTGCGGGTGCGCGTCAGGCCGGGCTTGTGGCCGGCCCACTGGACCGCATGGATGTATTCCATTGCCTGTTCGTAGTTCATTGTAATGCCTCTTTTTACTTTTTCACCATCTTCATCAGGGTACGGTTCTCCAGCAGGATGCGCAACAGCACAGTGTTCACCGCAGCCATGATCAGTGCATTGGGGATGCGCACTGCCAGCGTTGCCCACGGGTAGCCGTAGAAGATGCGCAGTGCCAGCGAGGTGATGATCATGGAACTCACAAAGTGTCCCAGCAGCACGCTGATCTGCAGCCGCAGGCCGGTGCGCAGCCCGGGCAGCTTCTGCCATGCAAGCCCCGCCACCAGACCAATGGCACCCGCGCCCAGCGTGATGAGCGGGTTGATGGCGTAGCCTGCCAGCACGCCGCCGATCATATCGGCCACAGCGCCCACGGCAAAGCCTGCTCCCGGGCCGAACAGCAGCGCTGCCAGCAGCACCGGCAGGCTGCCCAGATTGAACCGCACAAAGCCGGTGGAGATGCTCAGCACCCGGCTGAACACGATGCTCATTGCCACCAGCAGGGCCAGCATGGTGAGCGTGCGGACGGAATTTTTCGAGTTGTTCATATCAACTGTCCTCCTTGCAAAAGGAATACCGGGCGGGCGGTCTGCACAAACAAAAACGCCCTCCCTGTGACAAACCGCACAAAGGAGGGCGTGAATCCAACAACTTTCACTTCCGGGCGGGACGCAAGCCGTCTCGCCTGCACCCAAGTCCATGCAGCAGCGGGATGCAGACCATGCACCGCGGGTACACCTTCGTCCACAGCACAACTCCCCGTTGATGCGGCACTTAACGCACATGGTCTTACTCTGTTGATGGTTTTATTATAGTCCTTTTGCCGCAGCCATGCAACCGCCTGCACAGACAACTTTGCCAAACCACCTCGTCAAATTTTAGCAGTTGTGCATAGCATCTGCCGGGTTTTGGCCTGTGTCCCCTTTTCATTTGCCGCATAACGTGGTAAGATGGGTTTAACCTTAAATATGGAGTCTTCTCCCGGAAAGGAATGTTTCCCGATGAAATTCAACGAAATGACTTATACCCGCCCGGACATCGATGCCCTGCTGGCCCGGTGCAGGGAGCTGGCCGCAAAGGCCGCTGCCGCACCGGACGGCGATGCCCTTGTCCGGCTATACTATGAGCAGAGCGAAGCCTTTGCAGAGTACAACACCGCCGCGAACCTTGCCAACATCCACTACACCTGCGACACCCGCGACGCTTACTGGAAGGCCGAACAGGACTTCTTTGATGCCAACGGCCCCGCCGTGACCAACGCCAGCGTGGAGATCAGCCGGGCATTTCTGGCAAATCCCCATGTGGATGTCCTGACCGCGAAGTTCGGCACCACCTGCGTGGCCGGTATGAAGAATGCCGTTCTGGGCATGGATGACCGCACCGTGGAGCTGCAGCAGCAGTTCAATGCTCTGGTGAGCCGCTACCAGCAGATCTACGGCGGCGCACTGGTGGAGCTGGACGGCAAACAGCTCACCATCCCGCAGCTGGGCTCTTACAAGGAGGATCTGGACCCTGCCGTGCGCCGCGCCGCCTACGAGGCCGAGGCCGGTTATTTTGACGCCCACCGTGCCGAGCTGGACGAGCTGTACGGCGAGATCGTGAAGAACCTGAATGCACAGGCCCGGGTGATGGGCTATCACGACTACAGTGAGCTTTCCTATGTGCGCATGAACCGCATCGGCTACGGCCCGGAGGAGATCCGGAAATTCCGCGATCAGGTGGCAAACGATGTGGTGCCCCAGCTGCAAAAGGTGATGGCCCTGCGTGCAAAGCGCACCGGCATTGCCCGCCCCACCTTCACCGATCTGCCCATCATGTTCAAGGACGGCAATCCCAAGCCCATTCCCGGCTACAAAGCCCGTATGGATGCCGCCCGCACCATGTACCATGAGCTTAGCCCGGAAACCGCCGAGTTCATCGACTTTATGCAGGACAACGAGCTGTTCGATGTGGAGAGCCGCCCCGGCAAGATGTCCGGCGGCTATATGACCAGCCTGCCCAGCTACAAGGCCCCCTTCATTTTTGCCAACTGGAACAACACCTCCGGCGATGTGGACGTGCTGACCCACGAGTGCGGCCACGCCTTTGAGGGCTATGTGGCCGAGCGTGATCCCGAAGTGCCCGCCGATCTGGAATGCCCCGGCATGGAGAGCGCCGAGATTCACTCCATGGCCATGGAGTTCCTGACCGCACCGTGGCATCATCTGCTCTTCGGCCGGGATACCGACAAATACGCCCTGCTCCACGCTGAGGACAGTTTTGTGTTCCTTGCTTACGGATGCGAAGTGGACGAGTTCCAGCACATCATGTACCAGAACCCGGATCTGACCCCCGATGAACGCAATGCCGAGTGGCTCAAGCTGGAAAAGAAGTACCGCCCGTGGATCGATTTTGCCGGTCTTCCCTTCTATGGCCGCGGTGCAGGCTGGCAGCGTCAGCTGCACATTTATGAGTGCCCCTTCTACTATATCGACTACTGCCTGTCCACCATGGCCGCACTGCAGTTCTTCCTGCTGAGCCTTGACGACCACAAGGATGCATGGGAGCGCTATCTGCGCCTTGTGCGCCGTGCAGGCATGGCCAGCTACACCGAGCTGCTGGAGACTGCCGGGCTGAAAGTCCCCTTTGAGGAAGGCAGCATCAAGGGCATCGCCCAGCAGATGACTGACTGGCTGGAAAACCATCAGGTATAAGAAGCCGTTTTCATCCGCACGCACCCCGTCTGAATGGTCGTTCTGATGCATCAGAGGGGCGATTCATGCCGTTTTGCTGTCAGGAGCCGTAAAATCTGGTATGCTCTGGACAGAGAAAAAGCGTTTCTGTGAAGCGAAAGGAGATCCTTATGAAACTGACCGGACTGTTCAAGCGCGGTGCCGCCTGCCTGTGCACCGCCGCCATCCTGATGGGCGGCGTCTCCGCCTTTGCCCTGAGCCCCGCTCTTCCGGACGAGCCTGCCCCGGCAGAGCTTTCTGTGACCAATGCGGTGTCGGAGGCGCAGCTGCGCTCTGCCCTGTCCAAGCTCACTGTCACCTATGACAGCGAGGCCGAGGGCTGGCAGATCGATTCTCCCTACGAGGAGGCCAGCATGGAAAAGGCCTCCTGCGGTCTGTACCCCTACCTGTTCGTTACCAACGATGATCCCACCGTGTATCTCAGTCTGGGCATGACCTACTTCGGCAATAAAAAGCTGGACATGAAATCTGTTCGGGTAGAGACCGAGGATAACTACTACGACTTCACCTGCGACGACCAGTTCACAGGCGGCTATGACAACGACCTCAAGGCATGGTTTGACTATGAGCTGTTCGATATGGACGACGAGACCAGCTGGCTGAACGAGTGGCTTGCCGCCAAGAGCGTCACTGCCA
>ENA-UOIW01002191-UOIW01002191.1-human-gut-metagenome-genome-assembly--contig:-P58-NODE-2191-length-10491-cov-11.101380_pt1 | contig 10491 bp, 3 predicted proteins | sample MGYA00242334_ERZ723881 | MGnify/ENA metagenome assembly ERZ723881
GCTTTTGCCCCGGAGAGGGCTTTTTCTTTTGTATCAAAATCAGTAGGAACATAGACCCGCCGTACAACACCGGCAACGACTTTATCTATGCCGATGATTTTAAGATGGAGAGCGAAGAGTGGAAGGTTGAGAGCGGAGAGTGGAGTGAGGAAGGCGACCGTCTGTTCAAAAATACCGATTCCAACGGACGGTTTCATTCAGACTGGTGCAGCATGATTTATTCACGGCTGATGCTGGCGAGAAATTTGCTGACGGAGGATGGGGTTATCTTTATCAGCATTGATGATAATGAGCAGGAAAACCTCAAAAAGTGTTGTGACGAAGTGTTTGGAGAATCCAATTTTGTCGGGAAAATTGCAGTCGTCAACAATCTTAAAGGTAGAAATGATAGGAAAGACATTGCAACATGTCACGAATACTTACTGATATATGGAAAATCAGAGTTCGCAGCTAACGGTATGCCGTTGACCGATGAACAAAAAGCTCGATTTGACAAAGTTGATGAAAACGGTAGCGCGTACCAACTGCGCGATTTGAGAAAAAGAGGTCGGCCTGATCGCAGAGAAGATAGGCCCAATATGTATTTTCCGATTTACTACAATTTAGAGACAAAGAAATGCTCTTTAGTGGAGGAGCCTAATGCCGTTGCAATATACCCCATTCGCGGTGATGGTAGTGATGGTCGTTGGCGGTGGGGTAAAGAACGTGTAGCTGCAAATTTAGCAATTCTTGAACCACGCTACTCCTCAATTGCGAAACGTTGGGGCATAGAACACAGAGTTTATCTGAACCCATCTTTGAATCCAGTCAATTTGGATGAAGAGGATACCGAGGATACGGAGAGAAGCTCTAAAAGCAAATCCTTCTGGATAGGTGGCGAATTATCGAATGATGTCGGGAGAAGACAGTTAAAGACTATTTTGGGTGCAGCGTATTTTGATTATCCAAAGTCTATTGACTATATTTTGAACACAATCTATATGGGTTCTGATTCTGATTCAATCATTCTCGACTTTTTCTCCGGCTCCGCCACCACCGCCCATGCCGTTATGCAGCTCAACGCCGAGGACGGCGGACACCGCAAATTCATCATGGTGCAGCTCCCAGAACCGTGTGATGAAGCAAGCGAAGCCTACAAAGCGGGCTACAAAAATATCTGTGAAATCGGAAAAGAGAGAATCAGAAGAGCAGGAGAAAAAATTCTGAAAGAGCAGTTGGCAAATAACAACTCCACTCTAAACTCTCCAAACTCCAAACTCGACATCGGTTTCCGCGTTCTCAAGCTGGATTCCACCAACATGAAGGATGTTTATTACGCGCCCTGTGATTACGATCAGGACTTTCTCCATCAGCTGGAATCCAACATCAAGGATGACCGCACCGACCTCGACCTGCTGTTCGGCTGCCTGATCGAATGGGGGCTGTCGCTGTCCCTGCCCTACAAGTTCGAGCAGATCGACGGCTGCACCGTCCACACCTACAATGACGGCGACCTGATCGCCTGTTTTGACGCTAATGTCCCCGAAAACGTGGTCAAGGAGATCGCCAAGCGTAAACCGCTCCGCGCCGTCTTCCGCGATTCCGGCTTTGCATCCAGCCCGGAGAAGATCAACATGTTCGAGATTTTCAAGCTCTATATGCCGGAAGATGCGGGCGATATTTCCAAGCGCGTGAGGGTGATATAAGAGTGAAGTTTTGAGAGTGGAGAGTGTAGTTATGAGAGTTGAGAGTGAAGTTATGAGAGTTGAGAGTGGAGTTATGAGAGTTGAGAGTGGAGAGTGGAGTTATGGAAGCAGAAAACACTGCGAGGTATAAGAGCAAGAGATTTGCCGTTCGGATCGTTCGGCTATATCAATACTTATGCGAAGAAAAAAGAGAGTTCGTGCTTTCAAAACAGATTTTACGAAGCGGTACAAGCATTGGAGCAAATCTTGCGGAAGCGGAGTGCGCAATTAGTAAAAAGGACTTCCTTTCGAAGATTTATATCGCATTGAAGGAATGCTCAGAGACATTGTATTGGTTGGAATTACTGACTGAAACGGATTATTTGTCCGAACAGGAGTTTAAGTCGCTCAACGCCGATTGTGACGAGTTGAGAAGAATGCTGTCTGCTACAACGAAAACAATTTCTTCCGCACAGCAAAAGTAACTTAACTCACAACTCTTCACACTCCACACTTCACCAACACCACACGGAGGAAATAACGAAATTATGAAGCTGCAATTCAAACATCAAAAATTTCAAGCGGATGCGGCAAAAGCAGTCGTTGACGTCTTTGCCGGACAGCCGTACCTCACGCCCACATATATGATGGACAAGGGTACCGTTATAAAAAAACAAAAGGTTAAAGGCGTAGATATATCGGATCCTTATGAATCTAAAATTTATGATACTGCCGCCGACTTCACCGGCTGGCGCAACGAGCGCATTGTGCCGGAGCTTTCCGACAAGCTGATTCTGGAACATTTGCAAAAGGTACAGCGTACCAATCAAATCAAGCCGTCGGAAAAGCTGGAAGGTCGCTACAACCTGACGATTGAAATGGAGACCGGCGTCGGCAAGACCTATACCTACATTAAGACCATGTATGAGCTGAACAAGCACTACGGCTGGAGCAAGTTCATTGTGGTCGTGCCGAGCGTTGCCATCCGCGAGGGTGTTTATAAGTCCTTTCAGGTGACGCAGGATCATTTCGCAGAGGAATACGGCAAGAAGATCCGGTTCTTCATCTATAGCTCAAAAAACCTCGAGGAGATTGCCACCTTCGCGTCTGATAGCTCAATCAATGTCATGATTATCAATATGCAGGCATTCAACAAATCCGTTGATGCAAACGAGAAGTTGGAAAGCGGTAAAAGAGCAGACAAAAATTCAGCCATTATATTCAGAAAGCTTGATAGTTTCCGTTCTCGCCGTCCGATTGATGTTATTGCGAAAACGAATCCGATTTTGATTATCGATGAACCGCAGTCGGTCGAAGGGGCTGCCACTAAGAAAAATCTAAAGCTGTTTTGTCCGCTGCTGACGCTGCGTTATTCCGCAACTCACAAGTCGGACAGCATCTATAACATGGTTTATCGCCTTGATGCAATGGAAGCGTACAACAAGCGGTTGGTCAAGAAAATCGCCGTCAAGGGCATCACGGAGTCCGGCAGCACGGCGACCGAGGGATTCGTCTATCTGGAAAGCATCAACGTCTCGAAGGAGAAGAACCCGACTGCTTCCATTCAGTTTGACTTCAAGGGCGCAAACGGCATTCGCAAGAAGACTGCCACGGTCGGTATCGGTTATAATCTTCACGACAATTCCGGCAATTTGGATGAGTACAAAGTCGGCTTTGTGGTGAAATCTATCGACGGACGCGACAACTCCGTAGAGTTCCTGAACGGTATCAAAATCTTTGCCGGAGATGTGATCGGTAAGGTCAGCGAAGACCAGCTCCGACGCATTCAGATCCGCGAAACGATTCTTTCTCACTTGGAGCGGGAGCGTCAGCTTTTCCATAAGGGCATCAAAGTTCTGTCGCTGTTCTTCATCGACAGGGTTGAAAAATACAAACAGTATGACGAGGACGGACATCCGTTCAACGGCATCTATGCGGATATGTTTGAGGAAGAGTACAACGACATCATAGGCTCTATGCAGTTGAGAGCCGGTGACGATGATTACATTCGTTATCTGGACGCAATTTCCGCCCATGACACACATGCCGGTTACTTCTCCGTTGACAAAAAAGGCAAGATGACCGACAGCAAGCTCTCCGACAAAAAGCAGGGCACCTCCGACGATATTGACGCCTATGACCTGATCATGAAGAATAAGGAACTGCTTCTGGATCGTGATCCGAAAAAATCCCCTGTGCGTTTCATTTTCTCACACTCCGCGCTGCGCGAAGGCTGGGACAACCCGAACGTGTTCCAGATTTGCACACTGAAACAAAGCAGCAGCGAGGTTCGCAAGCGGCAAGAGGTCGGTCGCGGTCTGCGCCTGTGTGTCAATCAGGACGGCGAACGCATGGACGCCAACGTGCTTGGAAATGATGTGCAGTCCATCAATGTTCTGACCGTCATCGCCAGTGAGAGCTATGACAGCTTCGCAAAGGGCTTGCAGACTGAGCTTGCCGATGCAGTTGCCGGACGCCCTGTGGCGGTTACTGCCGACCTTTTCAAGGGCAAGGTCATTGTGGATGCCGGAGGCAACGAACAGGTTGTGGACGGTGATATTGCTCAGGCAATCTTTGAGGATTTGATCTCCAACGGATATGTCAAGCGCGGTGTACTGACTGACAAATATTATGCCGACAAAGCAAACGGCGCGATTCAGGTTGCGGAGGAAGTGGCGGATAGCCGCGATTCTGTGATCAATATTCTTGATTCCGTCTATGACAGCCGCGCTATGCAGCCGGAGAATGCCCGCGACAAGAACGTCGAGCTGCAAGTTGATCCCGACAAGCTCGCCATGCCGGAGTTCAAAGCTCTCTGGAAACGTATCAGCCCGAAATCTGTGTATGTGGTTGATTTTGATACCGATGAGCTTGTAAACAAGGCGATTGCTTCCATCAACAGGAATCTTCATGTGCCGAAAATCTTCTTCAAAGTTGAAACCGGCGCGATGGATGAGATCAAGTCAAAGGACTCGCTTCTTGACGGAAGTGCATTCTCGAAGTCAAAGTCTTCTACTTATGACAGCAGCAAGCAAATCCGCGTGGGCAGCAGCGTGAAGTATGATCTGATCGGCAAGCTGGTCGGAGAGACAGGCTTGACGCGAAAGGCAGTCGTTGCAATTCTGACCGGCATTGAGAAATCCGTTTTTGAACAGTTCAAGTTCAATCCGGAAGAGTTCATTATCAAAGCAGCCGCCCTAATCAATGATGAAAAGGCAACTGCAATTATCCAGCACATCACCTACAATGTGCTGGATGAACATTACGACACGGACATCTTTACCGAACCGACCATCAAGGGCAAGCTCGGCACAAATGCGATAAAAGCGCAGCGGCATCTATACGATCATATTGTGTATGATTCCACAAACGAGCGCGATTTTGCAGCCGATTTGGACACCAACACAGATGTTGCGGTTTATGTGAAGCTGCCGGACAGCTTCTATATCGCAACACCGGTAGGACACTATAATCCGGACTGGGCGATAGCTTTCTATGAAGGTACCGTCAAGCATATCTACTTTGTTGCTGAGACGAAAGGCTCTATGTCCTCCATGCAGCTCCGGCTCATTGAGGAATCGAAAATTCACTGCGCAAGAGAGCATTTTAAGGCGATCAGCAACGGGAATGTGGTTTATGATGTGGTGGACAGCTATCAATCTCTGCTGGAAAAGGTTATGAAATAAAAAAGAGCCTCTGCCGACACCCAAAACGGGCATCGACAGAGGCCCTTGGTTCATTTTATAGGCATTAGAATAAGTGCCGAAACAAACAATTATTTGCGCTCTATTGCCGGAAGTGCGCTGGGAATATAATCACACGGGACGGTCATTTTCCGTCGCTCTGAGGTTTGAAGTCACAGGCTTGTTCGACCTCTAATTGTCCATTTTGCGTAGCCTTCCGGGAAAAGCCCGGACAGGAGATGAGATTCACCCGAAAGCTCTGCTTGCAGTCATGGACGCAGCGGATGCAGACGCGGTTATACTTCCGGCATCCTTGACCTCGACCGGCGACCTCGTGCCGGTCAATGGTGTGCCACGTCCCGATGTGACCGGCAACCGTCAGCCCGGAGGTATCGGCGTACGGAGGAAACCGTTATCCCCATTGCTCCGTCAACCTCCCGAACGGTTGGGGAGAAGAACAACGCTCAAAGCAGCTTTCAATGTATTCGCGGATGCGTAACATAAGCTCTGGGTCGCAGTATATAATATTGCACGTCGTACCTGTGCAATATCTTTTTTGTAGGTGTTTAAGATAAGCGAGTGCAAGCTTCATTGAAGCTGCGCCGGCACAAAAATATATTTTTTGTCTGATGAAAATTTATGCATTTGCGGTGTTGACAAACATTGTCACAATTGTGTACAATAATGACGTGCGAAGAACGATTTTTCTGTTGACTACAGTCGTATTTGGCGCAAAATCCGCTCACGGCGGCGTTCTCCGCATATGGTTTTCAACTAAAGCGAATGTATAATTATCATACATACGGCAGCTATGTGCAGCATCCTTTTGAACCTCAAAGAAAAGTCAGTGTGTGCTTAACACAGGGCGCGGCAATGCAGCAGTACCGACAATAAGCTTATCACTAACGCAAGTTAAAATGATTGCAGACAACGACAGATTCAAGCCGATATTCAGCAACCGAAGAATCGGGGCAGCAAAGGAAATAAACACGACCGCCAACAAAAAAACAGCAAAAATTCAAAGCTCGTATTTAAAATGTTAATGCGCCATGTTTTCATGGCTGCAAATAGATTCCGGAGGAAAAATATGAAAACACTTCTGAAACAAGTATGTTCCTTGATCTTGGCACTGCTGATGGTGCTGTCCGTTGTATCGGTTCCGACATTTTCCGCAAAAGCGGAGGATGGAGAAAATCCGCCGTCAGCCATGACACTCAACGAAGCCCTGAACGTCGAAGGCGGAAATATTGAATTCACCACCTCTGGGGATTATATCAGCGAAACAGGTTCGAATTACAAATGGATAATCGAATCGGATTACGCAAGATCGCCTGTTGAGACGAAAGCCGGCAAAAGGGCGATAATAAACGCAAAGGTGACCGTAAACAAGCAAAGCGTAGTGTCTTTTGATTTTATTTCAACATTCGCATCAAATCAATACACTATGGGCGGTCTTTTGTTTAGTATAGACAACCACGAACAGGAATCGGGCAATGGTTATGGATACACTGGTTGTTATGAGTGGGCGCATAAGGAATACGTCCTTGAAGCAGGGGAGCACGATCTTAAATGGGTGTTTTATGCAGGCTACGGCGAAGGCAATAACAGCAATTATGCAAAACTCGATAATGTTCGAATCAGTGAACCGGTGCATCCCGAAAGTATTATTACAGATGATGCAGTACAGGTGGGGGTAAACGAAAGACTTCGCCTGTCGTGGACTGTCTTGCCGGAGAATTCGTTTAACAAAAATGTGGAGTTTACTTCGTCGGATGAGGAAACGGCTTACGTGTTGCCTGACGGTACAGTTATCGGATTGGCAGAAGGTGAGACGATTATCACTATTATGGCAGAGGATGGAGAAGCGCATGCTGCGTGCAGAGTTTCCGTAATTGACAACGGAACCGGCTGTGCAGAAATCTTCGCATTGTGTGACCTTGGAGTGTATCGGGCACGGAGCAGCATGCCGGAGAAGTGGGATTTTTTGTCGGAAATAACAGGCGCAGAAGAAGAATTGTCATCGACGATTAAAACCGTCGCATATGTGGATGGAAAGCTGTATGGTTACGCATCGTTCGGTGGAGTAAAATCTCGCTACTTTGTTATTGATGAATACAATAAAAAACTTGAATACTGCGGCAAATTTAATAAGCTGCTTCCACGATCCCTGGCATATGATTATACAGAAAACACACTATATGCAATAGCCTATTCAAATGATAGCCACAGCGGTTATGCATTATACAAGGTTGAACTTGATTGCGGCGAATTGATGAAGATTGTTGATCTTTCGACATCTATACAATCGATATACGAAATTTCGGTTTCAAGCGGAGGTCAGATTTACTCGATAATTGAAGACACAGTGTGCGAATTAGATAAACAAACCGGTGAAACAACTCCGGTATTGTCGGTTTCTTCAAGTGATTGCATCAAACGTATAATTACGTGCGATTTTAACTATGAGGACAATTGCATTTATGGAGTATTTGAGTCAAGAACAGCTACTCAGGGGCATATCAGTTTTCCGCTGTATCGAATAAATGTGGAAGAGAATAAAGTTGAACTCTGTGGATATGCAAACAGTTCCGGACTTGAAATTTATACGCATAACGGTATTAGCGTCCCGGACAGAGACAAGCTGAAGTTTGAGGTTTCGTTTATAGACAGCATTGACGGCTCAACCATTAGTACTGAGGAGTACGCTGTCGGCACTACACTGAATGAAGCAGATTTTCCGGAACCGCCAATCCATGATGGGTATGAATTCGATTGTTGGGAATACGAAGATACCTATGACGGAAAGTATCTCTTGAATAATACCAACGTTACGGCCTGTTATACCGAAGAGGATGCATTGGCTACAATAATCGTTGATAACCATTATGCTGAAACAAACCCTTACGAAAATTGGAGAGAATGGGGATGCCAAATGTTGCTTGATCCAAGTGCCTCAGCGTACGGAACGTTGATTCCGGCAGAACGTACATGGGGCAGCACAAAGGTTGCGTCACCCGAGATATTTTATGACAGCTTCCAATATAGACTGCCGGAGGGTGCTTCGCATGAGATCACTCCGTTTTCCACAATGTATCATAAAAAACAACTCATAAATATACCGGCAGGCACATATGACTGGTGCTTTCTTGCTCCAATAGCGGGGAGTGAAGGAACCGAGTATTATTTCATGAGTGATGATGGAAGTATAGCTGCGTGCTATGATGATTATGAATTTAAAGGTGGATATACATACGAATTTAAAGTATCTCACAAGTTAGACGGAACGTCCGACAGAAACACGTATGTTGACCTTACGGTGACGCGCGGAAACTCTGAAGCAATATATTCAGAGCGCATAGAAATTAAGCTACAGGATATTGTTGTCTATGGTAAGCGCCAAGCCAAAATAGAAATCGAAGTTTTCCCCGAAGATGCATTTGACAAACAGGTGATTCTTTACTCGGAGGATCCTTCAATAGCTTACGCCGACAACAGTTCAATTAGCCCCACTATTTATGGTATAGCGGAAGGCAACACGATTTTTACAGTGCAGACAGTTGATGGACACGCCGAAACAAGCATAGGTGTAACTGTACCGCAAGTCATGCCAACAACTCGTCTTAATGCTTACGTGTATAAAGATGTGTTCGATTCCGCTCCTATTGACGATCAGCGGTGGTATTCGATTAATACGGATAACATTTCAGAGGCATGGATAAATGCGTTGACTGATAGGGAAGAGCAGTATTTTACTGATCATGAGTACATAATTAACGCTTCGGCGTACGTTGGCGGAAAGGTTTACGGTTACGGAAAGACAAGAGCCGGTGCAGGTTTTTTTGCAATGGATCCGAATACAATGATGCCTATATACACCGGAGTAAATCCCGGAAGACAGGTTAAGGCAGTTGCATACGACCATGCAACTGATACGATGTATGCAATTGCAAGAAACGATGTTATAGGCGAATTCAACTCGCTGTACAGGGTAAACTTGCCAATTGGGACACTTGAAGAAATTGCCTCCATCCAAACGAGCGATGAAGAGGGCAATGCAATATCTATCGACACACTTTCAATAAGTCAAAACGGAGCTGCATATGGATTGAGCAGAGGAACTACGAACAGAAAGCCAAGTTTATACAGGATAGACTTAGCCAACGGACAATGCACGTTAATAGGGGAAACAACCATGGATTATCTTCCGTCCATGTATGTTGTCACAGTGTATGATTACAAAAACGAACTTATAATAACGTATGATCCATACAATGGGTTCGGTTCAATTTTCCCGGGTACAGGCGAGTATGTACAAAACAAGAAACTATGGTCAACTTATGTGTCATCACTATACATAACTGATGATATTGAAGTATCGATCCCGCAAACATCGAATTTTGAAATCAGCTTTGTTGATGGAGAAACAGGGGAAATCATAGAGCGAAAAACTGTTGCAGGTGGAACTGTTCCAAATAAAGAAGATTTTCCAAATGCTCCTGAACATGAAGGTCTAATTTTTTCAGGCTGGGAGTTTGATTGGAAACCTATTTCATGTGATACAGAGATTACTGCATTGTACGCCGAAGACTGTTTCAACACGGCCGTTATAAAACTCACTGATAACACAAACGGAGTGTATTACTATGGTTCACAGTCACACAATGGGTGGCATATGCTGCTTGATAGTGATGCAGACACATATGGCCTTGAGGATGGCAATGTCTTTACGCCCTTGCATAATATCTTAAGAAACTTAACGCCACAGACGTACGAACGTTTTGAATACAGTATACCTCGTTCAGCAGCGGTACCGGAAAATGCAACGCAACAGGAATTTAACAGCGTTGAAGCCGTCTTGAACTGCACGAAGTCTGTGAGGATCCCTGCGGGAACATACGATTGGTGCATACTTGCCCTTAGCAAAACTGATTATGCAAGATACATTGCATGTTCAAGCGGAAATATTGGTGGTAAAGGCAATGACTTTACGTTTGTCGCAGGATATACCTATGAATTTCGGATATATCAATTGGGGGCAGGACATGCAGTTGACCTTATTGTTACAAAAACTGTCGAAGGGGAAAACCCCGACGCAGGCGTATGTGTTCTTCTCGGTGAAATAGCGGGCAGTCCCGGTGAGGAAA
>ENA-UOIW01002193-UOIW01002193.1-human-gut-metagenome-genome-assembly--contig:-P58-NODE-2193-length-10475-cov-4.801727_pt1 | contig 10475 bp, 10 predicted proteins | sample MGYA00242334_ERZ723881 | MGnify/ENA metagenome assembly ERZ723881
TCAACCACGCGCCCCGGAGGTTACGAAGACAGAAAGGACAATGCTATGAAAACCAAAATCATGCACTACGTCGGCATTGATTCCCATAGCCGGCCTGTTTACGAGGACGAGAACGGAAAACTATGGAAGGACACAGACCCACGCTCACATGTCCCGCCAGCTCTTTGCTCAGCACTGAACAACGCGTTTGACGGAGAACCGGATATCCCTTTTCGAGGGAAATTTAAGCTACTCCCCAAGCGTATCACATGGTAGGGAGGTACACCTATGTATGCTGTTAAACTCGGTACCCAGCTTGATATAACTATCATTGGGAAGAAACCAGAGCAGTCATTTCTTGATTTCTGCTACGAAAATATTGGTTGCCAGTGCGTCGAAAAAGTCAATGCACGTTACTTAAAGGAGCCATACATTCTCATGATCGACGAGGAAGGGTGGTTCAAAGACAAGCCGGCGATCAACTTCATCGCCTCGTACCTCTACGGTGCACATGAACACCATGAGCCGATTGTCGGCAACGTCCTGATTATGAAGATGGGTATGACGAACGAGGGCCCCGATATCCTGCCTTTGAATGAAGCGGAAACTCGTCAAGTAGAGGAGAGCATGAAGAAGATTGCCCACATTGCATATCGCAAGGTGCTGGTAGCTTTCAGGTCGGTATTCGTTGACGAGGTCGAAAAGGAGGCTGACAATGAATAAGCCCACAATCCACTACAACAGCCAAGGAGAATCTGGAAACATCTTCTGGATTCTCCGGGCCATCTACGAGGAGTACAAGCGTGAGGGTATAGCTCCTACGATTTTCAAGGAAATGCAAGAGCGCGTGTTTGCTGCTGGTAGCTACGAAGAAGCACTCGCCATCATTGGCGAAAAGGTAAACCTGATCGACGATGCCAAAGGTTGGTATACGATGAACAACAAGAATTGGATCGTGTTCAGCGACAGCAAGGGCAACGAGCTGCTGAAGATGTCGGTCAAAGGTTCCTTCAAGGGAGAAATCAATTCCACCATCGGCCTGCTGGCCTATGAGAACAACATCAGTGAAAGCGAAATAAGCTTCGCCTTCGTGACAACATAAGGAGAATGGTTATGGGAATTCGCACAAATCAAGGATACCGCATCGTCGAAACGGTGCGCATCAATACCAGTCTCGAAGTAGTCATGGCGCAGAATGAAACGCGGTTTGGTACCCAGTATGTGACATGGCAATGTGAGAACGCTGTCGACTACTTCTGGGGTCACTACTTCAGCGATTACGACGCTGCCCGGCGCGACCTGTTTGAACGTGTGCTGAAGCTTCTGCCTGAAGGGGAAGGAGGAACTAAGAATGCAGCCGAATGAGAGAATCATCAAACGCATCAAGGAACTGCACCCGGCAGGATGCCGGGTGGTACTCGACAAGATGGCTGACAAGCAGGCGCCGCCTGTGGGTACGCAGGGCACCGTGATGTTCGTGGATGCTATCGGCACCGTCCATGTCAACTGGGACAACGGCAGTTCACTCGGGGTGGTCTTTGGCGAGGACCAATGCCACCGGATTTGAGATCACCGAGGGGGATGATCACATGAAGCTGAAAGATAAGCTGAGATTGATGGTGGAAATCGAAAAGCGCAATCAGGCCAGAATAAAGGATTTCACCTATCAACTCCGGAAACGTCCCTCCAGTGGCTTTAATAAAAAGACAGAGGGCAACAGGATAACGCCGAAGAAACCCAAATAAAGGCCGTTGCAACGCCCCAAAACGACAAACACGCCCCGGCCATCAACGTGATGGTCGGGGCATGATTCTATGCGGATACAGATTTATACGCGCCATCCGCTTGTGCATCCGTCTTGGCGAAGCTCCCGCGCACAGTCGCCTCGATGGCGGCGCGGTCGGCGGTGAAGCCGCGCGATTCCAGCTCCTTCACCACGTAGTCCAGCTTTTCCGCGCCCTTGCCCGCGCCGTAGAGCTGTTCCGCGGCAAAGACCAGCGTCTTCACTGTGGCGTTGAGAAGCGCCTGCTGCTCCGCCGTGGTGCGGCTCTTGATCCACGGAATCAGCTTGTAGGTCACCAGCGCCGCCAGCAGCGCGATGATCGCCTGAAAGATGGGGGTGAGATCGATGTTCATGCCTATGCTCCTTTCCGGTTCTTCAAATCCCTGATGTCGTGTTCGGCCTCGGTCATCCGGCCTTCTAACTTGTACGTCCGCTCGATGACGCCGTTGTGCTTGGAGACCTTGGCCTCCAGTTCGTCAATGCGGTAGAGGGTCAGGTCGGTTTGCTGCTTGGTTTTCCGTGCGCTGACCACCATCGTCATCACACTGCCCAGCAGCGATACCGCGCCGGTGATCAGCGCTACGATGATCGCGTCGCTCATGCTCCCACCACCTTCGCGTACTTCCCACTGACCCACAGGATTTTTCCATCCTTCACCACCGGAACCCAGTTGTCCGGATTGGCGTGAGTGAGGCGCTCGCCCTTCTTCGCCACGCCCGCCTTGTCATACTGCGTGCCCGGTCCGGTGCGCAGCCATGCGTCCCCGCCGCTGATCAGCACATCGCCCTCTGTGGACGGTACCGCTGGCGTCTCCGGCGCGTCCTCGGGGTCGCTGTCCGGCTCATCGTCATCCAGTTCCACCAGCGCCTTTTCCATCGCGGCGTGGGATTTCTCCCCGTACTCGCCGTCCACGTCCAGCCCGTGATCCTTCTGGAACGCCTTCACCGCGCTCACCGTCTCGGAGCCATATTCGCCGTCCGCGCCGTACTTCGGCAGGCTGTAGCCCAGCCGCAAAAGCGCCTCCTGAAGCTCCTTCACGTCGCTGCCCTCCATGCCCTTTTTCAACAGCCGGTCTCCCATGTGCAAAGTCACCGCCTCCTGTATTGTGTCGGAATAGTCGAAATACTTGTCCATCAGGCCCCAGAAATCGGGCTTGCGGCTGTTCAGCTTCGTCTTCACCACGCCGTACATCACGCCCCGGGCCTCGATTAGATACCAGTCGCCGGAGGGATTGCCCGCGCTCACCGGCTTGTACAGATAGGCTACGTGGTGGATGCTGGACGCGCTGTCGCCCCAGAACACCGCCGCGCCGGGCACGCGGTACTTCGCGGGGATGGTGCCCGTGCCCTTCACACCGCACCATCCGGAATAGTTGTAGCGGGCCTTGGTGTTGATGTCCGTGCCCGTGTAGTCCTTGTAGAGCCCTTCCGCCAGTCCGTTGCAGTCCCAGACGCGCTGGGCGTGTTCCCGCCAGTAGAGGGCCTTGGTGCGCTGGCTGCCGCTGTACTGGGTGAACCACCAGCTCCCCGTGCCCCACTTTTTGGGGTTCTGACCGGTAGCTCCCATGATGTAACCGTCCTTGCGGTTCAGCGCCGCTTCCACTTCGCTCACAAATTTTCCGATGGGCATCTTCGTTGCCATTTCCTCATTCCTCCTCTAAGTAAGTGCGCTATTACGAGTTTTCAGGCTTCGCAGCCTTGAACTTCAAATCAAATCCGGCGACATGCGCGGCGGATTTGCGATATTTCGGCCGTATGCCGAAATATCTACCTTGCGCAATTTGCGGCCGGAGTTGAAAACTCAAGCAAATTGCGGTGGGGGTGGTAGTGGCGGGGGAGTTCACTCCCCCGTCCACATCAATTGAAAGTTATAATCAGCGGCCCATTGGAGGCGCCGCTCATGACGATGGGGGTGTTGTTCGTCGCGTTGGTGAACGCGCTGGACTTGTTCACGTACAGCACGATGATTCCCGCCCGGGCGTTCACGACCTCCGCGGTAAAGGTGTATCCGCTGGTTCCCACGGCGATGCCGGTCTCATAGCTCATCTTGTTCAGATAGCCGTCAATGCCGCGGATCACCACATTGCCGGAAATAGTGATGTTTTCCGTATAGATGGGCTGCCCTAAAAACAGCGTGGCGCGGGCGCTGGCCGTGCTGGAGGACACATAGCCCGACAGCGGCAGGTAGGACGGAATCTCTATCACATCCCCCGTCTGCCAGCCGTAGCGGTAGCCCCCCGCAACGCCAATGCCGCCGTCAAAATCCACCAGCCTGTAGAACCGGTAGCCCGCCGCCTCCGAACTCCCGGGCGCTTCGCCGCCAAAGCCGATCTTGCCCGTGGCCTCATCCACGGCCATGAAGGTCTCCTTGGTGGGCATGGCGTCCAGCGCCGTGGAGGAGGCGTACAGGTCGGAGAGCACCAACTGGAATTCATAGCCGGTCATGTCGTCGAAACTGCCCACCGCCGCGCCGCTCTTCCGGATCAGCGCGTTCTGGTTCACGCTCACCGCGGACAGGGAAACCGTGTCGCCGTTTGTCCATGTGGAGGTTCCCGCCTGCCGGTACTGGACGTAGTATTTCAGGCTGTTCTTCTGGCTGCCGTCCACGGACAGGCTGGACGCGCTGCCCTGCACCGTGGCCCGGGCATAGGTGCCGTCGATGGCCAGCGCGTTTCCGGACGTGGCGCGGTCGATGGCGAAGCGCGTGATCTTCGGGGCGCTCCACGCCAGCACGGAGATGCTCCCGCTGTAGCTGCGGGACAGCCCACGGCTGTCCGTGACTTTATAGGCATAGGCGATGGTTCCGCTGCCGCTGATGGGGCTGTGGGAGACGCTACCGTTGCCGGTGCGCGTGTAGGTCTTCCCCTCGATGGTCACGCGGAAAGTGGAAATGCTGGCCCCGTACTTCGCCGTGCCGGTGAGATTAAAGGTCACGCCGGACCTGCTCTGCACATAGGCGGCGATCTGCCCGGCGCTGCTCACGCCGGAGACCCAGGTGCGCGTCAGCGTGCAGCCCGCCGTAGGGGCCGCGTCCGAGGGCAGGGTCAGCGTCACCGATGTGGACACCGTGCCATAGCTGGTGCTGCCCACAAAGGTCTCCGCCTCGATGGTCAGCACAGCCGTCTGGGCGTTGGGGAACTGGCTGCCCGCGCTGGTGGGCGGGGTGTAGGCGTGGGAAGTTCCCGTGCCCAGGCTGGCGGTGGACAGGGTCGTATTCCCGATCTTGTACCGCAGCGTGGTGGTGCTGCCGCTGATGACCTTCTGAATGGTGGTGGTGATGGCCGTGCTGCCCAGGGTGGCGGAGGATACGTTTGCGGAGGGCACGTTGCCCAGCAGTTCATAATCGACGGTGATGGTCCACCGGGAGAGCGTCGCGTTGACGCTGATGGAGCGGCCGTCCTGGGGCTGGATCACGCCCAGGTACAGCGGATTCCCCGCGGCGAACTGCTGCTGCATCCAACCGGCGAGGGCGGGCAGGCTGGAAGCTGATGCCGCGCGGGCGAAGTTGTGATACTCCCAGCCGTAGGGGGAGCCGTCCGCCGCCATAAAGGCGCTGTCCGCCGCATTCGCCCCGTTATAGCCCGCCCAGGAGCCCTGCGCCTGGGATGTGGAGGTCTTGAAGCCCATCTGAAGCTGCTTGGTGGCGGAGGATGAGTTTCGGACGTAGCCGTGGAAGGTGATGCCTGTGATGTTCACCCCCGCTCCGCCCAGGGTGGCGTTCGTGGGAAAGGTGAACACCATCTGGCGCGGATAGTGGGCGCTGTTGTCCGTGGCGTAGTAGTAGAGCGTCTCCCAGCCCGCCGCCACCGTGCAGGCCGTGGGCGTTAATGTGATCGTTGGCATGATTTACCTCCGTTTAGGTTAAGAGCTGTATTTGAGCAGCCTGAGACAACCTTCACTGGACTTGACGGCCAGACTGCCCAGCATGAGGGCGTCCGTCACCTGCACGCGGGGCGCGACGATCTTGCTCTCCCGGGCGGAGATGGTGGACTGGCCGTCCTGCGTGATCTCCCAGCCCGTGTTGTCGATCTGCATCCGGAAGGGGCTGTCTGAGGCGTAGATGCCGATCTCCGCCCCCGCGATGTGCACGCCGCTCTCCAGCGTCTCCACGCGCCCGTCCAGATTCTCCACCGTGGTCTGCGTCACGCTCAGCCCGTCCGCCGTCAGGCTCGCCTGCTGGGCCAGCAGCCGGTATTCGTCTGAATCCAGCACGATGCTCTTCACCCCGTCCGGGGTGATGATCTGTTCCGCAATGCTGCCCACCTGCCCTTCCAACAGGCCCACCTCCGACGCCAGCGCCGCCAGATCGCCGTCCACGCCCGAAAGCGCCGCGCGCACGTCGCTGGTGTCGTTCACCACCTGCCAGCCGGAGCCGGAAATCTCCGCGGTCAGCCGGTCGCCGCCGGTGATGAGGTTTACTGTCCCAGGCTGCGGCGCGATGGGCGGAACCGCCGTCAATGCTTCCGCCGTGGGCGCGGCCAGCTCATACACCACCGTCACCGGCGTGCCCGCTGATGCCTGCGCCGCCAGATACGCCGTCCAATCGCTCAGGGAGGTCATGTCCGTGTAGAAGCGGATGGTGGTGTTATGATAATCGTTATTCGCGGATCGCGAGGCCACCGGAACCGTCGAACCCCATCCGGCATTTCCGCCCACCGAATCAAAGTGGGAACAGATTATGGCTGGATCATCGGTGTTGTCCAGATAGGGGCGTATGCCGCTCACCTGTGTATACGCGTAGTGAAGCCCCCCGCCGGATGTATTTGTGAAGTCTCCGTCCCAAGTCTCCGTGCCGTTCAGAACTATCGCGCCGGTCCGATGGGTGACCAGCACGTCCCCGTCCGCGTCGATCTCCACGCTGTCCATCGCCAGCGGCAGCCCATACAGCGGCGACGTGGGCGCAATCGTTCCGCCGCCCATGTCCTCGTAGGCTTCAAACGCCGTGGCCGTCTCGCCTTCCACGGCCCACATCTGTACGCCAAAGGCCTGCGTTCCGGAAGCATGATTATCGTCAGAGCAATAAATTACGTACAGTGCTCCCGTGTAATCTGCGCGAAAGCTACAGTAAGCAACATCTGCGCCTACATATGTGCTTTCTGCCCCATCCAGACGGGTTATTGGCGTAGCCGCCTGAAACATGTCGTCCCCGCTGATGAGCGCGGCGGTAAGCGCAAACCGCCCATAACTTGTAGTCTCCGAAAGGGAGAATCGATAGGTCTTCCCGGCGGTCACATACATGACGGCGATGGGGGCGTTCATATACCAGCTTATCGCCAGATCGGCGGATATCCACACCGTGCCATCCGCATCCAGTCCACTTACAGCGCTGTTTTCCGTTGCATTGGAGGCGTTCAGCAGATTCTTTCCGCACGCCAGCACTGCCACGCTCTCCCTGCCTGTGATAGTGCTCCCGGACACAGAAGCCGTGCAGCCCGCTTCCACGGCGATCTGCGAAAGCTGGCCCTGTCCGTTGTCCAGCGCGATGAGGGGAATATCCTCATACGGCTCAAAGTCCGTGCCCGTCTCGCCGCGCTCCAACTGGGGCGAGAGAATCACGTTGGCGAAGGTCTGCCCCACCGCCGTAGGTTCGGCCTGAAAGAACACCTTGTGATAGGCTTCCCCCTCCCGCAGATCGTCCACGGTGAAGGTGCAGACGGGCTGGTAATCTGAGGAGACGGCCAAAACCCGGACCCAGCTCCCGGCCGCGTTGTAGACGCTCACCTGTACCTTGAGATCGCTGTCACTGCCGGAAAGCGTGTACCTGCCCGGCGGCAGGACGCCCCGGAACAGTTCGAGGGCATTTACGCCCGTACAGGTGCCGTTGGCCAGATACGTCCCGTCTCCACGGTTCTGATAGGTGATCCCCGCCACGGTCGTTGAGGCGATGGGCGGCAGCAGATTCTTCCCGCACCCCTGCACGGTGTAGGCAAATGCCCGCGCCGTGGTCACGTCCGCCCCGCGCCACCGCCGCAGCACACTGGGTTCCACCCCCGTGTCCAGCCACAGCCGCCCCGCTTCCGGGGCCTCCTCCGGCGGTCCGTCCCCCTCGATGGGCGCGGCCTTCTCCGCCGCTTCCTGCGCGCTGTCGGCCGTTTCCTGCGCCTGCTGCACGTTGCCGGCAATGATCTCCACCTGTTCGTTGCTGGAAATATCCAGCGTCTCGCCGAAATTTGCCGCCACGTGGCTGGTGGTGATGCTGCCCGCCTTGATTTTCGACGCGTCCACGCTCTCCGCCGCCAGTTCCGCCGTGGTGATCGCGCCCGCGGCGATCTCGTTGGCCGTGATGCTCTTGGCGGCGATCTTGTCCGCCGTCACCGAGCGCGCCACAAGCACCGAGCCGGAGATGGCGCTCTGGTATTCTTCCTGCGAAAGCTGCTCCGACGTCAGCCCCTCGTCCGTCGCGTTGATGGCCACGAACAGGCCGTCCGGCCCCTTGAGCAGCAGCCTGTCCACCGAGAGCGTCCCCGCGTTGATCACGTCCGCGTTGAGCGATACGATCTTCGCGTCCGTGATTGAACCGTCCGCGATCTGTGCCGTGCCCACCGCGCCCGTGGCAATCAGCGCCGTGGTGATCGCGCCCAGCGCAATTTTGGCCGTGTCGATGGCCCCGTTTTCGATCTTCGCGTTGGTGATCGTGCCGTCCGTGATCTGCGCGCCGTCGATCACCGCCTCCCCGATCTCCACCTGAGCGATCTCCGCCACCGCCGCCGTCAGGTTGGCGATCTGCGCCCAGTCGATGTCCGCATCCGTGAGGTGCGCCTTGGCGATGGTGGCGATGTCCGCCGACAGCGTGCCGATCTGCGCCCAGTCGATATTCGCGTTTTCGATGTTCGCCGTGGTGATCTGCGCCAGGGCGATGGTGGCGATGTCGGCATAGAGCTGGTCCGTGGTGACGCTTTCCGCCACCAATTCGTGTATGTACGCCTTCAGCGCCGTGATGCTGTTTGCCGAAAGCTGCTCTACCGCCGCCGTGTTGATATGCGCGTACTGTACAGCCAGATCGCGCAATTGCGCGGACCCTATCGCTCCATTGGCGATCTTAATTGTCTTGATCGCACCGCGCGGGATCTCATAGCTGTATACCGTTGGCTTGAGATCGGCGATCTCGCCCAGCGTGACGCCCTCATACCGCCTCCCCAGCGCATCCCACTTGTACCCCGTCACCCGCACCGCCGCGTCGATGCCCGCATTTTTGGCGATCACACGCACCGTGTCATAGAGATGCACGGCCTCCAGGTCGGCGTAAGCCTTGTACTCCTCCGTCTCCCCCAGCGCCACAAAATCCACGTCGAGGCCGATCGTAGGCTTGTCCACACCGTTGTCCGCAAAATCCGCCTGCGCAAGCTCGCGGAGCTTTGCCCGCGCCTGCGTGGCGTTTCCGATTCCATCCTGCCCGACCTTGACGTCGTACTCGATCGCCTGCGCGCAGATCACGGGATAGTCGTTAATCAGCGGACTGTCCACATAGATTGTGCCGTCCAGCAGCAGCGGCTTGCCGTCTTTTGTCTGCCCTACCGGGATGATGCGCGTGACAACGTCCTCATGGTCTGTGGTCATCGTCGCGCCCAGCAGATTTTTGCCATGCCGGATGGTCACGCCCGTCTCGCGATCCATGTCCGGCAGGATCCAAATATCATAGTTATCCCGGATCAGCCGCGCCCCCGCCTGCGGCACTACGCCGTCGTCCGGGTCCAGCAGACACTCGACGATGCCCCGGCGCGTATACTCGCCCGTCACGGCGTCCGTCACCTGACAATGCACATCAAACTCATGCGCGTTGAGCGCCCGATCAAAGATCTGGTTAACCACGGTATTTGCCGCCACGCCCTCGGGCGCGTAGTCGTTTTTGACTAAGTTGCCCAGCAGGTCGTAAAATATATGCCTTGCGGTTACGCGCACCTCATGCTCCGCCGCGTCCCGCTCCACGGACACGATGCGGAAGAGCTGGCCCCGGGACTGCACCGGATAGATCACGCGCTCCGGCGACGGCCCGTCGCCCGAGACGGTCTCCGTCTCGTCCCGCACATACACGAGGTACTGCATGGACATGTAGCCCGTCGCGCCCGACCGGCACACGATGACCTTGCCCCAGCCGCCGGACTGGCTTAGCACCGCCACCTCCGTTCCCGGGCGGTACTTGGACAGAATCTTTGTGGACGTGCTGGGCCCCTGGCGCAGGTGCAGATTCGCGCCCGTGTTGGTCTGCACCTTGTAGATCTTCCGCGTGACCGTCACCGGCTCCGACGCGGCGTCCTCCTCCGCCAGCGGCGTTTCCCGCACCGGTGCGGGGGCCTTGATGATGCAGCCCGGGCCGATGTTCAGCCACTTGCCCCCTTCGTCCATTGGATGGGTCATGGTCAGCTCGTACAGCCCGCCCGCTTCCTCCTCGATGATGACCTCATAGGGCGCCAGCGCCCCCAACCCCAGCGTGGAAAAGTCATCCGCTGTGGGCGAATAGATCGTGATCATGGGTTTCCCTCCGTTTTGAATTAAAAATATTATTACCTCTTGACAACACGTATAATACGTGCTATAATAGAAATGTCAGGAGGGAAGGATAATGACAATGAGCGGCAAAGACCTTGTGCGACTGGGCCTGAAAAATGGCTGGGCAATCGATCGGATTCACGCGAGCCATTATATCATGGTCAAGGACGGCCAAACGGTGACCATTCCGGTGCACGGGAACCGCGATTTGAAGCCAGGTCTTCTCA
>ENA-UOIW01002195-UOIW01002195.1-human-gut-metagenome-genome-assembly--contig:-P58-NODE-2195-length-10470-cov-30.456361_pt1 | contig 10470 bp, 11 predicted proteins | sample MGYA00242334_ERZ723881 | MGnify/ENA metagenome assembly ERZ723881
AAAACAAATATTATCCAATTATTTGGATAGCAACATAGAAGATTATTAATCTTCAAGCTGCAAGATTATTAATCTTCAAGCGATAAGATTATTAATCTTACAGCCAACGCACCTATATACATCAGACGATGAAACCGATTGCGTGCGCCGGCAATCCTATATCCCCTAAACGAAAAATCTGCCTTATCCCTCTTTATTCTTCATTTTAAATTCGTACATTTGCAAGAAATAATTAACCCTTAAAATCTCGAATCATGAATTTCCCAAGTAATGTAAAGTACACGAACGAACACGAATGGATTCGCCTGGAAGGTGAAGAAGCCTATGTAGGCATTACCGATTATGCACAAGACCAGCTGGGTGACATTGTCTTTGTAGACATCACCACCGAAGGTGAAACGCTTGAAAAAGGCGAAGTGTTCGGCACAATAGAAGTAGTGAAAACCGTTTCCGACCTTTTCCTCCCGATAGGCGGAGAAGTGTTGGAAGTAAATCCCGCTTTGGAAGAACATCCGGAACTGGTGAACCAAGACCCGTACGGCGAAGGATGGCTGGTGAAAATCAAGCCGACCCAACCGAGCGAAATGGATGAGTTACTGGATGCCGAAGCTTATAAACAACTTATCAACGAATAAAAACAAAAACTGAACAAATGAAACCAATCGTAAGCATTATCATGGGAAGCACTTCCGACCTTCCTGTTATGGAAAAGGCGGCCAACTTCCTCAACGACATGCAGGTGCCTTTCGAAATGAACGCGCTCTCCGCACACCGCACGCCTGCCGAAGTGGAAACCTTTGCCAAAGAGACCGCAGGACGCGGACTGAAAGTCATCATTGCCGGAGCCGGAATGGCGGCAGCCCTGCCAGGTGTCATTGCAGCCAATACCACCCTTCCCGTTATCGGTATTCCCATCAAGGGTTCTGTACTTGACGGCATGGATGCCTTGTACTCCATCATTCAGATGCCTCCCGGCATACCTGTAGCTACCGTAGCTATCAACGGAGCAATGAATGCAGCCATCCTTGCGGTGCAAATTCTCTCACTTGCCGACGAAGAGCTGGCAAAGAAATTCGCGGCTTATAAGGAAGGCTTGAAAAACAAAATTGTGAAAGCCAACCAGGATTTGAAAGAAGTGAAATACGAATACAAGGTAGACTAAAGCCCTTACCCATCCAAGCCTTGTCTACTTGTCAATGAAACCTTGTCAACTAAAAAACAATGGATTATTTCAACTATTCACGCCGCGAGGCAACTGAAGTATATGTAGGCGCCACTCCGATGGGTGGCGCTCATCCTATCCGCGTACAAAGCATGACCAATACGCCTACGCTGGATACCGAAGCATGCGTGGAACAAGCCATACGCATCATTGAAGCGGGAGGAGAATACGTGCGCCTCACAACCCAAGGTGTGCGCGAGGCGGAGAATCTGAAAAATATCAACATCGGTTTGCGCTCGAAAGGCTACAACACACCACTCATCGCCGACGTACATTTCAATCCGAAAGTGGCAGAGGTAGCGGCACTCTATGCCGAAGGTGTACGCATCAACCCTGGCAATTACGTGGATGCCGCACGCACATTCAAGAAACTGGAATATACCGACGAGGAATATGCAAGCGAAATCCAAAAGATACGTGACCGGCTGGTGCCATTCCTGAACATCTGCAAGGAAAATCATACCGCCATACGCATCGGAGTAAACCACGGCTCCTTGTCCGACCGCATCATGTCGCGTTACGGTGATACTCCTGCCGGCATGGTGGAATCGTGCATGGAATTCTTGCGCATCTGCGTGGAAGAGAACTTCCGAAACGTGGTCATCTCTATCAAGGCATCCAATACCGTCGTGATGGTCAAAACCGTACGTCTGCTCGTAGAACAGATGGAGAAAGAAGGCATGGCTTTTCCGCTACACTTGGGAGTGACCGAAGCCGGAGACGGCGAGGACGGACGTATCAAGTCGGCACTGGGTATCGGTGCCTTGCTCTGCGACGGGCTGGGAGACACCATCCGCGTATCGCTGAGTGAAGCGCCCGAAGCCGAAATACCCGTAGCACGCAAGCTGGTAGACTATATCCTGCAACGAGCAGGTCATATCTACATACCAGGTGTGGCTGTAGAAAACTTCTCGTACACTGACCCTGCCCGACGCGAAACAACACCTGTCGGCAACATCGGAGGCGACCAGGTACCGGTAGTTATCTCGGCACGCTTAGGTCACAATGCTGACATCAACGAGCAATTTAAACCCGACTACATCTATTGCGGACACACCTTGCCCCAAGAGCGGCGTACGGACATCGGCTATATTGTAGATGCTCCCCAATGGGACGGAAGCGAAGGCACGTATCCGGCATTCCAACACAAGCAACTGATTGAAATGCATTATTGCAACGCCAAGCGGAAATTCCTTTTCCTCACCTACATGACGCTGGATGAAGAAGCTATCGCCTGCCTGCACCTGCATCCCGAAACAGTCATCATCGCTCAAAGCAATCATGCCAATCGTCTAGGCGAGTTCCGAGGGATGGCTCACCAGCTAATGGCAAACGGACTGCGCAACCCGCTGGTATTTTTCCAGTTCTATCAGGAAACCAATATCGAAGATTTCCAAATCAAGGCAGCCGCCGACATGGGTGCCCTGATGATAGACGGATTTTGCGACGGTATCCTTTTATATAATAACGGGGACAGCATTTCCGACACGAAGCTGGACGAAACAGCCTTCGGCATCCTGCAGGCAGGACGCTTACGGACTTCGAAAACGGAATACATTTCCTGCCCGGGATGCGGCCGTACGCTATACGACCTTGAAGCAACCATCGCCCGTATCAAGGCGGCAACATCGCATCTGAAAGGATTAAAGATAGGCATCATGGGATGCATTGTCAACGGACCGGGAGAAATGGCGGACGCAGATTATGGCTATGTAGGTGCCGGACGAGGCAAAGTCAGCCTCTACAAGAAAAAAGTATGCGTCGAGAAGAACATCCCCGAAGAACAGGCAGTAGAAAAATTGCTGAAGCTCATCAATGAGAACGAAAAATGAAAAATTAGGATATTTCATAAACTAGAGATATCCTAAATAAAAATTATCAATCGGGTAGGAGGAAAACGAAATAGTTTTCTTCCTACTTTCGTTTTTCCGACCTCTCACTCCACAATATGTAGCAATTTTTACTGCCATTCCTTTGAGTAACCTATTATCGGATTCCTTCTTATATTCGGATAGAGAGTCCCTTTCGGACATCTTTTACATTGAGTCGTAGCTGCATTTTCGAATTAAAAAAGAAAAGGTCTTCATCGCTGAAGACCTTTCTTTCCGTGATCCGCTTGGGGCTTGTTCCGAGCGAACCTATCTCCCTGATTACAAATCTCTTTAATCCATCTTAAAATCGTACCGTAACGATTTAGTAACGATTTTGGGTGATGCTCTTTGTCTGCCATCGGCAGCCGTTTGTCATCCGTTTTTGGATGCTGCAAAGGTAAGCAATCGCTTTTTATTTTCCAAACCTTTGATTATTAAAATCTTAATTTCCTCATTCAGTGCAAGGTGCGAGCCTATATATAGGATAGGCTTGCACCTTGCACTTGAAAAATGGTTGCATCCTGCTTAATACACCTGCAATTTTCGGGTTTCACCAATTTCCATCCGTCAGGAAATCGGCAATGTGCCGGTGTCTTACCCCTTCGATATTGTCCTGCCAGACATCATCCATACTCACAACATATTTGGGGTAATGGTCGCTGATGGCAAGCAAAGGGGCGAACTCGCGCTCTACCGTCGCGTCCGATTCCATCCGATAAGTTACCTGAACATAAATCTTTTCGTCCTTGCGGATGCCTACGAAATCGACTTCACGATTGTCCTGCTTACCAATGAACGTGTCATATCCGCGACGCTTCATCTCCCAATAGACAATGTTCTCCAACGCACCTGAAATCATCCGGTCTTTATAGCCCATTACGGCGTAAACCAGCGACAAGTCGCTGACAAAATACTTCTCGTTGGTCTGCAACTGTTCTTTCCCCTTGATGTCGTAACGGGGCACACGCTGGATGATGAATGCGCCCTGCAAGGCATCCAGATAATTATAAACGGTGTTGATGTCCACCCGCCGTTGCTGGCTCTTGAAGTAGTCGGCGATATTCTTTGCGTTAAGCCGGTTGCCGATATTATCGAACACGAAGCGTACTACCCGTTCCAGCAGTTCCACGTTGCGGATGCCATGCCGCTGTACTGTGTCGCGCAGAATGACGGAAGAATAGATGTCATACACCAGCTTATAAATGGATTCGAAGCTGTAATCACCCGTATGGACTGCCGGGAAACCACCCATGCGAAGGTATTTCTGAAACTCTTCTCTCAATGCTTCTTTGTTATCTGGATTTATACCATGAAACAAAAGATATTCATTGAAAGACAACGGCATGATATGGAAACTGACATACCTGCCTGCCAGATAGGTGGACAACTCGGAGGAAAGCAGCCGGGAGTTAGAGCCGGTTACATAAACATCTACATCCCAATCCACCATGAAAGAATTGACGGCCTTTTCCCAATCCTTCACCTCTTGTATTTCATCCAACAAGATATATACTTTCCCATCGGTCTTTTCCACTTTATCCTTGATATACAGGTACAAGGCTTTCGCATCGGCAATATCCATCCATTCAAAACTCTCAAAGTTCATATAGACAATGTGCTCTTTGGCAACCTCCTGACGCTCCAATTCTTCTGCTATCAGTTGCAATACGACTGACTTTCCGCACCGGCGGATACCGGCTATCACCTTGACGAACGGACGGTTCATAAAGGACCGGATTTGTTTCATATATAGTTCTCTTTCTATCATGGCTGCGCGTATTTATGATTATACCTGCAAATATAGTAGATTTGTTTTTATTATTTATGGCTATAACCATAAAAACTGCAATTTCAGTACAATTTATATGGCATACAAAATGAGTATAGAGTTCTGACTAATGGCGGAAAACAAAAAATGATGGTGTAGTATACGTATAGTATACCATGCGTCCCTTTTTATTCCCATTCTTTTGCAGCAAACTAATTCAAAAAAGAGTTTGCAATGGAAGTAATCACAATGGAAAGCGACGCCTATAAGAGGCTCGTGAACAAAATCGAGCAGATAGCCGATTTTGTGGCGGAGGCAAAACTGCCCTCCGAAGAAAAGAAAGAAGCGTGGCTGGACAGCAACCAGCTTGCTGACGCGCTGGGCATCAGCACCCGGACGCTGCAACGGCTCAGGGACGACAATCTTATCAGCTACTCGATGCTTCGGGGACGGTGCATGTACAAGCTCTCGGAAGTGGAGCGTTGTCTGGAAGAACGGACTATCCGGTGCAAGCCGGGGAATCTGGAAGAATTTCGCAGGAACTACCTAAACAGAACGGGACATGATAAGAAAAGATGACATTCTGAAGGCAACCGACAAGGGGATTCATGTATTCCGCCATTATCTCGGCAAGGATTTCAAGGTGGGGAAGAATTTCCTGAACCCGTTCTACCGGGACACGAAAGCATCGTGCAATATCTATTACGACCGCAAAGCCGGGGTGTTCAAGATGAAGGATTTCGGCAACGAGGAATATTCGGGCGACTGCTTCGAGCTGGTGGGCAGGTTGAACGGACTGGACTGCCGCAATCCGAAAGATTTCGTGGAAATTATGCGGATTATCGACCGGGACCTGTATCTGGGGCTATCAAGGAATGATAACTTGGAGGAAAACCGTCCTATGGGAACCAATAGTGAGTTTGATGTGCCGGCTGATATTCCTGTAGAACGGCGCAAGCGTCCGTATGCCACCGTACAGAAGCCGTTTTCGACATTGGAACTTGCTTTTTGGGGCAAGTCCGGCATCCAGGAAAACATCCTGAAGCAATATCGGGCGGTTTCATTAAAGAAGTTCAGCAGCGAGAATGCGGATGGCAAGCCCTACACCCTTATCGCGACAGAACAAGAACCTATGTTCGGCTATTTAGGACGGAAACATGTCAAAGTATATCGTCCCCAATCGCAAATACGTTTCCTGTACGGGGGCGATATGGGGGAAAATTACTGTTTCGGGTTGGAACAGCTTCCGGCCAAAGGCGACCTGCTGTTTATTACCGGAGGGGAGAAGGATGTAATGAGCCTTGCCGCGCACGGGTTGAACGCCATCTGCTTCAATTCGGAAACAGCCATGATACCGCAAACGCTCATCCACCGGTTAAGTTTCCGTTTCAAACACATCGTGCTGCTTTTCGACACGGACAAGACCGGGCTGGAAAGTTCTTTGAAACGGGAGGAAGAACTCAGGCTATATGGAGTTAAAAGGCTGGTATTGCCGCTTTCGGGCCAGAAGGAGGAAAAGGACATCAGCGACTATTTCGCGTTGGGCAACAGCCGCGAGGATTTGATAAGGCTATTTCTGGAATATCTTGATACATTATATAACGAAGCTATGTCAGCACTAAAATCATGCGAGTTGGATTTCAACAACCCGCCACCTGTGGCACAAATGATAGTATCGGTGAACGATGTGCCGCTGGGAACACAAGGGAACCTGCTCTGCATCACCGGCGGGGAAGGTACGGGGAAAAGCAACTATGTGGCAGCCCTGATTGCCGGAGCTGTGAAACCGGAAAACGCGGAGGGCATCGACACGCTGGGCGTTTCCATCGAAGGGAACCCGAAAGGCAAGGCGGTGCTGTTCTATGACACCGAGCAAAGCGAGGTGCAGCTATACAAGAACGTAAGCACCCTGCTGCGCCGTTGCGGACGCGACACGATGCCGGAATGGTTCAAAGCGTATTGCCTGACGGGGATGAGCCGCAAGGAGCGGTTGAAGTCCATCGTGCTCAGCATGGACAAGTTTCACTACCAATACGGGGGCATCCATCTGGTGGTGATTGACGGCATTGCCGACCTGATACGCTGCGCCAACGACGAGGCGGAGAGCATCGCCGTCGTGGAGGAACTCTACCGGCTGGCGGGCATCTACAATACGTGCATCGTCACGGTGCTGCACTTCATCCCCAACGGGCTGAAGCTGCGCGGACATTTGGGCAGCGAACTGCAACGCAAGGCTGCCGCCATCCTCTCCATCGAAAAGGACACGAACCCCGCCGTTTCGGTGGTGAAAGCCCTGAAGGTACGGGACGGAAGCCCGCTGGATGTGCCGCTCATGCAGTTCGCATGGGACAAGGAGAAGGCGATGCACGCCTACTTGGGCGAGAAACCGAAGGAGGAAAAGGACAAGCGCAAGGAGGAGGAACTCGTGGCAGTAGCACGCGAACTGTTCAGCCGGAAACGCTTCATCGGCTACATGGAGCTTTCAGAAGAGCTTCAAACGGCTTTCGAGGTGAAGGAACGCACGGCCAAGAGCTATATCCGCTTCATGCGAGAGAAGGAAATCATTGTGAAATCACCCGACAGCCCGAACAGCTACATGCTGGGCGAGGTATAAAAGCACAGGAGGAACGGCCATGTTAGTGGACAAGACTGAATTTGAGGCATGGATGGAGCGCATCATGGGCGAGCTTTACCGCATATCGCGCAAGCTGGACAAGGCGGAGAACCGGCAGAAACACCTGAACTACCTGAACGGGGAACGGCTGTACGACAACCAGGAGGTGTGCCAACTGCTGCGCATCAGCAAGCGCACGCTCCAGCGATACCGGAACAACGGGGCGTTGAAGTTCCATTCGATATACCACAAGACCTATTACAAGGAATCAGACCTGCACGAGTTCATCCGCAACAACTTTGACGAGAACGAAATCAAGCGTCAGGCACGGAAGGACAAGCTGTCGGAAACCTATCCGATGCCCGAAGAAATGGATGAAAACGGCAGGGAGAAAGAAACAGAAGGAAAAGAACTCTCAGATGATTGTGGATAATGCATCTTGGATGTTCATCGTTCAGGGATACTCTCTACCGCTGTGAAGCAGGAAGTTCCCGCTATTTAGGTTAAACAACCGGCTTCATTCTGTCGGGAGGACAGGGTGAAGCCATTCTTTTTGCAATCCGGGAAGGTGTTTTATCATTTTTATTCTCCAAAATTTGTAGATTTTGCTGTTATAATCTTCAAAATTTGTAAGGCAAGAATTGGTTAGGGTACTTTTGCACATCAAAATTTGTGTCCTCAGTGAATAAAATTCCAGTTTCGTGTCGCAAAAGCTGGAATATGCTCCATTGGAAAAGCCACCAAACATATTTCATTTCCAGTTTTGCCATTCAAAATATGCTATTATTTCGTTGCTATGGTAGAGAAAAAACAGTATCTTTGCAACAGATAACATTCACATAAGTAATGAATATTAGGTATTTCCTATAAAAATATGATAGATACAATAACCATAAAGAATTTCAAGTCCATTACATCGGCCACTTTCTCAATAGGAAATGTCAATGTATTTATCGGAGCCAATGGTTCCGGCAAATCCAATATTTTGGAAGCTGTTGGGATGGTTGCCGCAGAGCGCTCTTGCCAAATAGAGGTCAATGCCATGATACAAAAAGGTATCCGTATTGCCAAACCGGATTTGATGTTCAGTTCTTTTTATGGGCAAGCGGCCAATAATACCATAAACGTGAATTTATCTGGTACGGAAGGAGAACGTATCCAATATGCAATAAATAATCCAACGCCAGAAGATATATATTCTACTTGGGTTGCTTCATGTTCAACCGGAGCAAACCGGGGGAATAAGGATGTCGTTACAAAGAAAATGGAAATATTGCGAGCATACATCGCTAAATACCTTATCTATTCATTATCCATCAATGCACTTCGCGGATTGACTTCTGACAGTATGCAATATCCGTTGGGTGTGAACGGAGAAGGTCTTGATGTATTGCTGAACAACCTCCCCAAAGAGGAAATCATTCAAATCAAGGAATCCGCAAAAGAATACATATCATGGATTGAGGACATATTTTTCGATAGCGAAGAAAGATACAAGATGCAAGGATATAAGTTAGGGAGAAGCAAGTCCAATCTTTATTTCAGGGATAAATTCATGCAGAAAAAGAACAATTTGTTTTCTGCGGAAAATGCCAATGAAGGCGCTTTGGAAGTATTGTTTTACCTGACTTTGTTCATCAGTAAGAAGACACCGGATTTCTTTGCCATAGACAATATAGAGAATGGACTCAATCCTCGTTTGTGCAGGTTTTTGATGAAAAAGATTGGTGAATTGGCTCTGAAGAACGGCAAACAGGTATTGATTACCACCCATAATCCGGCTATTTTAGACGGGATGAACTTGAATGATGACAGCCAACGGTTGTATGTCGTAACCCGTAATGACGAAGGGAAAACGCAGGTCAAACGCATCCAGACCAAGGAACAGAGCGGAGAACATCGCATGATGCTGTCTGAAATGTGGATGAAAGGATTGATTGGTGGTGTTCCCTACAATTTCTGACGATATGAGATTAGGAATAATAGCCGAAGGAAAAGCTGATATTGCCGTGATAAAAGCCGTCTTGAAGGCGGCAAAAGGCATTGACGGTAGCGACATCGTACAATTACGCCCGAGCGAGCAGTTTGACGAAACGGATTTGAACGAATTGAACTTCAGCAATTGGAATCTGGTCTTGAAATCATGCGGAGATGAACATCTGCTGCAACCATTTTTCGATGGTTTAATGGGAGATGCCCTGCTGGTTGTCCAGATTGACACGGCAGAACGCGGAGAGGCAGGATATGACATTGCAGAACCTTTACGCACGAAGGAAACCGATTGGAAAGCATACAGCGAGCAACTTTATAGCAACGTAAAAAGCAAGATAACCGAAATCATTCCAGAAGCATACCGGGACAAAATTGCTTATGCAATAGCCATAGAAGAAACCGATGCCTGGTTGATACCCTTATTCGATACCTCTTGCAAGGAAACAGCCCAATATGCAAATCCTAAAGAACATCTACACTATTTGATTAACCGGATTGACCGTAAGAAAAGGAACAAATATATAGATACTGATAAAAAGAATCTGGATTATAGCAATATAGCCAAAGATATGAAGAAAGGGTTAAGGCTATGCAGACAAAAGAATAAAAGTCTGGATTTGTTCTGTTTGGACATTGAAAATAAAATAACGGAATAGGAAGTATGGCTCGACCGATTAAAGAAACGCCGGTGGTTACCGGTAAGGACGCTAAACGCTTTGCAGAGAAGATGGCTCACTTGAAACCTGAAAGCAAGGAAGAAAGGGAGGCAGCAAAGAAAGTTTATGAGAAGTTCAAGGCTCAATATACATTTTGATGAAAAACATAGAAAGAATGCATTGGTGAGATTTGAAATAGAAAACTTGGCAACTACCATATATGTGTAAGGTGGTTGCCAAGTTTTTTCATTAAGTGTGCCCTGCTCACAGCTTCATCCTCCATTTCGGTTTGTCCTGCGGCTTCTCCGTGCCGTCTTCCGGTTGGGGGATGCCGCCGATTACGACCT
>ENA-UOIW01002196-UOIW01002196.1-human-gut-metagenome-genome-assembly--contig:-P58-NODE-2196-length-10470-cov-4.834181_pt1 | contig 10470 bp, 7 predicted proteins | sample MGYA00242334_ERZ723881 | MGnify/ENA metagenome assembly ERZ723881
GGCTGTACAGTTTGCGTTCGGCGGGCTCCAGCGGCGCCCACTGGGTCATGAGCTCCTGCCAGCGCCGGTTGTTGCGTTCCACCGCCGGCCCCAGGAAAGCCAGGGTATCGTCGATGTAGGTCATGAGGTATTCTTCGCTCAGCACGGTTTGGCGCAGCGCGTCATACCGCGCCAGCACCCGCTGCGCAAAGCCCTCGTGCTTGGTCAACATGTAATACAGGGGGCGGGACGCCATTTCCAGGGTTTCGGGCGGAAAACGGTCCTCGATGTAGTTGTCGCAGGTATTGTTGAAGTCCCATACGGCCAGCTTGTATTTGCCCTCCAGGTCTTTGTAGAGATAGTGGGAATAATATCCCATGTCCACGTTGACGGTGAACTCGTTTATCAAATAGTAGTCGACAAAGTTGTCCACGTCGATAAAATGCCAATACCCGTAGTCGTCGGTATCGTAGTCGTAAGAATAGAGGGCTTTTTCAAATGCGGCATAATCCAGCTCTATGTCCCGGCGAAGCGCTTCGGTCAGGTCGGAGCGCTTGGGGTAGCGAATGCGGACGTCGGTGATCAGCGGCTGCGTGCGCTCCAGATAGGAAAAGATATCCCGCACGCCGCCCAAATCCTCCTCGGTGGTGCGGTCGCTCCGCAGCAGGTAGCCGGTGGCGGTCGTGTTCCGCGCGGTGGTGCTGAGGTTCAGGCGGCCGTTTTCCCCGTCGGTGATGGTCTCCGTCATCAGGTACAGGCCCTGGTACTCGCCGTTGAGAATCAGCTCGCAATAGCGTACGTTGGGCGCCCATTCCATGATTTCTCCGGAGATGTTGTACCACATATAATTGCGCACCAGGGACTTGTCCAGGCAGGGGCCGTACAGCACCCATTCGCTGTGGGCCGCCATGCCCATGACCTCGGCGGGAGCGGCCGTGCCCTGCTCGTCCACGAAATCCAGCTGGTAGGAGCTCTTTGCAAAATGTCGCGAGGAATGGCCGCGCACACGGATTTCTGCGGCGGTGGTCAGGGCCGCCGCATCCTGCGGGTGGTTGTTGCCGTCCGGGTTGTCAATGACGCAGAGCGACGCGTCAATGATATCGCGCCCGTCGGCGGCCAGGGTATATAATTCCTGGCCAAAGGCGTCCAGCTTTCCGGTGGGCTTGCCCGGAATCTCCACGCCGCCCGTCTCGAGAATCACCAGGGGCAGGTGGGAGCACAATCCGGTACCGTCGCAGTCGCAGCCCGCGTCCGGCTGGCGGGCCGTCATATGCTGATGCACCCGGCGATAGGGGCTGTCAGGCTGCCAGATGCTGGCGCAAAGAGCCGCCAGCAGCATGAGCGCCATGACCGCCACCCCCGCGGCGCGATACTTCATAGGGCGTCTCCTTTCCGGCGCTGGGCGGTTCAGCCGCTGATTTCATCATTTTGCACCACCAGGTTGCAGTACTCGATATCGCCGATTTCGTACACGGCGTCGACAATGTTCTTGCGGTGCTGGTTCCTCTGCGCTTTCTTGGCGCGCTCCATGGCGCGCCGGCTCAGCTCGTAGATAAACTCTACCGAATCGGGCGTCGTATTCTTTACCCGCAGGCTGGCCTTGCGGGCGTAATAGTGAAAAATCAGGCCTTCGATGCGCTCCTCGTGCGCCCGGGAGCCCCGGATGATGAGCAGCAGACGGTCGTCGTTTTTAATCCGCCCGAAGAGCAGCAGCACCAGAAAGGTAAAGGCGCTGCCGCCCGCGGCCACCAGAAAATCCCCCGCGCCGCAGCAAATGCCCGCCACGATGGCCCAGAAGATATAGACGGTGTCCCGCGAATCCTTGATGGCCGTGCGGAACCGCACAATGGACAGGGCGCCCACCATGCCCAGGGACAGGGCGATGTTGTTGCCGATGACAATCATCACCGCCGTGGTGATGATGGTCAGGGCCATCAGCGAAACGTTGAATTTCTTGCTGTATATGCTCCCTTCGTGGGACAGCATATACGAAACATAGATGAAAAAGGCGATGACCGTTCCTATCAGCAGGCGCAGGACAATGGTTTGCAAATCCAGCTGGCCCGTGCTCTCCAACAGTTCCAGAATCGTTTCCCGCATATCTTCGTTCCTCCCTATATGCAAGAGCGCATGCCGACGCGCCTGGCCAGGCAATACTTGCTGACGGACGTCTCCGTGCGGTCGGCCGCATTGACTGCGTTTTTGATGTAGCTGAGCAGAAAGCCGCTGTATTTGACCTCCAGCACCGCGCCAAAGGCGTCCAGCACCGGGTAGGTGTTCAGGGTGGGAGAAAACAGGTCAAAGCATGACTCGGTGGCCCGAATCTGGTGGTCAAAGGTGACGCGGATTCTGTTTTCCCGGGCGATAAAGGCCCTGCGCCGGTAATCGACCACCGCCTTGGGCCGATAGCACCGGGTGCGAAGCAGCCCATAGCACTCCGCGGCAAAGGCATCGCCGTAGCCCAGCAGGCAGTCGTACCGGCCTGCAGCCATCTCCTGGGCGTCCTTTCGGCGCAGGCGCAGGGAGCGCTTTTTCTGGTACATGCCCTCTTTCTGCTTCATTTCCAGCATGGCGAACCCGGCCTCCGGGTCATAGATGCGCAGGCGGAGCTTCCGCCGTTTTTCCAGCCCGTCGATTTTTTCCCTATAGTCCTGTTCGTCCGGCGTATCGAAATACAGCGAACGTATCCAGTAGCCCTGCGCGCCGTTGTGCTCGTCCTGGCGCATGATCGGCTCCAGCCGCGCCATCAGCCGCGCCATGTCCACCCGGTGAATCCAGTACTTCTTTTCCTGGCGGCATACCTCGTTCAAACCGCAGCCTCCCCTAAAAAACTGCAAAACCTCGCGGAGGTTTGTCCGCAAGGATTTTGCAGCCTGACAATCATAGCAGTGCCTGCCACAGACTCATGGCTTTGCGTCGCCGTCTTTCGACGGGTTTGCCAATCTCCGTTGTCGTTTCCGTCCCCGGCAGGGCTGCCGGGCCCTATCCCATATCGCTCAGCGCCTGCGCCGTGCGGGCATACACAGCCTCCAGCGCCGCCATCCGGTCCTGAGCCGCCGCCAGATTGCCTGCGCGCAAATCTTCCACCGCCAGGGCCGTCAGCCGGTACAGCTCCGTCAGGGCCAGATTGCCCGTCACGCCCTTGAGGGCGTGCGCCGCCTCAAAGGCCCCGGAAACGTCCCCGCGCGCCATGGCCTGGCGCAGCAGAGAAAAGTTTCCGTCCCCGGGAAAGCGCAGCAGAAACCGCATCATCAGCGCTTCATTGCCCATAAACCGCTCCAGCGCCTCGTCCACCTGCACGCCGGCGGCCAGCAGCCGCTCCCTCTGCATCGCATCCATATCCCTACGCTCCTTCAGGCGGCTGGTAGAATTGCCGAAGCACCGGCTCGGCCTCCCGGAAACAGGCCAGCAGCCTGGGATTAAAGGCGCCGCACTCCCCGTCCAGAATCATCGTCATAGCGGTCTGGGCCGAATAGGCGTCCTTGTAGCAGCGCTTGCTCACCAGTGCGTCGTACACGTCGGCCAGGGAAACAACCTGCGTCCAGATGGGGGTCTGGTCGCTTACCAGACCGTGCGGATATCCCCCGCCGTCCCAGCGCTCGTGATGGTGCAGGGCGATATCGTAGGCATAGGGGTAGGCCGGATGCTCCCGCATCTGGGGAATATTGGAAAGCAGCTGCGCGCCCTTGACCGTATGATTCTTCATCAACGTGAATTCTTCCTGCGTCAGCCGCCCTTTTTTGTTGAGCACGGCGTCGGGGACGGAGAGCTTGCCCACATCGTGCGTCACCGCCCCGATGCCGATAAGCCGTATCTGCTCGTCGCTCAGGCCCTCGCCCAGCGACGTATGGCGCAGCAAATGGCAGGTGATGTTGTGAAGGCGGCGTACATGCTCGCCGGATTCGTCGCTGCGAAACTCAATGGCGGTGGACAGGGCTTCCACCATGCCCAGGCTCATTTCCGCCAGCCGCTGGGCCTGAAGGAGCAGCTTTTCCCGCTGCCGCTCCACTTCGGCCCCCAGCCGCCGCCGGGCCCGGAACAGTTCCACCACCGAATTGACCCGCCGGTGCACCATGTAGGGCACCACCGGCTTGAGAATGACGTCCATGACCCCCAGCTCGTAGGCTTCCCGCATGACGGAGTCGGCGCCGTCCGCCGTAATCAGAAACACGGGAATGACCCGGGTCAGCCCCTGCTGGTGGAGCGCCCGCAGCACCTGAATGCCGTTCATCCAGGGCATGATGACATCCAGCAAAACGGCGCTCAGGCTGGAGGCATGGGCCAGGATGGCCGCCAGCCCCGCCTGGCCGTCTCCGGCCTCCAGAATGCGGTATTGGTCGCTGAAGATGTTGGCCAGAATGGCGCGGTTGATTTCCTCGTCGTCCACAATCAGCAGGGATTCCTTGTCCCCCGCGGGCACGTTTGTCTGCGTCATATCAGCATCTCCCCTGAGGTGTGGGGCTTTTCGGCCCGGCCTCTTCCCGTTCGCGAATCAGCTTCTCCATCGTCCGGCAGAGCACGGCGCTGTCAATCGGCTTGGACACGTGGGCGTTCATGCCCGCCGCCGTGGTCCTGTCGATATCCTCGGCAAAGGCGTTGGCGGTGACCGCCACAATGGGGACGACGCCGGCGTCCGGCCTCTCCAGCCGCCGGATGGCCGCGGCCGCCTGACAGCCGTCCATCCGGGGCATCTGCATGTCCATGAGGATAGCGTCCACCGAGAAGGGCGGCTGCGAAAGGAACGCATGCACCGCCTCCTGGCCGTCCGCCGCCGACAGCACCTGGATGCCCAGCTGCTCCAGGAGCGCCGTCAGGATTTCCCGGTTCAGCTCGTTGTCCTCGGCCACCAGAATGCGCCTGCCGTTCCAGGCAAAGGGCGGCGTCGGGTCCGGAGGCGTCTGGCGGACGTCGCCGGCGGGATCCCGGCCCTCCACGGTTTTGAAGGGGATGGTCACCGTAAAGCGGGAACCGCGGCCCAGCTCGCTGTCCACCGAAATCTCGCCGCTCATCTGCTGCACCAGGCTTTTGACAATGGGCATGCCCAGGCCGGTGCCCGTCACCGGGCGGGAGGTAAAGGCGGTTTCCCGGGAATAGGGGTCAAAAAGATGTTCCAGGAACCCCTGCGTCATGCCGATGCCGGTATCCTCCACCACCAGCTGGTACTTGCTGTGCTGATGGAAGCTGAACTGCCTGGCCTCCAGCCGGATATGGTCTCCCGGCTCCGTGTATTTCACGGCGTTGGACAGGAGGTTATTGACAATCTGGCCAATCTTCCGTTCATCGCCCATCACCCGGTCGTCCTGAAAATCGATGCTGACCTCCAGCGTTTTGCCTTCTTCCCGGGCCCTGTCCCGGAACATGTCCGCTAGGCGATCCAGCAGCTCGCGCAGGTTCAGCTCCCGCTGCTCCAGATTGCTTTTGCCCGCCTCCATGCGCGAAATTTCCAGGATATCGTTGATGAGCCCCAGCAGCTGGTCGCTGGCAAAGGCGATTTTTGTCAGGTATTCTCCGGTCTTGTCCGTATCTCCTGCCGCGCAGCTTTTTTGCGCCAGCTCGCAGTAGCCCATGATGGCGTTGAGGGGCGTGCGCATGTCATGGGACATGCTGTTGAAAAAGCGGGACTTGGCCTTGGTGCTCTTTTGCGCCACGTCCAGGGCGTCCTGCAGGAGAAGGGTTTGCTGCAGCTCCCGGCGCTTTTCTTCGTCCACGTCCCGGAAGCACAGGATGACCACGTCGGGATCGGCCTTCGGGTCGTACAGCGTGCGGATGTTGACCCAGCGGTAGACGTCGCCGAAGCGGCGCTGGTAATCGCCGCCATAGTCGGCCACCTGCCTGCCGGCCCGCTGGCGGATGCTTTCCAGGGAAAAGCCGGACTCAAAGGCGTGAAAGGTCGTGGGCTGCACCACGTCGCCGATGGTTTTCAGCAGCAGGTCATAGCTGCCGCTGGCTGGCAGGAAGCTCACGCTCTGATGGGCCTTCAGCGTCTGATAGCGCCCCTCCCGGAAGTTGACGCGGTAAATGGCGTAGAAGGAATCGCCCAGCATGCGGGCGGTATCGTCGGCCATTTTCATCCGACGGCGGCGCAGCATGTCCTGCACCGTCAGAAAAACCAGCGTCAGGTATACCACCAGGGCCACGACCGCCATCAGGGAAATCGTGGTGTTTCCCTCGCCCATGAGAATGGCGTGCAGGGGCGCGGTGATAACGACCGTCCACCCGTTGGCCATACGGCTGTTGTAAGCGCCGCGCGCGACGCCGTCGGGGTCTTCAAAGGTGGCGTCGTAGGCCAGCAGGGACCCGTCGGCGACGCCCGCCAGCAGGAAGTCGGCATGTGCCTGCTGCTCGTCCGGGCTGCCGCTCCAGTAAGACGTCGAGTACAGGAGCAGGCCGTTGCGGTCGCACAGGTAGTAGGAGAAGGCTTCCGGTATATCCTCGACGGCGCGATGCAGCGCCGGGTTCTGGATGTATACATCCATGGCCAGCACGTTCCCCTCGCCCTCCAGCGCCAGGGAAAGCGTCACGATTCTCTGCCCGGTGATGGCGTCCTGGTAGGCTTCGCTGCACACCGGCTGCCCGTCCGCCTCCAGGGCCGGGCGGTACCAGACGGCGGCCCGGTAATCATAGCCGTCGTCGCCGCTCCACGGGTTAGGCGCCACGATTTGCCCGTCGATGACCGCGTAAAAATCGACTGCGTCCTCGCCGATGATGTGGGTCAGCTTGGCAAAATAGCCCGCCAGCCACCCCTGAATATCCTGCACGCTGCCGCCGCCGGCCACCATCTCGTTGACATAGTGGCTGGCCATGACCAGGCTGTTTTCCAGGGTGTGCAGGCTGTTTTCTTCCTCCGCGGCATAGCTGTGCGCCAGCGCGATGCCCAAATCCTGGGTGTTTTGCAGCAGTTTCACCCGCACCAGGACGATGGTCATCCCCAGCAGCACCGCCACAAACGCCAGCAGCAGCGAACTGACGATGATGCTGCGCAACCCAGAAGGCTTATGAAGGTTCATAGCTTCCTTCCTCCTGCATCCGGACCGCCGGAACTTCTTCCTTCCCAGAAGGGCAGCGGGCCATGCGCCGGTAATAGCGCTGCTTTTCTTTGTACATATTCTGATCCATTTCCTGGAAGAAGGCGTCGAAGTTTTCGGCATGCAGCTGCGCGACGCCCATGGAAACAGAAACAGGAACGGGGAATGTCCCCGTTTCGTTCCGGCGCTGCAACTCCCGGTTCAGCGTCTCCCGGAAACGACGGATTTGCTCGTCTGAAGCGTTCTCCAGCAGCACCATGAATTCGTCGCCCCCGTATCGGATAACCGGGGCGCCGGGCTCTGCGCAGCGCAGCATCTTTCCCATCTCCCGCAGCACCCGGTCGCCCTCGATGTGGCCGTACGTATCGTTGATGCCCTTGAAGTTGTTGATGTCCAGGAGAATGCCGGTCACCTGCCGCTTTCTGTTTCCCCAGCCCTGGTAATGCGCCAGATAACTGCGGTTGTACAGCCCCGTCAGCGGGTCCGCCACGGATTCCTCGTTTTGCAGTTTGACATGAAGGGACGTCAGCCCGATGGCGACCGATACCCATATCAGCGACAGGCCATAAAAACACCACTGCACCAGGCCGCCCACATAGACCGGAATCAAAAAGGTCATCGCCCGGATGTACAGATACTTGTCCACCCGTTTTCGGGTGCTGTACAGCAGGACGGCGCCGTATGTCAGGTATCCGTATATGACCACATAAAGAAGCGGAAACAGCGGCGTGCGGAAGTATTCGTTCTCTCCCGTCATGCCGAAGAAAACGTCCATGAACAGGTTGGCCAGCGAAAGCAGCCATACCAGCACCATGGGGATGGATAACAGGACGCCCCGCCGGCGGAGCCGTTTTCTGTCCTCGTACAGCTTATAGTCCACATAGCACACCCACAGGAACGCAAGGCCGGAACAGAGGATAAAAATCAGCAGGTTGCCGCAGCGGAACAGCACCGCCGCGCCGGGAAACTGCCGTCCGTCCAGCAGAAACATGGCGGTCTCCAGAAAGCATTGGGACAGGCAGAGCCAGCACATTCCCCGGAAGAGCCGCATGTCCAGGAATACCGCTCTCGCCCCGCCTCGCTCTTGCCAGCCGCGTCTGCCGAGCAGAACAATCAACATCAGACAAACGCCGATGCCGTTGGCAATCAGAATGGCGGGGATATTGATTTGTGGGGTATGGCTCGTGGCATCAGCCATTGGGCATCCTCCTGCTGTCCGGCTTCTGGCATACATGACCAGTGAAGCGGGGAAAAAACGTAGTATCTTCCCAATATTATATCAGATTATAGAAAGATGTAAAGGTAAAAATTGCACAGAACGAAGGGGCACAGAACGAAGGGGTTCGTGACGGAAAAAGATGGCGGCATCAGGCGGCGGCGCAAAGGATGCCGCCTTTTTGCGGAGCGCCGTCTTGCGCCGCGTGTTTTTTCGTGATAGAATGCGCATAAGAAAGCACGAGGCACGAAGGTTCGCGGCGAATGGTCTATCGAAAAAAACGCCCGTCGCAGGCTCCTCTCTGTCGCCGGGAGGCAAGATGAAAAGAAACAGGCGGTTCCGCGCCGGAAAGCAGGTTATTGTCACCGTATTTCTCATGGTGCTCATCACGGGGTTATCCCTCTTTCTGGCAGAACGTGTCGACAAAATGGAAGAAAAGGATTGCTTTGACCGCCTTGCCCAGGAGGCGCAGAGCCTGTCCGCCCTTATCAAGCGCAACGCCGTCCAGGACACCAAACAGCTTGAACTCATGGCGCTGATTGCGGCGCAATACGACTCGCTTTCCGACCCGGCGCTATGGGCCATCCTGAACGATTCGCAGCCGCACGGAATGCTCAGTCGGGTCGAGATGCTGCTGCCGGATGACACGGTTCTGACCGGCAGCGGCGAGCCGATGGACGCTTCCGGCAAAATATCCTTCGCCCGGGAGGCTGCCCTGGGCGCGCATATCACCGACCGGGAAAGCGACCTGCTGGATGCGGACGCCTTCGTGGTGCGCAACTATGTCCCCGTTGTCCGGGACGGGCAGACCGTCGCCATGCTCTGCGGCGTAATTGAGCTGGGCGTCCTGCCGCAGGAACTGGAGCTGACCCCCTACGGCGGGGCGGCCGCCGTGTACCTGATAGACGGGAAGACCGGGGATTTCCTGCTGGATACCTGGCACGGGGAGACGGGGAATATTCTGGCCATGGAAGCGCGGCCCATGGCCCCGGGGTACGACCATGAACAGCTCCTGCAGGGCCTGACCGACGGCGAAAGCCGCTATGTGGTCTTTGTCTCCCGTACCATCGGCGAATACCTGTATTTCTATTACACCCCGGTGGACATCAACCAGTGGCGCATAGCGCTGTCCGTGCCCGAAAGCCTGGTGCTCGCCACTGCCGACAAAATGGAACGGATGCTGGGCCTGCTCATCGCCACCGAAACCGTATGCTTTGCCCTCTATTTTCTCTGGCTCGTCCGCTACAGCCGTCGGGAAAGCAACGAGAAGCAGCGCCAGCTCAATGTCATCCACGATATCGTCGACGTGGAAAAGGCGCTCTTTAACGCCCACGAACAGGAGGAAAACGTCGTTACGGCGCTGGAAAAGGTGGGCCGTATGACGGGGGCGGAGCATGCCGTCCTCTGGCTTCCCGAACCTTCCGGACAATCCCGTTCGTACACATGGGATAAGGCAGACCTCCGGCAGCGGCTCCGCCTGCGCGAAACGCTCGTCGCGGAGATATACCGCCGCTTCGGGGACGGCGCGCAGGAAGTCGTCCTTTCCGCCCCGAAGGACTTCCCCCAGGCGCTGAAGCCGACGGACGAAAGCCTGCTTCAAAGCCTGACGGCCGTGCCGGTCAAGAAGACCGACGGAGCGCTGGCGGGCATGATGGCGGTGTGCAACGCGTATCAGGAGCAGCGCTGCGTGGATATTCTTCACAGCGTGAGCTTCAGCTTCGGCCTGTTCTGCCAGAACATTTCCTCGTATCTCCTGATGAAGTGGGAGGGCGAGCGGGATGCGCTCACGGGTCTTTACAACCGCAACCGGTACGAGCGCGATTTGGAGGAGCTGGAGAGCCTGTACCGCACGAGTCTGGCCTGCGTTTATGTGGATGTGAATGGCCTGCATGAGCTGAACAACCAGGCCGGCCATCAGGCGGGCGACGAGATGCTCAAAACGGTGTCGGCACAGATGGCCGCCCTCTTTGTCAATTGCCGCATGTATCGCATCGGCGGAGACGAATTTGTGGTGCTCGCGCCCGACATGGAAGCCGACCGGGTACAGGCGCTGACGGACCGCCTGGAGGCGGCGCTCAAAGCCCGGGGCATCTATATCTCGGCGGGCTGTGCCTGGGAAAACCGGGTGCGCTCCTTTGCCCAGATGGTGCGCACGGCGGAAAAAAGGATGTACGCCGCCAAGGAACGCTTCTATCAGCACACCGCCTTTGACCGCAGAAAGCCCCGATAAGCCGCCGCGCAGCCCCGCCG
>ENA-UOIW01002198-UOIW01002198.1-human-gut-metagenome-genome-assembly--contig:-P58-NODE-2198-length-10460-cov-8.386449_pt1 | contig 10460 bp, 9 predicted proteins | sample MGYA00242334_ERZ723881 | MGnify/ENA metagenome assembly ERZ723881
ACCACACTCGGCGACCGGGCCCCGCGGCGCGGGACCCACTAACCAATGTAATGGGGTAACCATTGGCCGTAATGAGCACCCGGTATGCTGGAGCCTATGACGATAGACACATCCCAGTCATCCGTCGGTTTTGACCCGACGCCGAACGCGCCGGCGGCACCGGCCCCCACGCCCGTGGTCCCCGCGAACCCGTCGGCGGCCATGTCGATCCGAGGCCTATTCAAGCGCTTCGGAGACAAGGTGGCCGTCAACGGCCTGTCCCTGGACATCCCGGTCGGTTCGTTCTACGGGCTTGTCGGCCCCAATGGTGCCGGCAAGACGACCACGCTGAACATGGTGACCGGGTTGCTGGTGCCGGACGCCGGCACGGCCATGATCCTGGGCCATGACGTGTGGAGCGACGTGAACCGTGCCAAGCGTTCGATCGGCGTCATGCCGCAGTCGGACCAGATCTTCGACCGGCTGACCGGTCTGCAGCTGCTCGTGTATTCCGGCATGCTGCGGGGCATGGGGCGTGCGGAGACCGTCAGACGCGCCCATGACCTGCTGGGCGCCTTCGATTTGGAACAGGCCGCCAACAAGATGGTCGTCGACTATTCGGCCGGCATGACCAAGAAGATCTGCCTGGCCGCCGCCATGATCCACAGCCCGCGCGTGCTGGTGCTCGACGAGCCGTTCGAATCGGTCGATCCGGTGTCCAGCGCCAATCTCAAGGACATCCTCATCGAATACGCGCGCACCGGCGGCACGGTGATCATCTCCTCGCATGTCATGGCGCTGGTCGAGAAGATGTGCACGCATGTGGCGGTCATCAACCAGGGCCAGGTGTGCGCGGCGGGCACGGTTGAGGAGGTGGCCGCCGGCGAGGACCTGGAGGACCGGTTCCTGCAGCTGGTCGGCGGGCGTCACGCCGCCGCGCATCTGTCGTGGCTGGATGGCGGCGCGGATGAGCCGTCCGCCGCTCCGGCGATCGGTTCGGAGGCATGATGGACACGGTACTGACGATTGTCCGTCTGCGCTGGGCCCTGACGTGGGCGGCGCTGCGCAAATCGGTGTGGCAGACCATCGGGTATGTGATCTCGCTGCTGATGGGCGTCGCCGTGGTCGTCGGCACCGGAGTGCTGGCCTGGTTCCTGGGCGATCCCGCGGGAGTGAACAACGCGTCGGGATTCGCGCAGGGCCTGGAGGTGATCGTGGTGCTGCTGGGCGCGTTCATCACCCTCATGACCGCCTTCGCCCAGCTCATGCTGATCGGCGAGAGCTCCACCATGAGCCCGCGCAAACTCGAATTGTACGGCATACCGGACCGCACGCTGCAGGCGGGGCTGCTGGCCGCCGGACTGTCCGGCATCCCGGCCATCTGCGCCATCATCGCACTGATGCTCTGGTCCCTGGCCTACCGGTGGATGGGCGTCGGTGTGGTCGTTGCCGCGGTCGTTTCGGCCCCGCTGACCGTCATCACCGTCGTGAGCTTCTCGAAGATGGTCATCAACGCCGCCACCACGCTGGTTCGTTCGAACCGCGGCAAGAATCTGTTCTATATCATCGTCACGCTTACGTTCGTGGCGATCTGCTATGTGCCGAGCATCACGTTGAACTCTTCGATGGAGGGTATCTCGTTCAGCATCGAGACCTTCGCCGCACCGGCCGCCGTGTTCGCGTGGACGCCGTTCGGCGCCGCGTTCCAGCTTCCGTTCGACGTGCTGCATGGGGCTTGGGGGCCGTTGGTCGGCCGACTGGCCGTGCTGGCGGTCAGCTGGGTGCTCTGCTTCATGGCCTCCACCTGGTGCCTGCGGCATGAGCGCCTGGTGTCGGGCAGCCAGAGCGAGGCGGTGTCGGTCAAGGGCATCGGCGCGTTCTCCTGGATGCCCGACAGCGTCTCCGGCGCGGTGTCGGCCCGCCTGTTCACCTATCTCAAGCGCGACCCGCGGCAGGGCCTGATGTTCGCGTTCCCGGTGATCTTCCTCATCCTGATGGCCTTCCAGTCGCACGGCGTCACGCCGGTTGTCTGGACGGCGCTGCCGATGAGCGCCATGTTCTTCTCCCTCACCGAATCCAACGGTCTGGCCTATGACGGCCGGGGCCTGACCATGCAGGTCATCAGCGGCGTGAGCGGCGTGGCGGATCGATTGGGACGCGTGCGCATCTACGTGGGCGTGATCCTGACGTACCTGGTGGCGCTGACGATCGCCTGCTTTGTGGTGACCGGCGACTGGCGGACCCCGGACGGCATCCTGATGGGCATGACGTTCGCCGCGGGTGCGGCGTGCCTGGCCTTCTGCGGACTCGGCCTGGCCGAGGTGGTCTCCTGCGTGCTCATGTACCCGGTGCCCTCGATGGAGAAACCGTTCGCCACGCCGCAGGGCCGTGCGGTGGCGCAGGGCTTCTTCCCGTTGGTCTACCTGCTCGGCATGTTCGTGCTGGCCGTGCCGTCCGGATTGGTGGCGGTCGTGCTGGCGGTGGCCGGCCAGTGGGATATGTACTGGGTGCTGATTCCCGTGTTCCTGCTCAACGGCGTGGGCTTCCTGGCATTGGGTTCGTGGCTTGGCGGTAAGCTGATGGATGCTCGGATGCTGTCGATCGTCGCTACGCTCGATTCGTTCGCGTCCCTGCAGAAGTAACCGTCAGTCGCGGAAGGGGAGGACCCGTGGCACGCAGGGCGTCACGTCACCGGCACCGCAGGGCCGCTGCGGCATCGCGCCGCATCGTCACCGTCGCCGTATCCGCGGTGGCCACCGCGGCACTCGGCATCGGGTACGCGGTCGGCGACCTGACCGACGTGGTGCCCGGCTTACTGACCCTGCAGGCGATGCGGATCCCGACGGTGCCCTCGGCCCGCACCGCGCGTTCGGCGGATCCGGTACTCGCGGATGTCGATCGGTCGACCCCGATCGATGTGGCCGCCGCCGACGCGCTGATCGACACGTTCCTCGGCAGCGAGGGCGTCGGGTCGGACGTCTCGATCGCCATCGCCGGCGCCGACGGCACCGTGGTGGCGGAACGCAACGCCGACATCGTCCGTGAACCCGCCTCGACGCTGAAAACATTGACCGCGGTGGCCGCGGCCACCGTGCTGGACCTGTCGGCCACGTTGGATACCGAGACCTACCTGATCCAGCAGGAGGGACAGACGCCCACGCTGGTGCTCAAGGGCAACGGCGACATGCTGCTCGGCGCCGGCGCCAGCGATCCGGACCATGTCAACGGTCGCGCCGGGTTGGGCACGCTGGCCGCGCAGTCCGCGGTGGCACTGCAACAGCGCGGCATCGACCGGGTCCGGCTCGTGTACGACGACACATTGTTCGGCGAGCAGCGTTACCCCTCCCGCATCGAGGAGAACAACCCCGACAACCTGTATTACGCGCCGGTCTCCGCCCTGGCGGTCGACGGCGGGCGCAACTGGAACGGCGATCCGCCGGACGATCCCGACCTGTACACCGGGTATGCCGAACTGTCGACGCAGCCCGCGGCCGATGCCGCTGCGACGTTCGCGACGCGATTGGCCGAGAACGGCATCACGGTCGATGGCGAAGTGACCTCGGGCGCCGCACCGCAGGGGCAGTCGCCGCTGACGTCGGTCAGTTCGGCCCAGTTGAACGAGATCATGGCGTTCATGATGCGTCATTCGGACAACACGTTGGCCGAGGAATTCGGCCGGTTGACGGCATTGGCGGCCGGACGGGAGAACTCGCCGCACGGCGCCACGCAGGCGGTCGCCGCCACGCTGCAGGATCTCGGCGTCGATACCGCCCAGCTGACGATGGCCGACTGCTCGGGGCTGGCACCGGGCTCAAGTCTGAGCGTACGTACACTGATCGGCGTGCAGTCCCGGATACTGGCCGGGGGCACCGGATCGGTGGTGGCAGGGGCGCTGTCGGTGCCCGGACTGATTGGCACGGCCGCCGGCCGGCTCGACGACGAAGCCGTTGCGGGGCTGCTGCGGGTGAAAACCGGCACCTTGGGCACGGTGACCTCGATGACCGGCAACGTGTCACGGTTGAACGGCGGCGTGCTCTGCTTCGCCGTGGTGGTCAACAATCCGGAGAACGCGTGGGAGGCGGCCCACGCCGTCGACGTGTTCATGGCCGATCTGCCGGGGCTGTGAGATGGCGTACAGCAGTCAGATCCGTGCGGCCGTGGGGGCGGTACGCGAATCCCTGACCGGCGTCGGCGTGGGGGTGCAGGATCGACGCTTCACCCAACACGGCGAACACGATCCGTTGCCGGATGCGCCGCTGGTATTGGTGGCGTGTTCGGGAGGACGCGATTCGATGGCGTTGGCGGCCGTGGCGCGGACCGTATGCGCCTCGCTGGGCGTGCGCTGCGGTGCGGTCATCGTCGATCATGGTCTGCAAGCGGGTTCGGGACGGGTGGCGCGGGAGACGGCGGACCGTTGCGAACGGCTGGGGCTTGCCCCGGTGACGCTGCGCGCGGTGCAGGTGCGGGAAAGTGGCACCGGTGTGGAGGCCGCGGCGCGTGACGCCCGCTACCGGGCGTTGGCGGCTGCGGCACGAGAATACGATGCGTCGGCGGTGCTGCTGGCCCACACCCGTGACGACCAGGCCGAGACGGTGCTGCTGGGACTGCTGCGCTCCGGCGGCATCGATGCGATCGCCGGCATGCCGCCCACGTTCGACCGCGACGGGGTGCTGTTCGCGCGGCCGTTCCTGGAACTGGGGCGTGCCGACACGACGGCGATCTGCGAGCAGCTGCGCGTGGCGTGGTGGGACGACCCCACCAACGGGGAGGCCGCGGAGGGGCCGCTGGATGCGCGGTATCCGCTGCGCTCCCGCATCCGGCACGATCTGATGCCCGCATTGGCCCGCTTCATGGGGGCCGACGTATCGGCGGTGCTGGCGCGTGGCGCCCGAAGCGCACGGCATGACAAGGAGTATCTGGACGCCGAGGCGGAACGCGCGCTGGCCGACGTGGCATGCTTCGCCGGCACGGCCGATGCCGTCGACGTTGCCGGCACGGCGGGTGCCGCGGGTGCTGCGGAGCCTGCGGGCGCGAACGCCGTGCGGGCGGGGGAGCGCCGGGAACGGAGGGCGGCGCTGCTGTTCGATGCGCGGAAACTCGGCGCATTGCATCCGGCGATTCGGCGGCGCGTCATCGCCCATGGGCTGGCGTCCGTAGGCGTGGCGGGCAACCAGCGGCAGGTTGAGGCCATCGAGCGGCTGGCCGTGGATTGGCATGGTCAGGGAGCTGTGAACCTTTCCGGCGGATATTCAGTAAATCGCCAGAAACACGTCATTCGCGTGTGCCAAGATGGGATGCATGAAAATCGCGGATGTTCAGGATCAGATTGACCATGAGCTGATCAGCAAGGCTCAGATCGACAGTAAAATCGCGGAGTTGGCCGCGCAGGTCAGTGAGGATTACCGGGGACGGGACCTCCTGCTGGTGGCGGTGCTCAAGGGGGCGGTGAACACGTTGGTCGCCTTCTCCCAGGCGCTCAGCATCCCCGTGCAGATGGATTTCATGAGCCTGTCCAGCTACGGAGACGGCACGGTCAGCAGCGGCACGGTAACGGTACGGCAGGATCTGTCGGTTGATGTTCGCGGGCGGCACATTCTGATCGTGGAGGATATCGTTGATTCAGGACGTACGCTGGCATGGCTGGTCGACGAGCTGAAACGCCGCGGCGCCGCCTCCGTGGAGGTCATGGCCCTACTGCAGAAGCCGTCCCGCCGAGAGGTGGATGTGGACGTGAAGTACAGCGGCTATGAGATCCCCGACGAGTTCGTGGTCGGTTTCGGCCTGGATTACGCCGAACGGTACCGCAACCTCGATTCGATCGCCGTGCTGAAGCCGGCAGTATACCAAGGAGCGTGATATGAGCTATCCCCAGGGGCCTCAACAGCCGTCGGGCAATGGCGGCAACAATAACGGCAACGGCAGCTGGCCGCCCAACCCGTTCAACCGCGATGGGGGCAACCGCGGCGGCAACGATCCCAAGCCGGTATGGCGTTCGCCCTGGCTGTGGGGCGTGGCCATTGTGGTGCTGGCCATCCTGATGTTCCAGCTGTTCGCCGGCACCGGCCGTCAGACCATCGATACCAAGGACGGCATGCAGCTGCTGAAGGGCGGCGGCGTGACCTATGCGAACATCATCGACAACCGGCAGCTCGTCCAGCTGGACCTGAGCCAGGACTTCACCAAGCAGGACCCGGACACCGGCCGTGAACGCAACTACGGCAAGGAGGTGCAGTTCTACTACACCTTCGCGCAGGGCGGCGACGTCATCGACAGCGTGGAGAAGGCCAACCCGTCCAAGGGCTGGACCTCCAGCATGCAGCAGACCAGCGTCTGGAGCTACCTGATCAGCTCGATCCTGCCGTTCATCATCATCTTCGGCATCTTCTGGTTCGCCATGAGCCGCATGGGCGGCGCGGGCGGCATGTTCGGCATGGGCGGCAAGAAGAACAACGGCAAGCTGCTGGAAGGCCAGACGCCCAAGACCAAGTTCGCCGACGTGGCGGGCGAGGACGCCGCCGTGCAGGAGGTCGAGGAGATCAAGGACTTCCTCAAGGACCCGTCCAAGTACAAGGCGCTCGGCGCCCGCATCCCGCGCGGCGTGCTGCTGTACGGCCCTCCGGGCACCGGTAAGACGCTGCTGGCGCGCGCCATCGCCGGCGAGGCGGGCGTGCCGTTCTACTCGATGGCCGGCTCGGACTTCGTCGAGATGTTCGTGGGTCTCGGCGCCTCCCGTGTGCGCGACCTGTTCGACGAGGCGAAGAAGAACGCCCCCGCCATCATCTTCATCGACGAGATCGACGCCGTCGGACGCCGCCGTGGCTCCGGCATGGGCGGCGGCCATGACGAACGCGAGCAGACCCTGAACCAGCTGCTCGTGGAGATGGACGGCTTCGACAACGACACGAACCTGATCATCATCGCGGCCACCAACCGCCCGGACGTGCTCGACCCCGCGCTGCTGCGCCCCGGTCGTTTCGACCGTCAGGTGGCCGTGGAGGCCCCGGACCTGGAAGGCCGTGAGGCCATCCTCAAGGTGCACGCCAAGGGCAAGCCGTTCGTGCCGGATGTGGATCTGCACGCCATCGCCGTGCGCACGCCGGGCTTCACCGGCGCCGATCTGGCCAACGTGCTCAACGAGGCCGCGCTGCTGTGCGCCCGTGCCGGCGCCCAGCTCATCGACAACCGCGCCATCGACGAGGCCATCGATCGCGTGATGAGCGGCCCGAAGCGCAAGTCCAAGGGCATGGCCCTCGACGAGCTGCGCAACACCGCCTACCATGAGGGCGGTCACGCGCTGGTCGCCGCGGCGCTGCACCACACCGACCCGGTCACCAAGATCACCATCCTGCCGCGAGGCCGCGCGCTCGGCTACACGGCCGTCATGCCGACCGAGGACCGCTACTCGCAGTCGCGCAACCAGCTGCTCGACCAGATGGCGTACGCGATGGGCGGTCGCACCGCCGAGGAGATCGTCTTCCACGACCCGACCACCGGCGCCTCGAACGATATCGAGAAGGCCACGGCCATCGCCCGCAAGATGGTCGTCGAATACGGCTTCTCCTCGCAGCTCGGCGCCATCAAGTGGGCCGACGATGACGATCAGACCACGGTGATGGACGGTCTGCAGCCGCGCAAGTACTCCGACCGCACGGCCGAGATCATCGACCAGGAGGTGCTGAAGCTCGTCGAGACCGCGCACACCGAGGCGTGGACGATCCTCAACGAGAACCGTGACATCCTCGACGAGCTGGTCCGTCAGCTGCTGGTCAAGCAGACGCTGAACGAGAAGGAGGTCGCCGCGATCTTCGCGAACATCCGGAAGGCCCCGGAACGCGAGGTGTGGCTCTCCAACGAGCACCGCCCGGACTCCGATCTGCCGCCGGTGCCGATTCCCGAATCGCTCAAGCGCTCGGTGGGCATGGGCGCCGGCGAGTGATCCGGCTCCGAACGGACAGCGAACCATAGAGGCGAGGGGCATGCCGTCTGACGATGGCACGCCCCTCGTTGCAGAAAGGAAGGGGAACCAACGATGACCGACAATCGTGAACCAGCCCGCATCGGCGTCACGGTGCAATTGACCGAGGAACAGACGCGGGCGCTCGCCGCCGGGCAGGCCGTGGACATCGTGGTGCGGCTCGTGCCGGACGGCTCCGCAACCTGCAGCGGGTCCCCTGCGGGCATGGGAACCGCCGCGATGGAACCCTCCTCGGACGACGGCACATCGTATGCGCATCAGGAGAGCATGTGGGAGTCATCGCCCACGGCGGGGGAGTTGATGCCTGGTGCGGTGTCGCGTCGCGCCGTCGTATCCCTGGACAGCACCCTGCCGGAGGCGGAGACGCTGTTCCGGTCGGCCATTGTCTCGCTGGACGCCATCCCCGGCAACGAGATCGAAGGCATCTCACCGCTGTACCACGTCTCCAACTTCGACGGACCGGATGCCATGGCTGCCGTCGTGCAGCTGCATACCAGACTCGACGCGCGCAGCCTGATCGGCGCGCTCGGCACCATCGAAGCGGCCCACGCCGACCAACTCGATTTGGATCTGGTTGATATGGAGGGCGTCGTCAGCGATGAACCGGACTGTCGGGTGCCTTGGCCGTCCGCGGCTCAGCGGGCGCAGGTGCTGGCGCCGTGGTTCGACATGGACCCGGATGCCCGGCTGGGCGGGGACCCGGTATCGTTCCTGCTGGCCATGGCGCCGGACGCCGGCAGGGTGGGTGTCCTGTCCGACGATTGGATCCTTGGGGGTGAACGATGAAGGTGCGTCGAACCCCATGGTGGTATTACCTGGTGGCGCTGATCATCGGCCTTGCGGGCGGCGTCGGCCTGGCCATGCTCGATGAGCGCATGGCCACGTCATTGCTCGGTGCGCCATGGTTCGTGGATGTGGTACTGATGGCGATGGGCATTGCGGTGCTGGCCCTGGCCCTGCAGGTGCACGCCTACGCCAACACCGACCCGGCCAAGCGCCCGCACGCGTTCATCAACCCGCAGCGGGCCATGATCACGCTGGTGCTGGCCAAGGCGCTGGGGTTGGCCGGTGCCGCGCTCGCCGGCTGGTACGGCGGGCAGGCCCTGATGTGTCTGACGCATCTGGAGGCCTCGTACTATCGCGATGCCGCCGTGGAGTGCGCCATCGCGCTGGTGATCTGCATCATCGACATGGTCATCGGCATTGTTTCGGAAGGGCTGTGCCAGCTGCCGCCGGACGAGGGTGCGGAGAACCCCAAGCTCAAGCGCGCCGAACGCCGTCGCCGACTCCAGCAGGCTGCCGCCAAAACCGCGAAATGAATGAGGCGTGCCCTTCCATAGGGAAGGCGCACGCCACACTTCGAAGCGGGAAAACCATCTCAGCGTTCCTCGGGGACGCGAATCATCGCCTCCTGCGCCATCACGGCCACCAGCGAACCATCCTGCGTGTAGACCTTCGCGGCACCCAGGCCGCGGCCGTGACCGGCGGTGGGGGTGTCCTGCACGTACAGGTGCCACTGGTTGATGTCGATATCGCGGTACCACCACATCGAATGGTCAATCGAGGCATAGGAGATGCCCGGCGTCATCAGGCTCAACCCCGCACGGCGCAGGATCGGCTCCAGCATGATCTGGTCGCACCCCAGCGCCAGCATCGCCCGGTGCATGATCTGAGGCGCGTCCACCTGACCGGCCGCACGCATCCACACCATCTGCTTGCCCGAGTCGTTCGCCGCGCTCTTCTTGTCCGCGCCCAGCATCACCGTGCGGGTCACGTGACGGATGTCGAACGGCGACTTCTCCGCGTAGTACCGCGCGAACGGCGACTGGTCGGCGTATGGCTGCATCAGCTCGCGCGCGCTGGTCAGCGTCTCCGGATCGGGGATGCCGGCCGGCATCGGGTCGGAGAACTCCACGCCATGCTGGCCATGCTCCTGGAAGCTGGCGATGGCGGTGAGGATCGCGCCGTCGGACTGCGTCACATTGACCCGGCGTGCCGAGAACGAACGGCCGTCGCGCAGCGATTCCACGTCGAACAGCAGATTCTGATGGATGTCACCGGCCTTGATGAAATAGCCGTGGATGGAATGCGGCAGGCGGGTGGGGGAGACGGTCTTCGAGGCCGCGACCACGGATTGTGCGATGACCTGGCCGCCGTAGACGCGGCCGGTGGGGAAGTACAGCGCCTCGCCCTGGATGTAGGTGTGGCCGCGGTCCTCGGACGGGTCCCCCAGTCCCAGCACCTTGAGGAGACGCTCCATGGCGGTGGTTTCGTCGGTCATCGATTGCTCCCTCCGATTGCTTACACTGTGAATCAAGTACTGTGATGCAGTCTAGTCGCTGATGGTAACGGCGTACGACCACGCATGTCGAGGTTCGTATGGGCTGGAGCCGTGTACCATTCCTTTCCTGTGCGGGGTGCTGCATTCCCACGTCCGTGTTGTCGCGGGTATATAACGAAACGCCGCTGGACGGATCCGGGCGGACACCGTTCGGCGGCGTTTCGT
>ENA-UOIW01002200-UOIW01002200.1-human-gut-metagenome-genome-assembly--contig:-P58-NODE-2200-length-10451-cov-6.053386_pt1 | contig 10451 bp, 9 predicted proteins | sample MGYA00242334_ERZ723881 | MGnify/ENA metagenome assembly ERZ723881
CAACCAAACCCTCCTGCCACCGCCTCCACGGCGACAGGAACGTCCGTTGGTTTTCTTTATGCTTCAGACCGGAGTGAGCGCTTCCGGTCCGGAGAGCGTGGTTTTACTCCCCCTCCGGCTCCTGGGCAGCATAGGCGGAGTAATCCACGGGCGTGGCATACTCGTCGCCGGTTTCCTGCTCCTCGGCCGGGGCCATCCCCTCGCCGGGAATCTCGTCGGAGTAGTTAAACGCTTCTTCTTCCAGCGCCGCACGGATGCTCAGGCTGATACGCTTGGCCTGCGGGTCCACGCTGAGCACCTTCACGCGCACAATCTGGCCCACCTGCACGGCGTCTTCCACCTTGGCGATGCGGGTCAGCGCGCACTGGGAGATATGCACCAGGCCGTCCAGGCCCGGCTCCAGCTCCACAAACGCGCCGAACGTCGTAATGCGGACTACCTTGCCCTCGACGATGCTGCCGGCCGGATACTTTTCCTCGGCCACATCCCACGGGCGCGGCTGGGTCTGCTTGTAGCCCAGCTGAATGCGCTCGCGCTCCGGGTCCAGGGAGAGCACCTTCACCATGATTTCCTGGTTCGGGGAGACAACTTCGCTGGGATGGCGCACGCGGCCCCAGCTCAGGTCCGTCACATGCACCAGGCCGTCCACGCCGCCCACGTCCACAAACGCGCCGAAATCGGTCAAACGGCGGACGATACCGGGGATGACCTCGCCCTCCGCCAGCTTGGACCAGGCTTCCTTCTTGCGCGCGGCGGCTTCCTCCTGGGCCACGGCCTTGCGGGAGCAGACGATGCGCTTTTTCGCCTTGTCCACCTCGATAATCTTCAACTTCATTTCCTTGCCGACGAAGTCTTCGATTTTTTCGACATAGCGCTGCGAAAGCTGCGACGCGGGGATGAAGGCGCGCACGCCGTTTACGCTGGCGATGAGGCCGCCTTTTACGGCTTCCTTGCCCACGCCCGTCACGTATTCGTTGTTTTCGTACTGCGCCATCAGGGCGTCCCAGTTGCGGCGGTTGACGATGTTGCGCTGCGAAAGCACCACATTGCCTTCCCCGTCGTTGACCTTGACAACCTCCACGTCTATTTCGTCGCCCACTTTGACATCCTGGGTAACCAGCTCACTTTTTTTGACCAGACCGTCGGACTTATAGCCGATATTCACGCATACCTCGTCGTCCGTAATCTGCACGACGGTGCCCGTAATGGTCTGGCCCGGCCGGATTGTCACCAGCGTCGCCTCGACATCGGCCATAAAGCTGTTTTCCGCGTGGTCGGCGGCCGGCTGTTCTGCCGGCGCGGCTTCCTGCACGACGGGCTGGGCTTCTGCGGGCTCAGCTACGGAAGGCTGTTCTGTGGTTTCCTGCGGGACGTTTTGTTCCAAGTCGTTCATACGTGTCGCAACCTCCTTAAGTGACCAATCCGGCGTGGAGGCGCCGGCGGTTATCACAATATAATCAGACGCCCGGATTTCCCCCCATGGGATCCCGGCGGCAGATTCCAGAAAATAGACCCGGCCGCAGCAGCTCCGGCAAGTATCGTACAGCGCGCGGGTATTGGCGCTTTCATGGCCGCCCACCACCAGCACCACATCGGCCCGCCGCGCCAGCTTCTCCGCTTCCTCCTGCCGGGCGGCCGTCGCCGCGCAGATGGTGTCCCGGACTTCCAGCCGGGGCACGCGGCCGCGCAGCACGCGCACAATGCCGTCCCATATCCTGTGCGGCAGCGTAGTCTGCGCGACCAGCAGCGCGCTGTCTACGCCCGAAATCCCGGCGGCCTGCGCCTCGTCGGCCACCACGTACACCGGCCCCTTGCACCAGCCCGCCGTTGCCGCGACCTCGGGATGCTCGGCGCTGCCGGCAATCAGGACGGTTCCGCCCTGTTCGCTGTAAGCGCGCACCAACGCGTGGACGCGCGCCACATTCGGGCAGGTAGCGTCCACCACCTGGAAACCCCGCGCGCTCAGGCGCTCCAGCGTTTCCGGCGGCACGCCGTGCGAACGAATCACCACCGTCGCACCCGGGGGGAGGCTGTCCTCCGTCTCCGCACGGCGCACGCCGGCTTCTTCCAGCCGGCGGAGCACCTGCTCGTTATGAATCAGGCTGCCCAGCGTCCAGCAACCCCCCGACGCTTTCGCGGCGGCAATCGCCCTGTCCACTGCGGCCCGCACGCCATAACAGAACCCAGCATGTTTTCCTATCTCAACCGGCACGTGCATCCTCCAGGGCAAACTGCGGAGACTTGCTTCTCACACTTCGATATACATTCCCAAATTCCTGCCAGCCCATCCGTTTTTTTGAAAAATTTCTTAACTACTTCTCATAAAATACGACCCGCCGCGACAGCGGGTCGTATGGATACCTTACCAGTCTGCCTGTCGTTGCAGCGCCTCCCAGCTGTCCAGGATGCGGTGCTTGACTTCCTCCAGCGTCTGCGCGTCCGGCCGCCGCGCCCGCAGGTCGTCCATGTCCAGAGGCGTTCCGACCACGACCCGAATCTTGCCGAAAATGCGGTATTTTCCCGCAATGAAGACCGGCACCACGGGCACGCGGCTGCGCAGCGCCATCACCGCGACCCCCGTTTCCAGCTTGCCCGGTTCCCAGCCGGGGGTATGCCGCCGATGGCCCTCCGGGAAAATGCCCAGCACATGTCCGTCCGCGATGACCTTCAGCGCCGTGCGCATCGCGGCCAAATCCGCCTCCCCGCGGCTGACCGGGAAGGCGTGCAGGCGCCCCAGAAACCATTTGAGCGCGCGGTTGCGAAAGAGCGATTCCTTGGCGATGAAATGAATTTCGTTATGCTTGTAGACATGTGCGATGGTGATCGGGTCCCAGGCGGAGAGGTGGTTGCTCAGGATGATGCAGTTTTCCTCCCGGGGAAAGTTTTCCTCGCCGCGGGCCTTGGCCAGAAACACACAGGGGTAGAGAAACGCGGCGATTCCCCGCGCCAGCGTATACAAGAACGTCTTCTCCGTTTTCATGCTTTTCGCTCCTTCACCACGCGCAGCATCGTCTGCACCACCTGTTCCTGCGTCATACCGCTGCTGTCAATCTCCAGCGCATCCTCGGCGCGGCGCAGGGGGTCCACGGCGCGGGTCGTATCCTGCCGGTCCCGCGCGATAAGCTCCCGGAGCACCTGCGCATAGTCGCACGCCACACCGTGCGCGCGCAGCTCGTCATACCGGCGGCGGGCCCGGATTTCCGGCGAGGCGGTCAGAAAGAACTTAAACGCCGCGTCCGGCAGCACGCGGGTGCCGATATCCCGTCCGTCCACCACCATGTCCGCCTGCTGCGCACAGCGCCGCTGGCGCAAGACCATATCGCGCCGCACGCCCGCGGCCAGCGAAATGGCGGACGCGGCCGCGCTGACCTCGGGCGTGCGAATCAGCCCCGTCACATCCTCGCCGTCCAGAAACGTGCGCTGGCCCCCGTTGTTCAGGCCCACGCGGATATCCGTGCGGGCGCACAGCGCCTCGGCGGCGCCGGCGTCCCGGGGATCCACGCCCTCGCGCAGCGCCTTGAGCGCCAGCGCCCGGTACATGGCCCCGGTGTCCAGATGCAAAATCCCAAGCGAATGGGCCAGCATGGAAGCGATGGTGGATTTCCCCGCCCCCACCGGCCCGTCGATGGCAATGGTCAACGCCATAGTATCCTCCGTCAAATGGCCCGGTGGCCCATGCCCACGCAGACCTCGTTGAGATGCACCAGCCCCACGCCGAAGAACATCGCGACGGCAATGTGCTCGCCCGAACGCGCGATGCCGATTTTGCCGCCAATGTTCAGGCCCAGCGCCTTGGTGGTAATCTGCGAGAGCGCCTCGCGCGCCGCGCCCATGGCCGCGCCCTCGTCCAGATGGGTATCTGTAATCAGGCCTTCCCGCTTGGCGGCCACCACGGTGCGTTCCACAATGCGCATCACCGAGGTCACAAATTCCCCGCCATAGTCCACCGCCGCCGTGCGGATGCCTTCCTCCAGAAACATGGCCTTGCAGCTTTTCTCTTCCTCGCGCGAGCGGGTCATGCTCATCACCAGCGCCGCGCGAGCCACGTCACGGCTGCCCATATCCATTGTTTTGTCCATCATATTCGCCATTTTCCTTTCCGTCCTGCCATGCTGCCAGCGTCCAGAGCGCGGCATTGGACGTGGACGCCGCCAGCGCGCCCGCGCGCAGCACGGCTTCCACATCGGCACGCCGCTCCAGCATGCCGCCGCCGATAACCGGCTGCGCGATGCTCCGGCCCAGGCGCGCAATCGCCCGCGTGGCCAGTCCCGGCATGACCTCCACCAAATCGGGCGCGCAGCTTTTGATCATGCGCTCGCCGCTTTCCAGCGAGGAAGAATCCACCAGGAACATCCGCAGCACCGTGCGGAGGCCTTCGCCCGCCGCGGCGCGCAGGAGCGGGGCGCGCGTGGAAAGAATCCCTTCCGGCTTTACCATGCGCGCAATCCAGCGCACGCCCGCGGCATCGCGTCCGACGCCCTCCACCAAATCCATGTGTACAAACACCGGCCTGCCCGCCTCGCGCGCACGGCGCGTCAACGCCGGCAGGGTGAACGGGTCGCCCCCCAACAGAAACACAATGCGCACGGGAGAGGCGAGCGCCGCGTCCAGCGCTTCCTGTCCGCGCACCGCCGCGATGACCGGCGAGCGGCGCAGCACCTCCAGCAATTCTTTCAACGCTCTTTCCTCCCGCGACTGATTATACCGCAAAGCTGCGCGCTTGACAACGCCTCAGGCGCGGCGGAGTTTCTGCCCCTGGGGGGTATCCTCGACGATATAGCCCATGTCCCGCAGCGCGTCGCGGAGGCGATCGCTTTCCTTCCAGTTTTTTTCCTTGCGCGCCGCAGCGCGCGCCTGGAGCATCTTCTCCGCCTCGGCGTCCTCGGCCGCCTCTTCGGGCTGCGCCAGCCCCAGCACCCCGGTCATCTCGCCGAAGGCGCGGCTGACCGCTTCGGCCGCTTCCCGGGAAGCGCCCGGTTTCAGGGCGATATTGGCCTGCCGGACCAGCTCGAACAGGGCGCCGATGGCGTCGGCGGTGTTCAAATCGTCGTCCATGGCCTCGTCAAACCTGGCCAGCGCCTCCCCTGCCGCGGCCATCAGGGCGCGCTCTTCCTCGCCCGCCGGCCGTTCCTGCGCATGCGCCAGGGCGAAGGCGATGTTGTCGCGCGCAATGGTCAGGCGCTCCAGGGCGGCCTTGGCCTGCTGAATCTGCTCGCGCGAAAAATTCAGCGGGCTGCGGTACTGCGCCGACAGCAGGAACATGCGCACGGCCTGCAGGTCATATTCCCTTCGGATATCCCGGATGGTAAAGAAATTGCCCCTGGACTTGGACATTTTCTCGTTGTCGATGTTGAGAAAGCCGTTGTGCATCCAGTAATGAACGAACGGCTTGCCCGTGGCGCCTTCGCTCTGGGCGATTTCGTTTTCATGGTGCGGGAAAATCAGGTCCTGGCCGCCGCCGTGAATGTCAATGGTCTCGCCCAGGTATTTCATGCTCATGGCCGAGCATTCGATGTGCCAGCCGGGCCGGCCCATCCCCCAGGGCGATTCCCAGGCAGGCTCCCCGGGCTTGCGCGCCTTCCAGAGCGCGAAATCCATCGGATGGCGCTTGCTCTCGTCCACCTCGATGCGCGCGCCGCTTTCCAAATCGTCCAGGTTCTGCCCGGACAGCTTTCCGTAATGCGAGCGGTACGCCTGCGTATCAAAATACACGTCGCCGTTCACCGCGTATGCCAGCCCTTTTTCCTCCAGGCGGCGGATGATGTCGATGATTTCGGGGATATGCTCCGTGGCCTTGGGATGTACGGTGGCCGGCCGCACGCCCAGCGCGGCGGCGTCCTCGTAATAGGCGGCGATGAAGCGGTCGGCCAGCTCCCGGACGGTGATGCCCTCCTCGTTGGCGCGGCGAATCATCTTGTCGTCGATGTCGGTGAAATTCTGCACGAACGTGACCGCATAGCCGCGATGCTCCAGATACCGGCGCAGGGTGTCGAAAATCACGAACGGGCGCGCGTTGCCGATATGAAAGTAGTCATAGACGGTCGGGCCGCAGGCGTAAAGCCGGACCTTGCCCGGCTCGATGGGGACGAATTCCTCCTTGCGGCGCGTCTGGGTATTGAAGATTTTCATCGTTTTGCCCTCCTCGTTAAGCCTAACAAAAGGCCTTCCCGTCCCTGACAGAGACGGGAAGGCCCGCAATCCACTCTGGTTGAGCGCTGCGCCGTAACGGGGCGCTTACGGCCTGCCCTACGCGGTTTCCCTTCGGGCGGGCGGCTGGCGGGGGCACTTGGCGGGACTGCGCCTGCGCGCGCTTGCAGCCCATGGCGCGCGCTCTCTGGAAGGCGCCGGTTCCCGTTACTCTTCCCGCGTCAAAGCCGTTTTCAAAAGCCGGTTACAGCTTGTTGACGTGCACGCGGATGTTCGCGTCGTCCAGCCACTGCTGGTAGGCTGCCTCATAGGCGTCCGACTGTTTCTGGGCGAGCAGGTCGTCGGCGATGGCGTCATGCACCTCCTCCAGCGGCGTCACGCCCGGCTCCACATCGCCGGCATACATCAGGATATGGTAGCCGTAATCCGTTTCGACCAGGCCGGAGATATCGCCCACTGCCTGCAGGGCCATGGCCGCGTCGGTAAACTCCGCCACATAGGTGGCGCTTTCGGCGCAGACGGGATAGCCGTTGGCCAGAATGCTCTCATCGGTGACGGTATCGTCGTTGTACTCTTCCATCAGGGCGTCGAAATCCGCGCCCTCGGCCTGGCACAGCGCCAGGACTTCCTCCGCCTGCGCAAGCACCTGCTGCTTGCCGGTATTGATTTGGTTGTCAATCTGCGTCTGGAGATTGGCAATTTCCTGCGTGTAGGTATCCACCAGGTTATTGTAGCGCAGCAGGGTTTCCGCGTCCATGGAGGGTCCCTGATAGCTGAGCATGTCCTGGTAATAATACTGGTTCTGCATGGCCTGGTAGAGCTCGTTTTCCAGCTCGGTCACCTGCGTCTGCGTCTCCTCGGGCAGGGCGATGACCAGGTTCTTGATATAGCGGTATCCTTCCGGCCGCACATAGATGGTCGAGCCCATGCTGACGTCCGAGCCGTACTGGCCGGGGTTGTCCGCGTAGGTCTGCTGGGCGGTCGCCACCAGCTCGTCGTAGCTCGCCTGGATTTCCTCCTCGCCGACGCTGACGTCGGCGACGACATGGTCGTAGAGCTTCTCCTCCACGGCGTTGCGTTCGCCCAGGTAGCGGAGAATCTCCAGGCTGTATCCCTGATTCTCCATCGCCTGCTCCGCGGTCGCCTCGTCCACGCCGTAGCTTTCCATATAGGACTGCACCATCTCGTCAAAGGACGCCTGGCTTTCCGTCTCCACCTCCGCCATTTCCTCTTCGGTCAGGCTCAGGCGCAGCTCCTCGGCCTTCTGGGAAAGCGCGAGGCCTTCGGCCAGCATGTTGAGCGTGGTGGTTTTCATATCGGTGATAAAGCTCGCGTTCGCGGCGTCCACGGCGCTGCCCAGCGCCGAATAATAGGAAATTGTCTGCTGGGTTTACGCCTCATAAATGGGCGTCGGCGCGCCCTTGGGGATAGCTTAGCCGTTGACCTCGGCGCCCACCGTCGCCGCGTCCGCGTCCGGGCTTACCTCGCCGCACGCAGTCAAGGCCAGCAGCAGGCCCATCGCCAGCAGAAGCGCCATCCATTTTTTCATCGTCGTACCGGCTCCTTTACATACTGTCGCTCACAAACAGATATTATACCCCATATCGCCGTAAAAAGTCAATCACGCGCGCGTTGACGTACGCCCTGTCGGGCCCGATGGTGCACACATGGGCGGAGCGGTCGACCCAGCAGATTTCCTTGACCTGCGAGGACACCCCGCGCATGATGATTTCCGGCGTGTCGCGGTGGACGCTCTCGTCGCGGTGCGACTGAATCACCAGGGCCGGGCAGGTCACGTCGCGCAGGCCTTTGCGCGCCATGGTCTGCAGGCGCGTCATGTCCTCCACCTTGCGCACCGGCGCGCCGCGGTAGCCATAGTCGTACTCGTTGAGAAAGTCCAGCCCCCGGTTGGGCTCGCCCCAGTCCAGGACGCGGATAAAATGCTTGGCCAGGGGGGAGAGCTTGTTGGCCGCGCGCTTGTATTTCAGCGCCGGCGCGAACAGCACGACGGACGCGGGCGAAAACTCCTCCGCCATCAGCAGCGACAGGATGCCGCCCATGGAAAGGCCGCCGACCGACACGCGCCGGTACTTCGCCTGCATCTGGCGCATCGCGTCCCGGCAGCACGCCAGCCACTGCTTCCAGTCGCTCTGTTCCATGGCCTCGATGCTCTGGCAGTGTCCCGGCAGCGCAATGCCGCGCACGGTAAACCCGGCCGCGTGCACCGCCTCGCCCACGGGCCGCATATGCCCGGGAGAGCCGGTAAAGCCGTGAATGAGCAGCAGCGCGCAGTCCCCTGCCTCCAGCAGAAACGGTTGTGCGTTGGGGTGGGAGAAATCCACAGGCATCAACGCTCCTCCTTCCAGCTTTTGAAAAAAGCGCCCCCGGCTTCGTTTCCCGCCGGGCCGCAAGGCGCAGCCCCGCGGTTCATTTCTTAAACATCACATGGAAATCCTCGCGCGTGATGAGCACTTCGCGCGGCTTGGCGCCTTCGGCCTGGCCGATGATGCCCCGCCGGGCCATTTCGTCGATAAGCCGGCCCGCGCGCGCATACCCCACGCGCAGGCGGCGCTGCAGCATGCTGATGGACGCCTGGCCGGCTTCCACGGCCATTTCCACCGCCTGCTCGAACAGGGCGTCGCTTTCCGACTCGTTGGTATCCTCGTCCGGCGTTTCCGCCTCCTCGGCATGCTCCAGCGCGTCGATGACCGCCTGGCTGTAGTCGGTTTCATGGCGTTCCTTGACATAGTCGACCACGCGCGCGACCTCGGCGTCGGAGACGAAGCAGCCCTGAACGCGCAGGGGTTTGCCGCCGCCCGCCGGGGCGTAGAGCATATCGCCCTTGCCCAGCAGTTTTTCCGCGCCCGCCGCGTCCAGGATGGTGCGCGAGTCCACCTGCGAGGAGACGGCAAAGGCGATGCGCGAGGGGATGTTGGCCTTGATGATGCCGGTGATGACGTTGACCGACGGGCGCTGCGTGGCGATGACCAGGTGGATGCCGCAGGCGCGCGCCAGCTGCGCCAGGCGGCAGATGGCCTCCTCCACCTCGCCGGGAGCCACCAGCATCAAATCCGACAGCTCGTCGATGATGACGACAATTTGCGGCATCAGCGGCTCGTCCGCCCTGCGCTGGGCGTTGTAGCCCCGGATGTCGCGCACGCCCACGTCCGCAAAGCGCTTGTAGCGCTCGTCCATTTCCATCACGGCCCAGTTCAGCGCGCCGGACGCCTTCTTCGGGTCCGTCACCACGGGCACCAGCAGATGCGGAATGCCGTTATAGACCGACAGCTCCACCTTCTTGGGGTCGATGAGGATGAGGCGCACTTCCTCGGGCGTGGCGCGGTAGATGATGCTGGCGATGATGGTGTTGATACACACGGATTTGCCCGACCCCGTCGCGCCGGCGATGAGCAGATGCGGCATGCGCGCCAAATCCGCGATGATGTTCTTGCCGGCGATGTCCTTGCCCAGCGCCACCGCCAGGCGGGAAGGATGCCGGAGCGACTCGTCGCTCTCCAGCACGTCGCGCAGATGCACCGTGGCAATATCGTCGTTGGCAATTTCGATGCCGATGGCCGCCTTGCCCGGGATGGGCGCTTCGATGCGCACGCCGACCGCCGCCATGTTCAGGGCGATATCGTCCACCAGGCTGACGATGCGGCTGACCTTCACGCCCGCGGCCGGCTGCAGCTCATAGCGCGTAATGGCCGGGCCGTGCACGACTTTGATGACGTGCGCGCTGATGCCGAAGCTGGCCAGCGTCTCTTCCAGCTTCTGCGCGCCGCGCTCGTCCTTGTCGCGCGTGTCCACGCGCCGCCCGCTGTCCCGCTCCAGGAGCGAGAAGGGCGGCTGGCGGTAGGCTTCGGCCTCCTGCACCGTTTCCACCACCGGCTCCTGCGGCTTCCAGTCCGGCCGGTCCAGGCGCTGCTGCGGGTCCAGCTGGGGCTGATAGTCCAGCGGGCTGGGGGCCGCGCGGCGGCGACGGCGGGTGGGCGGCGGCGACGGCGCGTCCGGCCGGTAATCCGCGGCCAGCTCCTCCCAGCGCCCGTCCGTCTCCGGCGCAGGTTCGCTCCTGCGGCGCGCGGCGTGCTGCGGCACATACGTCTCCGCGCCGGAGCCGGCCGTGTCCGTCTCCGCGGCAAACGCTTCCTCCTCCGCAACGCCCAGCGGCCCGTAGGCCTCGTCGTAGCTTGCGCGCCTGTCCGCCACAAACTCCGGCTCTGCCCCGCGCCGCGTCCGGCGCGCGCTCACGTCCGTATCCTCGTAGGCAAGATTCCCCGGCACGGAATCGTCCGGCAGAATAT
>ENA-UOIW01002204-UOIW01002204.1-human-gut-metagenome-genome-assembly--contig:-P58-NODE-2204-length-10443-cov-6.357817_pt1 | contig 10443 bp, 9 predicted proteins | sample MGYA00242334_ERZ723881 | MGnify/ENA metagenome assembly ERZ723881
GGACCATGTAGCGGGCGAAGCAGTCGCCCTCGGTGAAGAGCACCTCCTCGAAATCCACCTTGCCGTAAGCGGCGTAGGGATGGCGCTTGCGCACGTCGCAGGCCCATCCCGAGGCGCGGCCCGTACCGCCCGTGGCCCCGAACGAAACGGCGTCCTCGCGCGTCAGCACGCCGGTGCCTTTCAGACGCTCCTGCGCGATGACGTTGCCCGTGAACACCTCGTGGTATTCGCGCAGTTTGGGACGCATGTAGGCGATGAACTCCTTGGTCTTGCGCACGAAATCGGGGTGGATGTCGGCCTGCACGCCGCCGATGGTGTTGTAGGTCTGGATCAGACGCCCTCCGGTGGTCTGTTCGAGAATGTCGAGCACCTTCTCGCGGTCGCGGAAGCCGTAGAAAAAGGCCGTCAGCGCGCCCATGTCCATGCAGAGGCAGGAGAAGAAGAGCAGGTGCGAGTCGATGCGCTGCAACTCGTCCATGATCGTGCGGATGTACTGCACGCGCTCCGGCACCTCCACGCCCAGCCCCTTCTCGATGCACATGCACAGCGCATGGCGGTTCTGCGCGGCCCCGAGGTAGTCGAGGCGGTCCGTCAGGGCCAGCGTCTGGGGATAGGTCAGCTCCTCGCACATCTTCTCGATGCCGCGGTGGATGTAGCCGCAGTGAACGTCGAGTTTGCGGATGATCTCGCCTTCGAGCGACACGCGGAAACGCAGCACGCCGTGCGTCGCCGGGTGCTGAGGGCCGATGTTGATGACGTACTCGTCCTCCTCGAAGAGCACGTTGCGCTTGCGGATATAGCTGCCGTCGGGTTGCAGTTCGTAGGTCGGCGAGCTGTCCTTCGACACCTCGTTGCTCATGCGCAGGGGGTTCTGCGCCGGATCGTAATCCTTGCGCAGGGGGTATCCCGCCCAGTCGTCGCGCAGGAACAGGCGCCGCATGTCGGGATGGTTCAGGAAGCGGATGCCGAAATAGTCGAACGCCTCGCGTTCGTTCAGCTCGGCGGCCTTCCACAGGTCGCACACCGAGGGCAGCACCGGACGCTCGCGGTCGGGGGTCAGCGTCCGCAGCACGACGTTCTCGCCCGTCGCGGTCGCTTCAAGATGATAGGCCACGCCGAAACCGGCCTCGCCCCAGTCCATACCCGTGAGGCTGCGCAGGAAATCGAACCCGTCGGCCCGCAGACGCCCGGCCAGGTCGTGAAAGCCGTCCGCCGGAACGGTGAACATCCCGTCGCCGCCTTCGGTCCATACGGCGCGGGGCTCCCAGGCCGTAATCTTATTCAAGAGGTCGTTATTCATGTTTTTCTTCTCCTTCCACATTGAGATCGTTCTTTTCCGCCGTCAGGTCGCGCCGGAGCAGTTCCTCGTACTCCTCCCGGCCGATCTGGCGGTTCACGCCGCCGAAAAACCGCTGCACTTTCACCTTGCGCTGGAGCTGCATCAGTCCGTAGAGCATCGCCTCGGGGCGCGGCGGGCACCCGGGGATGTAGACATCGACGGGCAGGATCTTGTCCACGCCATCGACCACGTGGTACGACCGTTTGAAAGGCCCTCCGCTGATGGCGCAGCCGCCCACGGCGATCACGTATTTGGGATCGGCCATCTGGTCGTAGAGACGTTTGAGCACCGGGGCCATCTTATGGGTGATGGTTCCGGCGACCATGATGAAGTCGGCCTGCCGCGGGGAGGCGCGGGCCACTTCGAACCCGAACCGGGCGAAATCGTAGCGCGCGGCGCCGACGGCCATGAACTCGATGCCGCAGCAACTCGTGGCGAACGTCAGGGGCCAGAGGCTGTTGCTGCGGCCCCACTCGATCAGTTCGTCCAGACACCCCACCAGCACGTTGGCACCGCCCTCGCGCAGTTCGGCGACCATCCGTTCGATGTATTCGTTGTCGTTGAAATCCTCGTAGGACATCGACTTGATTTTCGGTCTCTTCATCATTTCCATTCCAAAGCTCCTTTCCGCCATGCGTAGGCAAGGCCCAGAATCAGTACCAACAAGAAAAAGAGGATGCTCACCAGTCCGTAGACGCCCAGTTCCTGCACGACCACGGCCCACGAGAAAAGGAACACCGTCTCGACATCGAACATCAGGAAAAGGATGGCGAAGAGGTAGTAACCCACCTTGAACTGCATCCACGAACGGCCCCGCGTGGGGATGCCGCATTCGTAGGCTTCGCCCTTCTGGGGGTTGTACGAGCGCGGCGAGATGGCGCGGGCGATGCCCAGCGCGACAGCTACCAGCGCAATGGCCGTAAGGATGACGACCACCAACAGCGTAAAATACATAAGCGATTGTTTTACGAATTATATCTATCCGGCGCCCGAAACGCCGCGAATCCGGGAAGAGCGCTCCCGGAAGAAACAGACAAAAGACGAAGGGGGGGGGCAGGAACGCTAAATCAGAATGCGACCCAGCGAGTAGACGTAATAATCCACGGGATCGGCATGCAGGGTCCGGGCATCGGTGCGCCCCGCGGTGCGAACTCCGAAGGCGGCATCGACGGCGGTGCGCACGGCGGCGCGCTGCCGGACGACGGCCTTCTGGTCCGTCTGCACGACGGGGGCCTCGATCGAGGCGCTGCACGAACAGAGCGCCACGGAGAAATAGTTGCGGACGGCTGCCGGAGGACACGCCGTCACCGTCTCGTCGAGCGCAGGCTGTACACCGCCTGCGTCCTGAAACGAGGTGTCCCCGAGATTTCCCGCCAAAACGAAGAGCAGCAGGATCAAGACATATCGAAGCCGTTCCAACATTCCGTCCGAATCGCAGTTTATGCGGTGCGAAGATACGGTCTTTTATGCAGAAAAAAGACTCTGCGGACGGAAAAAGACGCAAAAAGACGAATTTTGATTACATAATCGCCATTCCGAACAACGAAAGCCGCCTTCCGAAACGGGAAAGCGGCATTCTCACACGACGGTCCGGAAGGCTATTCCTTCGCGTAGCGGTCCTCCACGACACGCCAGTCGATGACGTTCCACAGTGCACCCACGGCGTCGGCGCGGCGGTTGCGGTAGTCGATGTAGTAGGCGTGCTCCCAAACGTCGATCGCCAGCAGCGGCTTCATGCCCCGGCACATCGGATTGCCGGCGTTCTGTTCGCCGACGACCACCAATTCGCCCGCCCCGTTCTCGGCCAGCCACACCCAGCCCGATCCGAACAGCCCGGCGGCAGCCTGCGCCATCCGTGTTTTCAGCCCGTCGAACGAACCGAAATCGCGGTCGATGGCCTCCGAAAGTTCGTTCGAGGGCGCTTTCTGCGGATGCGGGGAGAGTTGTCCGAAGAAAAATTCGTGGTTCCAAGCCTGCGCGGCGTTGTTGAAGATCGCACCGTCGGACGAAAGTACGATGTCTTCGAGCGGCTGTCCGGCAAAGGGCGTGTCGAGAATCAGCTCGTTGAGCTTGGCGACATAGCCCGCATAGTGCTTGTCGTGGTGGTAGCGCATCGTCTCGCCGGAGATCGCCGGCTCGAGCGCATCGTATGCGTAGGGCAGTTCCTGCGGCGTGAAACGCGGTTCGGTTGCGGTATCGGTTGCCATAATCAGAGGAATTATAAATAAGGTGATGAATGTCGTCATAAAAGGTCGTTTTTTCGTTATCCGCCTGCCCGGGACACCCCCGCCGGGCTGCGCGTCGAACGGCATTCCAACAAATAAAATGCCCGATCGAGGATTTTCGAATATTTTTCGTAATTTTGAGGTCTGCGACCGTTCTGTCGAATCCGATTAAATCCGATAACGAACCATGAAACGAATCCTTCTCACACTGGCCGCGCTCGGCACGGCCCTCACGATGCAGGCGAAAGTCGTCCTGCCCGGCATCTTCGGCGACAACATGGTGCTCCAGCAGCAGTCCGAAGCGCAGTTCTGGGGCAAAGCCGCTCCCGGAAAGAAAGTCACCATCCGCCCCTCGTGGAGCGCGAAGCCCGTGACGGCCACCGCCGGCCGCGACGGCCGCTGGCAGGCCGCCGTGCCCACCCCGGAGGCCGGAGGCCCCTACACGATCGAGCTGAGCGACGGCGAGACGCTGACGCTCCGCGACGTACTGATCGGCGAGGTGTGGCTCTGCTCCGGGCAGTCGAACATGGAGATGCCCGTACGCGGTTTCTTCAACCAGCCCGTCGAAGGCTCGGCGGACGCGATCGTACGGGCCAAGGCTGCGACGCCGATCCGCCTCTGCACCGTGAACCGCGCCACGGCACGCACCCCGCAGGAGGAGTGCACGGCGCAATGGCAGAAGCACACCTCCGAGGCCGTCGCCGCGACGAGCGCCACGGCCTACTACTTCGCCCGCTACCTGCAAGAGGTGCTGGACGTTCCCGTGGGTGTCATCGTCACCTGCTGGGGCGGCACGCCCGTCGAGGCATGGATGGACCGCGAGACGATGGGCGGCTTCAAGGAGTTCGACCTCTCGTTCCTCGACGGCGACGGGAAGATCGACCGTCCTCAGAACAAGCCCTGCGGACTCTACAACGCCATGATCGCACCGCTCGTGCCCTTCACCGTCAAGGGCTTCCTCTGGTACCAGGGCGAATCGAACCGGCTGCGGCCCGGCCAGTACCGGGCGCTGATGCCGGCCTTCGTGAAGATGCTCCGCGAACGCTGGGCGCAGGGCGAACTGCCGTTCTACTACGTGCAGATCGCGCCCTACCGCTATGAGAATTCCAACGAAGCGGCGGGTTCGGTCCTGCTGCGCGAAGCCCAGCTGCGCAACCTCGGCGACATTCCGTCGAGCGGCATGGCCGTGACGATGGACATCGGCGACGAGAACTGCATCCACCCCGCCCGGAAAGAGGAGGTCGGCACACGCCTGGCATGGCTGGCGCTGACGAAAACCTACGGCATGAAGGGCATCGACGCCGACACGCCGGTTTATGAAAAGATGGAGGTTGCCGACGGCAAAGCCTATCTGACCTTCCGCACGGGCCGCGAGGGCCTCGCCCCGCTGGGCGACACGCTCACGGGCTTCGAGGTCGCCGGCGCCGACCGGGTGTTCCACCCCGCCACGGCCCGGATCGAAAAGGGCAAAGGACGCCTGATCGTCACGTGCGACGCCGTTGCGGAGCCCGTGGCCGTGCGCTACGCCTTCCGCAACTACGCCGAAGCTACGCTGTTCAACAGTTCGGGCATCCCCGCCTCCTCGTTCCGCACCGACGACTGGGAGGTGAAATGACAGCCGACGGGCCGGACTCCGAAAGGGTCCGGCCCGTTGCGTCATATCCGGGTCAGCGCCGACAGGATCTTCCGGTTGGCGCAGTCGATCACCGAGCTCTCCAGCGAAGAGAGATAGATCCGGGTCGTGCGCTCGGAGGTGTGTCCCATGCCCGCGCTGATGACCGTGATGGGCACCCGGTGGTTGCGCGCCGCCGTCGCCCAGCTGTGGCGCGACGCGTAGGACGAAAGCCCCTCTTCGAGCCCGAGGAGCTGCGAGAGCCGTTTCAGCTGGCGGTTGTAATAGTTCAGCGCTATCTGATACTGCGAATAGGCCCTGTCGGGCTCCTCGGCGGTCAGCAGCGGAAAGACGTAAGGCGTATTCCGGGTGCGCCACTCGTACCGCCGGACGATCTCCCGCATGCACGTCTCCAAATGCACGGTCATCAGCTGCCCCGTCTTGCGCCACACGTAATTGATCTCCCCGCCCGAGAGGTCGCGCTTCCGCAGGAAGGCCATATCGACAAACGACATCCCGCGCGTGCAGTAGCTGAAAATAAAGAGGTCGCGGGCCAGCGCCAGGGCGTTCGATCCGCTCAGGTCGAGGTTCCGGAGCCGGCCGATGAGCCGCTCCTCGACGGCCCGCTTGCGGGTGTGGTCGATGCCCGTGTAGACGCCGCTGAACGGAAAACTCTGCTCTGCAAGGCGCTGCCGGACCGCCCGGTTGTAGACGGCGCGGAGAATGCGCATGTAGAACGACACGGTGTTGCGCACGCCGCCGCGCCGGACGAGATAGGCGTTGTACTCCTCGACCAGCGGCTCGGTAAAGGCGGCGAAGGGAAGGTCCGTGCCGCCGAGAAAAGCCGAAAAGCTGTTGAGCGTGCGCGCGTAGTTGCGCGCCGTCCCCAGCCGCCCTTCCGAAGTCAGCCGGGCGATCTGCCCCCGCAGGAATGCCAGTACAGAGACATCCCGGTGCGGGGTGCGGAAACGCGCAACGATCTCGTCCGCCGTGTACGGACGCCTTTCGAGCGTCAGGTCGCGGACGATACGCAGCAGCAGGGCCACGTCGCCGTCAATGCGGAGCCGGATCACCGACGCCTCGCCGGGAAGCGGCAGGATGTGCCCGGCAGCGGCGTCCCACCATGCGGGGAGAATGCGGATGCGGGTGGCGATGCGGCGGACCTGACGGTCGTGCGTCACCTGATAATAGATGCTCCCGGCCTTGCCCGGGACACGCGATGTGCGGAATTTCACCTTTACGGAAGTAGTCATAATTCAAGAAATTTATTCCGAAAGGTCGCAATTATCGCACATTTCGCACGCATGCCGGCCGGACAGACGACACAAAAACCACGGAGTTCGCACTCCGGGGTTCGTTTTATGCAAGCCGCCTACATGCAGGTCAGAATCAGGGCGGCCATCGGCACCGCAGGCCACCACGTCCGCCGCCGCTCCTCCGCAGGAAACAGCCGGGCGATGTCCTCCGAACGTTCGAAGTAACGCAGCACTCCGAACCACAAGGCGCACATCACCGCGTTGGTCAGCAGCGCGCTCGCGGGCACCGAAAAGGCACCCGGGAGGTCGCCGAAAACCGGACGATACAGGAACAGGGCCGCGAAATGCGCCGCACTCTTCAGTCCCGCATACAGGCTGACCTGCTGCACGGCATAAGGGCTCCGTCGCAGCAGCAGCCACAGCAGCGTCAAGGGCAGCAGGGAGGCAAGGAGCGTGCAGAGGTCAAAGGCGGCAGTCGTCCACGTCGTCGGCAGGGAGCCGGAAGCGGCCCATGCGAGCAGCCACGACCACATCCGGGAAACGCCGTAAGCGCCGAACAGCCATACGGGTCCGGGCATCGCATAAAGGGCGGAAAGCAATTTTTTCATGGCATCGGACCGTTATCAGATCCGACGGCGGAGACCGCCGCCGGAGAGTCAGATCAGCGTTTCGAGGATCTGCACGGCGTTGAGCGCCGCACCCTTCCGGATCTGATCGCTCACGCACCAGAACGTCAGTCCGTTCTCGCAGGTCAGGTCCTTGCGGATACGACCCACGTAAACAGGGTCGTTGCCGGCGATGAAGAGCGGCATCGGGTAGACCTTGCCAGCCGGGTCGTCCATCAGCACCACGCCCGGCTCCTTAGCGAAGGCCGCACGGACCTCCTCCACCGACACGGGGCGTTCGGTCTCGAGCCACACGCTCTCCGAATGGGCGCGCATCACCGGAACGCGCACGCAGGTCGCCGACACGCGGATGTCCGAGTGCATGATCTTGCGCGTCTCGTGGAACATCTTCATCTCCTCCTTCGTGTAGTCGTTGTCGGTGAACACGTCGATATGCGGAATCACGTTATAGGCCAGCTGGAAGGCGAATTTCGCCACCGTGGGCTCCTTGCCCGCGCCGATCTCGGCATACTGCGTCTCCAGCTCCGTCATGGCGGCGGCTCCGGCGCCGCTGGCCGACTGGTAGGTCGAGACATGCACGCGGGTGATGTGCGAGAGCTTCTCGACGGCGTTCAGCGCCACGACCATCTGGATCGTCGTGCAGTTGGGGTTGGCGATGATGCGGCGGGGCGCATTCTTCGCATCCTCGGGATTGACCTCCGACACCACGAGGGGCACGTCGTCATCCATGCGGAAGGCGCTCGAATTGTCGATCATGACCGTACCGTGTTTGGTGATCGTATCGGCGAACTCCTTCGACGTTCCGGCCCCGGCCGAGGTCAGGGCGAAGTCGATCCCCTTGAAATCGTCGTTGTGCTGCAACAGCTTGACCTCGATCTCCTTTCCGCGACACTACTAATTGCGTCCCGCACAGCGCTGGGACCCGAACAGCACGAGTTCGTCGATCGGAAGCGCCCGTTCCTCCAAAATTCGCAGAAATTCCTGGCCCACAGCACCGCTGACGCCCACAATAGCAATTTTCATCCTGATTAAAATTAAAAAGTAATCATCGTTCCCGCTCGGACGGACCGTACACGGAAGCTCCGGGGACAAATATAACGAAATCAGTACGAAATGCAAAAAAAATCGACCGGCACAATGGCCGGCCGGAATCATCAATTAAAGAAGTCGTCCTCTTCGGAGGTATCGGGCTTCCCGGGATCGACCTCTTCGTCGCAGTCGTAGCGGGGCATCATCGCCGGACGCAGGAACTGATCCCCGCGGCCGATGCCGAAGCGTCCGTCGTCGTAGACCCGCTTCATGAAATCGCCGACGATCGGCAGGGCCATCACGCTGCCCTCGCCGCCGCGGACGAAGTGCACCGACTGGTCCTCGCCGCCGACCCAGGCCCCTGCCACGAGCTTCGGAGCCACGCACATGAACCATGCGTCGCGGTTCTGGTTCGATGTTCCGGTCTTGCCGCCGATCTCCACGTCGTTGAATCCGAACTGCCACTTCAGACGCCCGGCCGTTCCCGCATTGACCACGCCCTGCAACATCGTGAGCATCGTGTAGGCCGTGCGTTCGCTGATGGCGTCCTGCGACTGGGGAATGAACGAGGCGATCAGGTTGCCCTGCCGGTCCTCGATGCGGGTCACGAAGATCGCATCGGTGTGCACGCCCTGATTGGCGAAGGTCGAGAAGGCGCTCACCAGCTCGAAGACGTTCGATTCCGAGGAGCCGAGGGCCAGCGCCGGCACGGGGTCGATGTAACTGCGGATGCCCATGTTATGGATGAAGTCGGCCACGGCCGCAGGCTGCTTGGCCTGCTTCATGATCCACGCCGAATAGTTGTTGCGGCTGCGCGCGAGGCCCCAGCTCAGGGGGTGCAGCACGCCGTCGTACTCGACGTTGCCGGCCTCCTTGGGCGACCACGCCGTGCCGTTAGCCGTCTCGATGGTCGTCGGCAGGTTCGGGACCATCGTGCAGGGAGTCATCCCCAGGTGGTCGATGGCGAAGGTATAGACGAAAGGCTTGATCGTCGAACCGATCTGCCGCTTGCCCTGCTTGGCCATGTCGTACTTGAAGTAACGGAAGTTGGGCCCTCCGACATAAGCCTTCACGAATCCCGTGCGGGGGTCGAGCGCCACCATCGCGGCGCGCATGATCCGCTTGTGGTGGAGAATCGAGTCGCGCGGGGTCATCAGCGTGTCGCGTTCGCCCTTATAGGTGAAGACCTTCATGTCGCAGGGTTTGTCGAATGCGGCCTGTATCTGCTTCTCGCTCGCCCCGGCGTTCTTCATCTCGCGGTAGCGGTCCGAATAGCGGACGGCGTGGCGCATGATGCGTTCGCGCTCCTCGCGGTCGGCGCCGATGAAAAGCGTCTTGGTGCTGCGGTACTGCGCGTCCATCTTGGGCTGGATCTCCTTCTCCATCTGCCGCTGCACGGCCTGCTCGGCATAGGACTGCATCACGGAGTTGATCGTGGTGTAGATTTTCAGTCCGTCGCGGTAGATGTTGTAGGGCGTGCCGTCGGCCTTGCGGTTTTTGAGGCACCAGCCGTAGAGCGGATTCTCGTCGTACTCCTTCACCGCCTGGTCGTAGTCCCATTCGTTGTAGAACTGGCTGCGCTTGGGCCGCTCGGCGTTCATCACCAGACGCAGCATCTCGCGGAAATAGGTCGCCGAACCCTCGTTATGCGACACGGGCCGGTAGTTCAGCACGATGGGCAGCGCCGCGATCGAGTCGCGCTGCCTGCGCGTCAGCGCCCCGGCCTCCTCCATGCGCGAAAGCACGAGGTTGCGGCGCGCGAGGGCGTTGTCCGGATTGCGCACCGGGGAGTAGCGCGTCGGGGCGTTCACCACGCCCACCAGCACGGCCGCCTCCTGCACGTTCAGCTCGTCGGGCTCCTTGTTGAAGAACGTGTGGGCCGCCGACTTGATGCCGTAGGCGTTCGAGCCGAACTCCACCGTATTGAGGTACATCGCGGCGATCTCCTCCTTGGTATAGTTGTATTCGAGTTTGAGGGCCGTGATCCACTCTTTCAGCTTCGCCGTCACGAGCTTGGCCTTGCGGACGACGGCGCCGCGGTTGCGGGCCGTGTCGCGCGGGAAGAGGTTCTTGGCCAGCTGCTGGGTGATGGTCGAGCCGCCGCCCTGCGAGGTGTTCTGCATCAGCAGCGTCTTCACGGCCACGCGCGCCAGCGAGGGGATGTCGATGCCCGAATGGCCGCGGAAGCGGATGTCCTCGGTCGAGATGAGCGCCGCGACGATCGGCGGCACCTCGTATCCGTCGAGCCGGATGCGGAGCGTCGAATCCGACGGAAAAAGGTCCGCGTACTGCACGTAGGAGCGGTTCTGCACGAAGAAGGTGCCGATGACCTTGCCGTCCTCGGAATAGATCTCCG
>ENA-UOIW01002220-UOIW01002220.1-human-gut-metagenome-genome-assembly--contig:-P58-NODE-2220-length-10367-cov-12.693076_pt1 | contig 10367 bp, 7 predicted proteins | sample MGYA00242334_ERZ723881 | MGnify/ENA metagenome assembly ERZ723881
CTAGTAGGTTCGTCCACTATGAGGATATCTTCATTTGCAAGTAACCAGCGGGATATAATAACCTTTTGCTGATTACCACCCGATAGAGCGCTTATAGGTTGCTCCATCGAAGTAACCTTGATTTTCATTTTATCCACATAATTCTGTGTTAGCGTTTTTTCCTTGCCTATGTCATGCATACAGTGGTTTATAAACTGCTTCAAAACAGTAATTGTTGCATTGAAACGCACAGACTGCGCCGGGAAAATACCCATAAGTTTTCTGTCTTCAGGAACCAATCCTAACCCGCCCTTCATGGCTTGCCTGGGATTTTCGAAAAAGACTTCTTGACCTCTGATTTTCACAGTACCACGAGTCCTCTTGGAGAGGCCAAAAAGAGACATCATTGTTTCACTTCGCCCTGAACCGACCAATCCAGCAAAACCCAGGATTTCTCCTTTGTGTAAATCAAAGCTGACATCATTTACAACATTGCCATCGCTAATATGCGACACACTCAGCACAACCTCTTCACTAGGAGTGTTTGCTCTTGTGTAAAGCTGACTCATGGATCTACCGACCATATGGGCAACAATAGTGTCATGATCTATATCACTCATATTACTGGTGATAATGTATTTTCCGTCACGCAGAATAGTAACGCGATCCGCAATTACATCAAGTTCTGCCATGCGGTGTGATATGTATATAATACCAATGGATTCTTCCTTTAATTTTCTGATCATGTCAAACATGACCTCTACTTCGTCATTATCAAGTGATGATGTAGGTTCATCCATGACTAAAATTTTTACACCAAAAGACACCGCCTTGATAATTTCAACCATCTGACGTTTTGCAATGGTTATATCCTTTATCAGTGTTTTTGCACTAACGTCTACACCATACTTGTCTAATAAATCTTGAGTATGTTTGACTTCGCTGTTTGTATCAACAAATCCGCTTTTATTACGCAATCGTCTCCCTAGAAATATATTTTCAGAGATGCTCAAGTCTGGTACCAACATAAGTTCTTGATGTATAATGCTAATACCGTACTCTCTAGCATCATTAACACTGTTAATTTCAGCGGGAGAACCTTCAATTTTAATAGTACCGCTATCTTTTTTATAAATTCCTCCAAGAACTTTAATCAACGTGGATTTTCCAGCTCCATTTTCACCTAAAAGCGCATGAACTTCGCCGGCATTCAAATCTATCTGAACATTATTTAAAACCTTGACGCCAGAAAAAGATACATTTATTCCTGACATTTCTAAAAGTTTGTTCAAAAAAAATTCACCTCCGAAAGAACGGGTACAAAAGAGTTTAATTCTTTAAAAAAGGGCATTGCATAAAATTATTTTACACAATGCCCAAAATCATGTTAACTTAAAACTCCGCTACAAATTGTTTACTGCCAACCATCGATATTGTAGTTACCAATATTCTCAACGGTAATAGGAATAGGAGCAATAAGTACATCATCTTCAATAGTTTCGCCATTCAGAATAGAATAAGCGACCTCGGCAGACTGCTTGCCCATGTTAATCGTGGACTGAGCAGAGGTGCAACGATAAATGCCGCCCTGTGCGACCATAGCCTTGGCCTCAGGGGAACCGTTAACAGAATAAATCTTAGTCTCCATATTTGCAGCTGTAATAGCTGAATAAGAGCCAAAGCCCATGTCATCGCTAGTGCAGAACACTGCAGCGAGATCAGGGTGGGCCTGGAGGATGTCGTCCATCTGATCGGTAGCAATCTCGGGGCTTCCTTGACCATCCAAAGTAACGACCACTTCAAGGCCTGTACCCTCAATTGCAGCCCGGAATCCATTCTCACGGTCAACAGCGGCAGTGTTAGCAGGATAATCCAGTACGGCAACCTTGCCTCCATTCGGGAAATCCTTAACCATCACTACACCTGCTTCGTAGCCTGCCTGATAGTTATCAGTAGCAACAAACGCGTCAACGAGACTGGTGTCAAGAACCTGAGAGTCAAAATTGACAATAATAATACCGGCCTCTCTCATCATATCAACAGCAACACCAGATGCTGCAGAGTCAACAGGATTGTAGAAAACTACATCGCAACCCTGTGCAATAAAATCTTCGATAACACTCTGCTGATAAGTTGCATCTGCTTTGCCCTCACTATGGATGACTACGGCATCACCGTGCTCTTCAACAACAGACATGAAGCCGTCATAGACGGAATCAAAGAACTGAGAGGATGCCCATTCAGTAAAGCCAAACTTATACTTCGGTGCGGCATCACCAGCATCATTACTGCCGGCATTACCAACATTGGTATCTGTGTTGGTTGTTGCGCTATCATTTGGAGTATTGTTTGGAGTATTGTTGCTTGTTTGACCGCATGCTGTAATCGCAAGTAGCATGACGAGCGCCAGAATAAGAGATAGTGTCTTCTTCATTTTTTGTGGTTCCCTTCAAAAAAATTTTTTGCGAATTGGTCATATTCCGGTTTGTTTTACACAAGGAAACACATTTTATTCCGTTTGTTGGAATTACGATATAAGGCAATTCACTACTATGCTGAGTGTCCCAATTTTCAGTTCCATACATTTCGTGCATTAGTTTAAACTCAGCAAAGATTTAGATTATTTCCCCTTGCATATCTTTACCAAATTTATAGTAGTTCCCTCAGTAAGTTACAGCCATCATAAGACCCGTTCGCTGTTTATGTTATACAGATAAATTTCGGTTTGCACACCACCCGTATTGTATTTTGTTTTGGGTGGCTTCATCAAGGTTAGAAGAGGTGCAGGCAACATAATTGATGCAATAATCCATAATATGGTGTAAAGGTCTCGTCAAGATTTATGCGCAAATTTATTTGCAGGCTCCGGCTGAGTGAAGTCAGCCGGCAACGGAGGCGTCGTACAGAGCCGTCTCCAAGTGCTTCATGTTCATGTATTTTTTGCAGCCCCACTGGGTGCCCACCACATGGCGGAGCCGGGCGCAGACCAGCATCAGGGCGGAATTTCCGTCAGGGAATGTCCCTACCACCCGCGTCCGTCGGCGGATCTCCCGGTTCAGTCGCTCGATCACGTTGTTGGTGCGGATGCGGGTCCAGTGTTCGCCTGGGAAATCGCAGTAGGTCAGCGTCTCCTCAATGCCGTCCTCGACCTTCTTGGCAGCCCCCTTCAGCTTCATGGCCCTCAGCTCGGCAACCACTGCTTTCGCTTTCTCGCGGGACGCCTTTTTGCTCTCCTGCGCGTGGATCGCCTTGAGCATTTTCGCCACAATTTTGACCTTGGATTTGGGCACAACAGAGAAAACGTTGCGGTAGAAATGCACCGTGCAGCGCTGGTATTTGGCGTCCGGGAACACCTCACCCACGGCCTCCAGCATTCCCATGCGCTTGTCGCCGACGATGAGCTTCACGCCATCCAAGCCGCGTCCGCGCAGCCACTGGAAGAAACTGACCCAACTGGCCTTGTCCTCTTTCATGCCCTCGGCGGCTCCCAAAACCTCGCGAAAGCCATCCTCGTTCACGGCAATTGCCACCAAAACAGCAACATTTTCGTACTCTCCGCCCCAGTTGCGGCGCAGGTAGATGCCGTCCACGTAGACGTATGGATAGCGCCCGCCCTGCAAGGGACGGTTGCGCCAGTCCTCGATGTGAACGTAGGCTTTCTTGTTCAGTTCGCTGATGGTGGCGGGCGAAACCTTGCTGACCCACAGTGCCTCCGTGATGTCCTCCACACGGCGCACGGAAACACCCGCCAGATACATCTCGATGAGGGCTTCCTCCACGCCGCTCTCCCGGCGGCGATAACAGGCGTTGATGTATATCCTGCCAATGAGAAGGAAAGCGTCCTGGTCTTGCGGCATTTGGAACGGCAAATCAATTTTGGTATCCCAATGAGCCAGCTTGCTCTGGATCGCGGATATGAGACTGGCGCTGTTCACCGAGGGCTGGAGCTTCTGGGCATTACCGGATATATCCCCGCAATTCAGTTCTCCAATCCACCTGAGAAATATGGATTCTCCTACGATCCACAGCTCGACGCATTCATCTGTCCGGAAGGAGTTCCTCTTACATACCACAGGCTAAATTGCAGCAAATCGACGGGCAAATATCTGCGTTGCTACCAAGTCGAGGGCGATGTCTGTATGCACTGTCCAAAACGGCCGGGCTGTTTTGACAAGGCTGGAATTCGGCGCAGAGTGCTGGCCAGCAGTTGCTATCCGGCATTTTTCAGAGGGCATCAGCGCGTGGGAACTCCAGAATACCTGGCCATGATGCGGCTTCGTAAAATCTGGGCCGAGGGCAGCTTCTCCGTCTTGAAACGGGAACACTGTATTTCAAGGATTCGAAAAAGGGGCATTCTTGCAGCTACGGAAGAATGCCTCCTTGCCGCCATGGCCCTAAACCTCAAGAGGATGGTAAATGCCATCTTTCGCTATCTCCAAATTTACTGTTCTGCTGGAACCACTGTGGGTTTCAGCAGAATTTTTGCTTTTGTCAACAGGTCCGTTATTGTACATTATCGGTGTAAATTTGTGGTCTCAAAAAAACAACTTTAATTCGCTTAAACGAATTAAAGTTGTTTTAAAAGAATTTGTTGTTTTCACAGTAATACGTATTTTCTGAGTTCGCTTCGACGATTTATGCTGAGCTTATTAAAGATAGATTTGATACATGATCGCACAGTATTAATGGAAATACTCAGATGTCCGGCGATTTCCTTCATCATCCATCCTCGGTTGTATAGCATAGCAACCGCATACTCAGTTGTAGTGAGGGTCTCAATAGGCTTAGTATTTGCATCCGCACTCTGAACCTTATACCATCCGACTCTGAACTCCCGTTCCTTTTTTGTAATTCTTACAAATTCAACAGGATAATTTTTTTTAAAATAAACTTCAACCATCCCTAACAATAAGCCGTGATGCTTGATAAAGGGTTCTATAATATCATCTGGCTTTGCGAGAGTCCATCCAGCCTCAATATGTTCTCTCGCTTCATCAATTCGTCTCATATTTACCAACGCTGCGGCAGCCGTGATATGAAGATAAATCGAGGGAATAGGGAAGATAAGTGAATACAGAGCAAGCGCGGTTTCAGAAATTGCGAGGCACTTCGTGTAGTTCCCCTCCACACAAGCTTTATAGGCGAGGAGGTAACATGCATATATTTTGAGGCCATCAGGTAGATATTGTATGTATTCCTGAAGAGAAAACATTGTGGAAATCGGCATATGTAGAGATATTGAAACGGCCGTTGTAGCAAGAGCACAGACGGCTTTGTACTGTGGTGATGCAAAAGTTTTTTGCACATTCTGGATTCGTTCCTGCATATTTATTATAGATAGCCGCATACGATAGATATTGCCACACTCTAAATTCGCTAAAGTATAGATCATATTGGCCAAAACAGATAATGATGTATCATAATTGTCGTGGTAAGACTCAAGCAATTGTACCGCCTTTTTTGCCTCTCCCTTGAAAAAGTAATATTCGCCGAAAGCAATCTTTTTTATGTGTTCATTGGTCAGCAAATCTAAATGCTTTATCACTTGGCCTATAGAATAGGGACTGTTTAGTAACGAAGATATCTCATCAAGCGGGTCGATTAGTATACTTTCCGGATCCCATATAGTTCTTGTTTCTATATATTCTTCCGCTTTTTCGACCACAGCCTTGCGCGATAATGTTATGCCCTTGGGAATCATCCATACATTGCCGTATTTTATCGCCCCTGGAATTTTACCTGTTGCTGCCCATTTCTGTATAGTTCTTGCAGTCACATTAAGGCGTTCAGATGTCTCTTGTGTTGTTTCGAATTCTTTATCTATTCGCATTTTAGTATTACCCTTCTGCTACCAAGTAGCGAACATACTTGTGTAATCCGAATTATTTTCCAACATACATCAACGTAACCCGTCAGTTTCTTTTCTTCCATATTCTCTCCCTTACAGACGAACCAAATGGTCTGTATTCTCCTTCATTTCGTTCACGTTCAGTTTACCGCTGGGCGCAACGGGCAGTGCGTCGTCATAAAATCGGAACAACTCTGGCTGATGGGTACTTTCCAGCTTTTCAGCGCAGTGCTTCTTTATCATGCGCAGCGTTTCTTCCAGATTGGCCCCGCCGATCAGGGCAGTATGGCAAATGTGCGTCATAACACCATTGATCTCATGGGGGATTGCCTTACACTGCCGAACCTGCGGAATATCCAGAACAGCCCGCTCGATGTCGAAGAGATAAACCGTCCTGCCATTTGAGGTGACATAGGAATCACTGATCCGCCCGCTGACATATACATTTCCGTCCTCTGCAACATAGCCCATGTCGCCGGTGCATGCCCAGACGTTTCCGTGTGCATCGCTGTGGAAATACTTTGCGGTTTCAACTGGCTTTTTATAGTAGCCCAACATCCGGCATGGTGTCAGGACACGGATTTCACCGCGCTCGCCATAGCGCTTTTCTTCGCCGGTCACAAGGTCAAATGCGGCTACCGTTACATGCGGCATAGGAATACCGGCAGCACCCACGGTGTTGATCCGCTCACAGGAATATGTGACGGTTCCGCCGCACTCGCACATACCATACCCTTTATGTAGGCCGCGCAGGTTTCCGTTATCAGCAAGCCATCGGTTGTACTTTTCTTCTGCGACAGGGGCAACATATTCACCGCCTGCGCACAGATACATGAAATGCTTATACGCTTCCGAACGGGGCTGTTTGTTCATCAGGTAGTCCAGTAGGCCCATAGCTGTTATAAGGAAATTTGGCTTATACTTCAAAATATGGCGTCGGAATAACTCAAAGTCGTATACCGGTTCTAACAACGTAATAATGCCAAAGGCAAGTGGCGTCAGCATGGTTACACAAATTCCGGTGGAGAACCAAATGGGGATTTGTGCGAAGTAAATGTCTTGACGCTTAAAGCCGAAGTCACCACACTCGTATTCGTGTATTGTCGCGTTGATGCCATCGTTAGTAAGCTGGATACCCTTGGAAGCCCCAGTGGTGCCAGAAGAAAAAACCATAATGGCTGGTTTCTGCTTCTCGTACGATGCTGTTTGGTAAGATGTGCCTCGCCCCTGCTGGATAAACACATTCCATCTCAGCGTTCCAGAGATGGGCTTCACTTTTTTTACCAGGCGCACAAATGCGCCCAGTGAATTGGCCGCTGGGCAAGTGACAATATGTTTGATGGAAGTCTTGGGAATCACATTTTGTATAGTGGTGTACAGTTCATTGACTACGACCAAAACGCTTGCTTCCATCTCATTGACGCGATCCGTCAGTTGGGTTTCGTTGAAGGTGGGGTTGAGCATTCCTGCGTTTGCGCCGAGCTTGTTGAGCGCAAGGATCGTATAGATCGCCTCCGGTACGGCGGGCATACAAATCGCAACATTGTCGCCGTTCTTTACACCGAGGCTTGTCAAAGCCTTGGCCGTTCTGTCAATTTCAGAGAACAGCTTTCCGTAGGAAATCTTCTTACCAAAGTAAAGCAGTGCCGTATCGGTCAGATGATCCTTATTACGTTTGTAGATGTTTTCCCAGACCGTACATTCCGGCAGCGGGGTGTTAATAGCCTCCTCAGAGTAATATTTCAGCCAAGGTTTGTCGATGGACGGGTAGCCAGTCAGGTTCATGCACATTTCCTCTCTTCCAACTTAAGGTGTATTCCAAGCAGGCTTTTCCGCAAATGGATATCATGGTACAGTTTCTCCCCAGACGGTCGATACTCTTGACGACAAGCGTATCGCCGTCTTTCAGTTTGCGCACCAGCCGCTGGTACTGCGGCCGCTCGAAATCTCTTCCGGATTGCTTGTCCACATAAATGCATTTTTCCGAAAGCCCAAATTGCGTGAGCGCGATAATCTGCCGCTGCTCGTTCTGTTCCTTTGTTGAAACTCGTGCATAACCATAGTCCATAATCTGACCTCCAATCTATCGAATGGATAAATTGTAAGCCAGCCACCAAGAATTACGGATTAACTCATTTGAGATAATTATAACTCAAAAGGGTTAATCTTTTCAAGCGCTTTTCGATATGCTCTTTTGTAAAGGGGGCATACGCATGAACATCGGAGAAGCCGTTCGGACGCGGATTATTGAGCTATGTAGGCAGCGGGATATTTCAATCAATAAGCTGTGCAGCTTAAGCGGCGTCACACAATCAACTGTCAATAATATCGTCAGCGGACGCAATAACAGCGCAACGATTTCAACCATCAAAAAGCTATGCGATGGCTTGGGTATCACGATTCAGGAGTTCTTTGCCTCAAATCTTTTTGCCGATCTGGAGCAGGAGATTGCATAAGACGGGCGGCGACTGCGTCGTAGCAGTCGCCGCCTGACGTTATCTCTCCCAATGCTCTTTTTTCTTGGACTGATTCTGCGGAACTGTTCTCTGTTTTTTCTGCCGCTGCATAACCATCTGCCGCGCCTGCCGATCCTCCGCATCCTCTCCTAGCAGTCTGGACGTTTCCTGTTTGGCACCGAGCAGCATAATAAGAGATGGCTTCTCATGCATGGCAGCCTCTAATTGCTGCTCTGCCGCCTTATCCTGCGCAGGGCGAATGACCTGCCGTGCTTTGTACAGCTCTACCGGGTCAAAATCCGCAGCCTGCGCTTTCAGTTCTGTGTATTCGGTCAAAGCCTTATCCAGTTCAACGGAATATTTCTGTTCCTGTGCTGCCAGCTTTTTCAGGCCAGCTTCCATGGTAGCAATATCTTTGCGGAACGCCTCTGCGCCTGCATCCTCCGCATACTCAAGTTTTTGCAAAAGGAGCGCCTTTTCGGAATGCAGCTCCTCCAATTCTTCCGTTAGCTCGGCAATGCGAACAGCCAGCATCTTGTGACGCTTCACATGGTATATTGGCAATTCCTTTTTCTCTGCAACCAGCGCTTTGCGCTCCTTGCTCTTTTCCTTGATCTGCTGCACCAGACCGGTGTAACGCTCCTGCTCCGGCTTCCATACGGCAAGGGATTTTTGAATATGCGCTTTGCCGCTGCGAATATGCGAAATCTGATAACAGAAGATCAGCACACGGCTGCGCAGTTTTTCCAGTCCCTCCGCAATGGCGGGAACAGTACGGGCGACCATTGCGGCCAGCTTCTTGACTTCGGCTTTCAACTCCCGCAGCAGCGCATTGTCTGCCCTGATCTGACGGTTGATCTCGCAGCGGTCAGAAATGATTCCTTTGCGCTCCAACGCCTGTGCTGTCACACCCTCATGAATGGTAGGAATCTCGTCAATACCCCATGCGGCATTGCTGCGGTGGTCAATGCGTTCCTCACGTCCCGCACGTTCCAGACAACGGTTGGACACGTCCGCCCACGCCGCCCGCCATGTCAAAAGCTGTTCTTCGCTGTTCCAGCGTTCAGAAATGGGATTCTGTCTGCCGTAGCGGGTGCTTTTGGGGTGCTTATCTGCACGGGCAAGCCCCTGCGCATCGGCCTCGGAAGGAACCATATACACCTTCTTTTTGCCGACCTTGTAGGGATATTGTTTCTCCCATCGCTCGTTCTGTGCCGCCTTAAACTCAGCGGCAGTAAAACCTCGTTCCTCACCGTTTCTCATGCAGAGATATTCCTTCTCGGTCTTGTACTGCCAGTGTCCCTGCTCATCCAACGGGCGCACCGTCAAGAGAATGTGGGCATGAGGGTTGTGACCGTCGGTGTCGTGGATGGCTGCGTCGGCGCACATTCCATCGGCCACAAACTGCTCCCGGATAAAGTCTTGCAGCAGCTCAATTTGCTGTTCACGGCTTAGCTCTATGGGCAGCGCCACGACGAACTCACGGGCAAGTCTGCTGTCCTTGGCAGTCTCCACTTCCTCTACGGCGTTCCAGAGCTGTTCCCGGTCTTTCCATTCCTGCGGGGCGTATTCCGGCAAGAAAACCTGCTGCCAGACAAGGCCCTGTTTTTTCGTGTAGTCATGCTGTATCCCGTCGTAATCGTTGTAGAGGCGGGAACAACTCAGATAAGCGGAAGCGGCCACGGCGGAGCGGCCTGCGCCCCGGCTGACCACCTTCGCTTCCAGATGATAAATCGCCATATCTTGTTCACCTCGTTTTCTTTTTTCTGTTTCTCTTTCGTAAAAGAGAAAATGGACGGGCAGAACGCCCGTCCATCTCTGCGGCAAAGCTGCCGGTGGCAGGTTTACGCAGGCGGTTGGAAAATAGCGGCGGTTGAAGCAGCGCTATTTTTTCAATCGCGTAGACGATGACAGCAGCACTTTCAAGCGCTGTGGCATTGTCGGTTGCTTTCCGCAGAAAGCGAAATCCCCCTCGGAGAGCGCACGGCTTGCCAACGGCAAGCACCACCGCCCCTTCGGGATGGTGAGTAAGTGCGCCCTTAGTATAATAACTAAGGGAATAGGAACGCTCTCCTGAAAGATTT
>ENA-UOIW01002221-UOIW01002221.1-human-gut-metagenome-genome-assembly--contig:-P58-NODE-2221-length-10364-cov-11.252595_pt1 | contig 10364 bp, 9 predicted proteins | sample MGYA00242334_ERZ723881 | MGnify/ENA metagenome assembly ERZ723881
TGTTCCACCGCCTGGACGCCAAGCGGTGCGCCGTCTGCGGGGCGCTGTTCACCCCAGGCTCCAACCGGGCCAAATACTGCCCGGAATGTGCGCCGAAAGTCCACCGGCGGCAAAAGGCCGAGTGCGAGCGCCGGAGAAGGGTACAGCGTGGACAATTAGAGGGCAAAAACCCCTTGTAAATCAAGGCTTTTTTCGAGGGTGTCGCTGGGGGCCTGATAGATTTATCCTCTGGCCCCCAAAACAGCCCTCTAGGCCAGGATCGGGCGGATCAGCGGCAGCGTGATCGAGAAGAACCGCCGCACACTGCCGCAGCCGTCCAGCTCCGCCGCCTCAAAGATGTCGGGGCTGATGCCCATGATGGCGGCCATCAGCATGATGGTGGTGTTGCCGAACCACATCAAAAAGTTCATCAACCCGATCAGCGAACGGGTGCCAAAAGCGGTGCCCATAAAGTCGATGGGGGTCTTGGTCAGCCCCATCGACATGAGGATGGAGTTGATGGGCCCGTTGGTGGAAAACAGCGCGAAGAACAGCATGGCGAACGCCGAGGCCATAATCAGGTTGGGCAGGTAGATGACCACCTTGAAAAACTGTTTGCCGCGCAGTTTCAGCCGCATATCGGTGAACCAGTTGGCCAGCAGCAGCGCGATGACGATCTGCGGGATGAAGCCGATCAGCCACAAAATCAGCGTGTTACCCGCGTACTTGAGCATGTCGGAATCCAGCAGGCTTTTGTAGTTGGCCAGGCCCACAAAATTGGGCCCGACCTCCTTGATGCCGGAGCGGTAATACTCAAAAAAGCTGTAGCGGACGGTATCCAGCAGCGGAATGAACGAGAAGATAAAGAATGCAATAAAGAAGGGCAGGATAAACAGATAGCCCCATTTGGCATAGCTCAAATGTTTTGGTTTCTTATTCATAGGTCACCGTTCCTTTTTACAAAACTGCCTTCCCAAAAGCTGCCGCACCGGGGGTGCCGGCACGGCAGCTTTTATCTGTGGAAAACAGACAGTCAGATCATTCCGGCCACTGCACGTCGGTGATGTCGGGGTAGCGCTCCTTGATGGCAGTCTCAAAGTTTTCCTTGGCGCGGTCAAAGTCCACGTTGCCCTGGAAGTAATCGCTGAAGGAATTCTGGATCAGCTCCACACAGCCCTGGTCATAGGCGGACAGCGGCGCAATCTGGATGTTCTCGGCCACCGGGGCGTAGTAGGCGTAGGCGTTCTGCCCGCCCAGGAAGCTCGAAGCAAAGCTGTCGTCGGTGGAAGCCTCCTGCATGCCGCTGACCGTGTTGGTGAAGTCCTGGTAATCCTTCGAGATCTTGATCAGGTTACCCTTGTTGGCAGTCATGGACAGGATGATGTCCTTGACATGCTCGGGGTTGTCGGTGCCGGTGCAGGCGTGGACGTAGGAACCGCCCCAGTTGTAGGTCATCGGCGGGTTGCACACAGCCCAGGTGCCATCGACGCCGTCCCAGTTGGGGGCCAGCGTGAAGTCGATGCCCCACGGCGGCAGCAGGAAGGCAAATACCTTGGAGGCCGAACCCATCGCCTTGTTCCAGTCATCGTTGAACTGGCCCTTGACAGTCTTGTCGAGATAGCCGGCGTCCAGCCATTCCTTGGAGGATTCGATCCAGTCCATGATCAGCGGGTCCACCTTGACGGTGGTCTCGCCCGCCGTGACCCAGGGCTGGCTGACGTTGTTGCCATACACGCGGAAGGTGTCGGCGTAGGAGGCGAAGGTGAAGTATCCCTTGGCCTTGAGCTCCTCAGCGGTCTGCTTGAGGGTGTCCCAGTCCTTGACCTTCTCGCCGATCACGGCGGGGTCGTCGGTGCCGAAGACGTCCTTGGCGATGTCGCGCCGGTAGACAAGCAAACCGGGGCAGCACTGCCAGGTGGAGCCGCGCTGCACGCCGTTCTGGTCGGAGGCCGTCGTCTTGGTGAACGGGTACTGGTCGGCCAGGTCGGTGTCAGGGTCGATGCCCAGGTCGGTCAGCGGCATGGCCACGTCGGCGTCGGTGTACTTATACACATAGTCGGTCTCGGACAGGAAGATGTCAATCTTGTCGTCCGCCGCGGCGGTGGCCTGGTTCAGCAGAGCTTCGTCCAGTTTTTGCTGGTAGACGCCGTCCTGGTTGGGGTTGATGACCCAGTGGATCTCGGTGCCGTCCTTTAAGTAGGTCACGGTGCCGTCGTCCGAGGTGTGGTCAACCTCCGGGTAGACGGCTTCCAGCCGGGTGCGGAACTCATCGTTCCAACTATAGATGTTGATGACCTGGCCCTCGGCGGAAGCGGTATTCGCGGTGGCATCCCCGGCGGCCTGGCTGCTGCCGCTACCGCCGCACCCGGCCAGCAGCGCAGCGATGGAAGCGACGGCCATCGCGCCGGCAAGTAAGCGTTTCTTCATGGTTTTTCCTCCTTGTCTGGGGGCGCGGCCGCCGCGGCCAAACTGCTGCGGCTGTGCCCTGTGATCTTGCGGGGACAGGGCTTATGTTCTTCCTGTCGGACTGTGACTTTATTATAGGGGCTAACCCTGCCGCCAATATATTAGCAATTCAAAAAAATATCAAATTCTTGACCGAATTTTGGAGCTTCTGTGAAACTATGGTCATGATTCTGCCATTTTTGAACAACGTTTTGATTTTTGCGTGCCTGTTGGACCGGTATAATGGAAAAAACAAATAAAAGGAAAGGAGTGGCTGCGTTGTCTCACATGCCTTTTTTGGAGGAAAGCGGCAGCTTCGCCGTAAACCGGCCGGAGAATGTCAGCTATCTGTATTTCCCGCTGGCGTCGGATGCCGGCATGAAAAGCGCCGTAACCCCCGGCCTGGGCGGCGATGCCAAGCTGGACCAGGAGACGTTTCTGCTGGAGCCGGTCAGCGCAGAAAATCTGCACGACAACCGCGCCAGCCGCAACTTCTGGCTGCGCTGCGGCGGCCAGGCCTGGTCCTGCACCGGCACTTCCGCCGGGCAGGAGGCCCAAAAATTCACCCCAGATCAGGAGGACAGCCGCCTGCAGGCCGGCTTGATGTGGGAGACGGTGGAGCGCACCTCCGGCCCGCTGGGGATCACCGCCCGCGTCACGCTGTTCTGCCCGCTTTCGGACAACCTGGAGGTCATGCTGGTGACGGTGCGCAACACCGGCGCCCGGACGCTGCAGGCCACCCCGTTTGCCGCTGTGCCCCTCTATGGCCGCAGCGCGGACAACATCCGCGACCACCGCAATGTGACCTCGATGCTGCACCGCATCCACTGTACCGCCCACGGCGTGGCCGTGCAGCCCACCATGTCCTTTGACGAGCGGGGCCACCGCCCCAACCGCACGCTGTACTATGTGTTGGGCGCAGGGCCCGGCGGCCAGCAGCCGGACGGGTTTTATCCCACGGTGGAATCCTTTTTGGGCGAGGGAGGGACTTACCTGCGCCCCCGCGCCGTGGTGGAAGGCCGCCCCGGCGTGCCGGCCGGCAGCACAGCGGCCGGCCGTGAGGCGATGGGGGCGTTCCGGTTCCCTGACCTGACGCTGGCACCGGGGGCTGAGGCCGCCTATGTGCTGCTGCTGGGCGTCGCCCGGACGCCGGAGGAACTGGACAGGGCCTGGCAGCGCTACGGCAGCGAGGAAAAGGCCCGGGCGGCCCTGGCCGAAACCCGCGCCGCCTGGCAGCGGCGGGTCAACGTATCCTTCCACACCGGCGACGCCGACTTTGACCACCTGATGCGGTGGGTCTGTTTCCAGCCGTTTTTGCGGCGGCTGTTTGGCTGTTCCTTCCTGCCCCACCACGATTACGGCCGGGGCGGCCGGGGATGGCGGGATCTTTGGCAGGACTGCCTGTCCCTCTTGCTGATGGACCCCGGCGGTGTGGGCCGCATGATCGAACAGAACTTTGGCGGCGTGCGCGTCGACGGCACCAACGCCACCATCATCGGAGCGGGGGACGGCAATTTTATCGCCGACCGCAACGGCATTGCCCGGGTCTGGATGGACCATGCGCTCTGGCCGCAGATGACCACCCGCCTGTACATGGACCAGACCGGCGATGTGGAAATCCTCAACCGCCAGGCGCCCTATTTCAAGGATGCCCAGGCGCTGCGCGGCACCGCCCTTGACCCCGACTACCGGCCCGAACAGGGCGGCTGGCAGCGGGACGCGGCGGGGCAGGTGTACACCGGCACGCTGCTTGAGCATCTGCTCATTGAGCAACTGGCCGCCTTTTACGAGGTGGGCGACCACAATTTCTACCGCCTGCGGGGGGCCGACTGGAATGACGCACTGGACATGGCCGCGGAACATGGGGAGAGCGTGGCCTTTACCTGCGCCTATGCGGGCAACCTGCGGGAGCTGGCCGGCATGATCCGGTTGCTGGGCCGCCGCACCGGGGCGCGCACCGCCCCGGTGCTGGCGGAACTGGCGGTGCTGCTGGACGCTGATCCCGCCCTCTGGGATGACGCGGCCGCCAAGCGGCAGCTGCTGGCCCGGTACGCCGAACAATGCCGCCACACCGTCAGCGGGCAGCGCATCGAGCTGCCGCTGGACGCGCTGGCCGAAGCCCTCGACCGCCGGGCGGACTGGCTGACCGGCTGGCTGCGCAAGCATGCCTGGATCGACGGCCCGGCGGGCGAGGGCTGGTACAACAGCTATTATGACAACCACGGCCGGGCGGTGGAGGGTGTGTTCCCCACCGGGGTGCGGATGATGCTTACCGGCCAGGTGTTTGCCATCATGGGCGGCGTCGCCACCGATGAGCAGATCCGGCGCATCACGGCCAGCGCCGACCACTACCTCTACCGCCCCGAGATCGGCGGCTACCGGCTGAATACCGATTTCCATGAGCTCAAGTTCGACCTGGGGCGGATGTTCGGCTTCGCCTACGGTGAAAAAGAGAACGGCGCGGTGTTCAGCCACATGGCGGTGATGTATGCGAACGCCCTCTACCGCCGCGGCTTCGCGCACGAGGGCTGGAAGGCTCTGAAAGCCCTGGCGGACACCGCCCTTGACTTCGACACCAGCCGCATCTACCCGGGCATCCCGGAATACTTCCGCGCTGACGGGCGGGGCATGTACCACTACCTGACCGGCGCGGCCAGTTGGTACATGATGACAATGATCACCCAGGCGTTCGGCGTGCGCGGGCAAGCGGGCGATTTGCTGCTGGCCCCCGCTTTGCTGGCCGGGCAGTTCGACAGCGATGGCGCGGCCGAACTGTCGCTGACCTTTGCCGGCAAACCGCTGTGCGTGCGCTACGAAAACCCCGCCCGCCTCGACGCCGGGCAATACCGGGTGGCGGCTGCCAGCCTGGACGGTGCCGCCCTGCCGGTGGACGGCAGGGCATCGGTCCTGATCCCCCGTGTGACCATCGAAGCGCTGAACGCCGGCGCGCCCCACCGCATCACCGTGACCCTGCGCGCCGCGCAGTAAAAACTGAAAAGAGCGACAACCTGTGCAATACGGCCATTTTGACGACCGGGCCCGGGAGTACGTCATCACCCGCCCGGACACCCCCGCCCCCTGGGTAAACTATCTCGGCTCGCCGGAATACGGGGCCATCATCTCAAACAATGCGGGCGGGTACAGCTTTGCGCGGTCGGGCGCCAACGGGCGCATTCTGCGCTATGTGTTCAACCAGTTCGACCAGCCGGGGCGCTATCTCTACCTGCGGGACGACGACAGCGGCGATTTCTAGTCCGCCTCCTGGCAGCCGGTGGGCAAGGACCTCGCGCACTACCGCAGCCGCTGCTGCCACGGCGTGGGCTACACCCGCATGCTGGCCGACTACGCCGGTATCTCGTCCGAGGCTACCTACTATGTGCCGGACGGCTGCGCCTATGAGGTGTGGGCGCTGCGGGTGACCAACACCGGCCCCACCCCCCGCCGCCTGACCCTGACCGGCTATGCCGAGTTCACCAACCACAGCAACTACGAGCAGGACCAGGTCAACCTGCAATATTCGCTGTTTATCAGCCGCACGGTGTTCGCCGGCAACCGGCTGACCCAGCAGATCCACGGCAACCTGGACGCCCTGGCCGCTGGCGAGGATGTGGACGACAAACAGGTCACCGAGCGGTTCTTCGGCCTGGCCGGCGCGCCGGTGGCCAGCTACTGCGGTGACAAACAGGCTTTCCTGGGGCGCTACCACAGCTACGGCGACCCGCAGGGGGTGGCCGCCGGGGACCTGGGCAACGTGGACGGCTACAACGAGAACACCTGCGGCGCGCTGTCCTGTGCGGTGACGCTGCAGCCCGGCGAGAGCCGCACCGTGGTGTTTGTGCTGGGCATGCGCCCCTCGGCCGAGGCGGCGCAGATCCTGGCAGCCTACCGCGACCCCGAACCCCGGGTCCGCCAGGAGGTGGAAGCGCTGCGCCAGATGTGGTACGCCCGGTTCGACCACCTGCAGGTCCACACGCCCGATCCGGCCTTTGACACGATGGTCAACACCTGGAACGCCTACAACTGCTTCATCACCTTTGTGTGGTCGCGGGCGGCCTCGCTGATCTACTGCGGGCTGCGCAACGGGTACGGCTACCGGGATACCGTGCAGGACATCCAGGGCATCATCCACCTGGAACCCGAGATGGCCTGCGAAAAGATCCGCTTTATGCTTTCGGCCCAGGTGGACAACGGCGGCGGGCTGCCGCTGGTCAAGTTCACCCACAACCCCGGCCATGAGGACACCCCCGACGACCCTTCCTATGTGAAGGAAACCGGCCACCCGGCCTACCGCGCCGATGACGCACTGTGGCTGTTCCTCACCGTCTATAAATATGTGGCCGAAACCGGCAACCTCGACTTTTTGCAGGAGGTCATCCCCTACGCCAACCGGGGCAGCGCCACGGTGTACGAACATCTCAAGCGGGCAATCCAGTTTTCACTGGATCATCTCGGCCCGCACGGGTTGCCCGCCGGGCTGTATGCCGACTGGAACGACTGCCTGCGCCTGGGCGCCAACGGCGAGTCCAGTTTTGTGGCGATGCAGTTCTATTACGCCCTGTCGATTTTGCGCCGGTTTGCCGGCAAGCTGGGCCAGACGGAGGACAACGCTTGGCTGGACGGCCTGCTGGCGGAATACCGCGGCAAGATCCAGGCCCTCTGCTGGGACGGCGACCGGTACATCCGCGGCTTCACCGAGGCGGGCGAACGCATCGGCGCCGCCGCCGACCCGGAAGCCAACCTCTGGCTCAACCCGCAGAGCTGGGCGGTCATCAGCGGCCTGGCCGATGCGAACCAGGCCGAGGGCGCGATGGACCAGGTCTACACCCGCCTGAACACCCCCTACGGCGCGGTGCTGATGGACCCGCCCTACCCTGCCCACGCCTTTGACGGCGCGCTGGCCGTCATCTACAACCCCGGCACCAAGGAAAACGCCGGCATCTTCTCGCAGACGCAGGGGTGGCTGATTCTTGCCGAAGCGCTGCGCGGCCAAGGCCAGCGCGCCTACACCTACTTTGCCGAGAACGCCTCCGCCGCCCAGAACGACCGCGCCGAGGTGCGCCACCTCGAACCCTACTGCTACGGCCAGTTCACCGAAGGGCCGGCCAGCAAACATTTTGGCCGCTCCCAGGTGCACTGGCTGACCGGCACAGCCTCCACCGTCATGGTGGGCTGCGTCGAGGGCATCCTGGGGCTGCGCCCTGACCTGGATGGGCTGCGCCTGGCACCGGCCATCCCCCGCGAATGGACGGGCTTTACAATGGACAAGGATTTCCGCGGCTGCCGGCTGCACATCCGGGTGGAGAATCCCCACCACCGCGAAAGCGGCTTTACCAGCCTGACTGTCAATGGCCGGGAGCTGCCCGACGCCTACATCCCGGCCGCGCTGCTGACCCGCGAAACCGAGGTTTGCCTGATTCTGTGACTTGCAGCAGGCGCCCGCGCTGGATTGGCCTGCGCCCCGTCCATTTTTAACGAACGCTTTTCTCCTTACAACCACAGCGGGAGGCATATTTTCATGCCTCCCGCTGTGCGTTTTTCTATCGGTTGTGGGAACAGCGCCCGTCAGGGCTTATCCGGCCCGGCGGGCGGCTTGCCGCATCCGTCCTGCGTCGGGGCGTCGGGTTCCGACTCGATGTTCCACTCCACCATATAGTATTTGTCCCGGTATTTTTTGGGGGTCATGCCCACCGATTCCTTGAATTGCTGGATAAAATGGCTCTGGGAAGAAAAGGCCAGCCGGTTGGCAATGTCGATCATCGAGGCGTCGCTGAACCGCAGCAGGTTCTTGGCCATGTCGATCTTCCGATCCCGGATGTAGGCGCTGACCGAAACCCCGGTTTCCTTCTTGAACAGGCGGGACAGGTAACTGGCCGAAACGCCCAGGGCGTCGGCCAGGTCCTCGATGGTGATGCGCTCCTTGATGTGGGAATAGATATACTCCCTGCAGGCGTTGATATGTTTGGAATTGGCGTTGCTGTGCCGGTATTTGCGCATCCTTTCGGTGTAGTCCATCACCATCTCGTCGTGCAGGCGGCAGACCTCCGACTCGGTATGGATATCGTCCAGCTGCCGGATATAAAAATCGCTGAGCCGGAAAGCCTGCTCCAGCTCCATGCCGTATTGCCGGCACATCCGGGTGATCATCGCGGTGGTGACCACAAAGTGGTATTTCATGTTGGTCACCGGGTTGCGGGACAAAACGCCCACCCCCTCCTGATCTTCAAACCGGGCCTGCTCACAGTTGCGGCGCACTGTCTCCACATCGCCGTTGGCCACCGCCCGGTAAAACAAAAATTCCTCGGTCGGCTCCCGGTGGAAGTCCTCGTCGATGTCGTCGTTTGCCTCAATCATCAACCATTCATCCTTGTAGCTCATGGTTCTCCACCTCCCTGACTGGTTTTCCACGCTGGAGTGGCGCTACCTGCCATCTGTTAGCCATATTATAGCACAATCCGTGACTGGGGTGGAGAACCAAATGCGTCGATTGCGTAAGACAAGGAAAACCGCTTTGCCGCCCGCCGCCCGTGCCTCCGGCACAAAGCCCTGGTCCAGCCAGTTAGACAGGTGGAATCGGCTGAGGGAATCATCCAGCGGCGCCTCGATGGACAGCCGCGGGCAGCAGACTTTGCAGAAAGCCAGCATGTGCCCGGAGGCACCTGCAAAATGGGGATCAGTATAGGCCCCCGCATGGTGGCGCGGGGTAACGGCGTGGAGGCCGCTGTCTTCGCGCCGCCTTTTCGTTTGCTAGCGGCAGGATAGGGCGTCCGGAGCGTAGAGCTGCAAAACGAACCAGGCCCCGGGGCGGCCGTTGGCTTCCATCAGAAAGCACTGCCCGGCGGTGATCCAGCCGACGAGGGACTGTGTCGGGGCTTCGAGTTGGATGAGCTCTGAAACTTCTTACAAAATACGTTGGAACAAGCAGTTGGTGTCCCCGGTTGTTTTATTGCTTTTGGTTCACAATTTTTCAGGTCACATGAAAAGGAAAAGGCAACGCAACCAACAGGTCGCACCGCCTTTTTGTTACAGCGCATGTTCTTGTTCCCGTCTGCGAGCAGGCTGCAACATAGATTTGCATTTTTGCTTCGCCAGTTGGCGGGCTGCGTATTCTTCCACCGAATCGTTGGTCAGGCGCATTTGCGCCCGTTTGGCGTCCATCCACCGCAGCGGCGAATATTTCTCGCCAAACACCTGCTCCAGCTTTTCGTTGGCGGCTGCTTCCTGTCCGGGCCGGATGGACTGCCGGGCCTCGTACAGTTCCACCGGGTCAAGGCCGGCGGTCTTCGATTTTGACTCGGCGTACTCATGCAGCGCGGTTTCCAGTTCGACGGAATATTTCTGCTCCTGCTCGTCCAATTTTTCCAGGTTGGATTCCAGTACGGCGATGTCTTTGCGGAAGGTTTCAGCCCGGGCGTCCTCGGCATATCCAGATGATGTTCAGTTTCATGTTGGTGGACGGTGACCAGCCCCTGCGCCTGTGCAAGCACTGCCAGAAGGTGTTCCTGGGCAGCCGGTCCAACGCCGCCTTTTGCAGCCCACGGTGCAAGAACCAGTACAATGTCTACGAGAGCCGGGGAAAACAACTTGACAAAAATGTGTAATGCTATACACAGCAAAGAGCGGTGGATTTTCGCTTTCCTTTAGCTATTGACATAAATGACGCCATCGCATATAATACTATTAGAAGGGGAAGGTCCCCCGATAAAATATTGTTCGCTCCCTGATATGCGGCTTATAAATGGTCAGGATCACAAATATTGTTCGCTCCCCGATATGCGGCTTACAAATGTTCGGGATTCAAATGTTTGTGACGCCCTGTCGAAAGGCAGGGCGTCACTTTTGTATAGGAGGACACCTTGATGCCACGGGCGCAGCTCTATTTTCTATCTAATGTCTACTGAATAATGGAAAAGGCCTTGTATCTCAAGACATAGAAGTCCATA
>ENA-UOIW01002223-UOIW01002223.1-human-gut-metagenome-genome-assembly--contig:-P58-NODE-2223-length-10356-cov-12.497427_pt1 | contig 10356 bp, 7 predicted proteins | sample MGYA00242334_ERZ723881 | MGnify/ENA metagenome assembly ERZ723881
ATACTCTGATGTCTTAACTATTCAAATTTAATTAACTAATTACAAATATACAATGTGAGCTGCTACGACACGGCCCATTGCAGCGTGTCGGGGATCAGCCTGTTCGGCGCAGTGGGCGACTACGACTACTGCGCGAACAAATACAACAGGTATACGGCCGACAAGATCGACAGGTACGATTTCCGCGGGAACGTCGGCATCGTGCTGATGGACTTCGCGGCGGCATCGCACGCCACGATGACCTACGGGCAGACCTACTCGAACATGCAGGTCTACGGCGACGACCTGGTCAGGGCCGTGATCTGCAACAACAACAAGTGGAACCTGCGGCGCAACGAATAACCCCCGGAGGCTCCCGCCGCCGGCACGCGCCCCGGCAGGACGCCGGAACGACACCGAAGAAAAACCTCCCGGGCTTCCCGGGAGGTTTTTGCACACACAAACATTAACAATACAAACAACGCAATGGCTGAATAGATCTGTTGTTCCGGATACAAAGGTGGGGGTAATTTCCGGGTCGTACAATCGCCATAAATGAGTATTTTACGTCCGGGCACTCCCAATTTATGGTGAAAGCCCCGGCGGAAGGGCGTGATCTGCAATTTTTTATTTTGAATTTCGAAATAATGCACTATCTTTGCAAGCAAATTCCAATGTCCCGGCGCCCGCCGGGGTTCTGAAAATCACTTTGAAATAGAAATATATGCAGGATTTGAAAGCGCTCGAAGGGAAAAGTCTCGCCGAACTGCGCGAAATCGCCAAAGCTCTCGGCATCGAAGACGTCATGGTAAAGAAGCGCGAACTGATTGAAAAGATCACCGGAGACTCCGTGCAGGAGACTCCCGCAGAGAATAAAGGCAAGCGAGGAAGAAAGAAGGAAACGCCCGCGGCGGAAACTCCGGCCAGAACCGCACCTGAAACAGCCGTGGCAGAAGCGGCTGCGAAAACGGCCGAGACGCCGGCGGCGGAACCGGAACCGATGGCAGCGGCAGTTGCGGCGGCGAGCGCGAAACCGCGGGGACGCAGGCCGCGCATGACCAAGGCGGAGAACACCGCACCGGTGCAGCCGCAGACGGCGCTGGCTCCGGAAATGCCCGCCGAACTGGAGTTCCCGACGAATGGCGCGCAGAACGAACCTGCGGCGAAGCCCGTGCAGGAAACAGCCGCTCAGCCGGAACCCAAGCGGCGCGGCCGCAAGCCCAAGCAGGATCAGGAGCAGGCACAAGAGCAGGAATCCGCTCAGGCAAGTCAGCCGGAAGAGACCCCCGCAACCCGTCCGTACGAGGAGGAGGTGATTACCAAGGACGACTTCGCCGGAGAGATCGAAGGCGAGGGCGTGCTGGAGATCATGCCCGACGGTTACGGATTCCTGCGTTCGGCGGACTACAACTACCTGAACTCGCCCGACGACATCTACGTTTCGCCGTCGCAGATCAAACTTTTCGGACTCAAGCCCGGTGACACCGTGAACGGAGCGATCCGTCCGCCGAAGGAGGGCGAGAAGTATTTCCCGCTGGTCCGCGTGAACGAAATCAACGGGCTGGCGCCCGAATACATCCGCGACCGCGTGCAGTTCGAATTCATGACGCCGCTCTTCCCAAGCGAGAAGTTCTGTCTGACGGGAAACGGCCACAACAACCTCTCCACCCGCGTCGTGGACCTCTTTTCGCCCATCGGCAAAGGCCAGCGCGCCCTGATCGTGGCGCAGCCCAAGACCGGTAAGACCGTGTTGCTGCAGGCCATCGCCAACGCCATCGCCGACAACCATCCCGAAGTATACATGATCGTACTGCTGATCGACGAACGCCCCGAAGAGGTTACGGAAATGGCGCGCAACGTCAAGGCCGAAGTCGTGGCATCGACCTTCGACGAACAGGCTTCACGCCACGTGAAGGTGGCCGAAATGGTGCTGGACAAGGCCAAACGCATGGTCGAGTGCGGTCACGACGTGGTGATCTTCCTCGACTCGATAACCCGTCTGGCGCGCGCCTACAACTCGGTGCAGCCGGCGTCGGGCAAGGTGCTTTCGGGCGGCGTGGACGCCAACGCGCTCCACAAACCCAAGCGTTTCTTCGGCGCGGCCCGCAACACGGAGGAGAAAGGTTCGCTGACGATCATCGCCACGGCGCTGATCGACACCGGTTCGAAGATGGACGAGGTGATTTTCGAAGAGTTCAAGGGCACGGGCAACATGGAGCTCCAGCTCGACCGCAAGCTCGCCAACAAACGTGTCTACCCGGCGGTCGACGTCATCGCATCGGGTACGCGCCGCGAAGACCTGCTCCTGCCGCGCGACGTGATGAACCGCACGTGGGTGCTGCGCAAATACCTTTCGGACATGACGCCCGTCGAGGCCATGGAGTTCCTCCAGAAGCAGATGGGAATGACCAACACCAACGAGGAGTTCCTCGCCACGATGAACCATTAAACAACCACAAAACCCACTGATAGAATGAAAAACCTGATTATCCTGCTGTCATGCCTGCTGTTCGCCGGCAGCGTATACGGATGGGGACAAAAGGGGCACGACGTCACGGCCTACATCGCAGAGTGCCACCTCACGCCCGAAGCCGCCCAAAAGATCGACAAGGTGCTCAACGGCCATTCGCCCGTGTACTATTGCAACTGGATGGACATTGCCAGCCACACCCCCGAATACAATTACACCAAGACGTGGCACTACCTGAACATCGACGAGGGCCAAACCCTCGAAACGATGCCCCGGAACCCCAAAGGCGACGTGCTGACGGCCGTCACGACGCTCGTCGCCGAGCTCAAGGCCGGCGGGCTGGCACCCGAGGCGGAGACCGAGAAGCTCAAGATGCTGATCCACCTGGTCGGCGACATGCACTGCCCGATGCACACGGGGCGCCTGTCGGATATCGGTGGCAATCAGCGCCCGGTGCTGATGTTCGGACGCAGAACGAACCTCCACTCGGCCTGGGACTCGGCGATCCTCGAAGCCGGGCACAAGTGGAGCTACACCGAGTGGCAGGAACAGATCGACCGCCTGACGGATGACGAGGCGGCACTGGTACAGGCCGGGGAGCCGCAGGACTGGCTGAAGGAGACCCATGCGATCTGCGTCGGCATCTACGAGGACAGCCCCGAAGGGACGAAAATATCCTACGATTACGTGGACAAATACACGCCCGTCATCGAGCAGCAGTTCGTCCGGGGCGGCTACCGGCTGGCACGCCTGCTGAACGAGATTTACCGCTGACCGTAGGTGCAAAATAAAAGGGAACGGGCTTGCAGTCGCTGCAAGCCCGTTTTCCGTCCTGCGGCAGTGCGGCAAAGATGTATTTCGGCCGTTTCGGCCGCACAAAAATCCGGGCTAAACGCTAAGGGACAAGGCCGGGGTCTGCAGGGGAGCACTGCGTGCGGCGCAGGGGCACGACAACCGATCGGGCCGGATAATTTTATCCGGCAAAATACCCGAGGAAATAAAAGTTATATTAATTTTGCAGGCATGAGATACCTAACCGCCATACTCTTCGGCCTGCTTGCTGCCGGATGCGGCGACAAGGCCGCGGACAACCTGATGACCCAGGCTTCGGTGCTGATAGAGGAGCATCCCGACAGCGCCTTGCTGGCTCTCCGGCAGATAGACCCCTCGGCCATTTCACCGGCGGCCGACGCCCGGCGGCGCCTGCTGCTCGCGCAAACCTACTCCCGCACAGGTGCCGAGGCTGACAACGATTCGCTGACCGCCCCCGCACTGGATTATTACGAGCGCCACGGCTCCGGGGCCGAGCGTGCCTATGCCTGGTATTTCGACGCAAAGGTACACCACAATGCCGGCGACCTGGGACGGGCGATCAAAGGCTACACACAGGCGATGCTCTACGCCGAACGCAACCGCGACAAGGCGGGAACCACAAAACTGCTCATGGCACTGTACCACACGCTGGGGCTGCTGTACCTCGAACAGGGATACGACACCGAGGCCGAAGATGCATTCTCGAAAGCCGTCGCCGCGGCGCAGGAGACCGGCAGTGCGGAACTGGAGGGATACAGCCGCTACATGCTCTCGTCGGCACAGTATGCCAACGGCCGCTATGCCGAGGCCATCGAAACACTCTCCCCGCTGGTCGGGGCACGCGACACGATGGCATTCCGTTTCTTCGCCCAGCAGATCACCCTGCAAAACCTGATATACCACACCTTCGCCGAAGACTGGAGCACCGGGCAGTTGCTCGAGGAGCGGGCGCGCATCGACATGCACGAACTATGGACAGCCCCGCTGACGCACGGCCCCGCATCGGCCGACGACGATGACCGCACGCTTTACGACATCGCTTCGGCCATCATTTTTTACCGGGCGGAGCAGCCCGATTCGGCACAATACTACATAGACCGCTCGCTGGCGCACATCAAACGCTTCAACCAGAACAACATAGGGCTCTACACGATCGCCTCGGCCATACACCACCGCCGCGGGGAGGACGGCAAAGCCTATGCCTGTGCCATGCAGTACATCGGCAAGCGCGATTCGCTCGACAAGGCACGGCAGGGGGTATCGGTGGCCGAGCTGGAAAAGAGATACCGCACGGCCAACGAAACGGCGCTCCGCGAGGCGGGGCTGCGTTACCGGGCCTGGATCGCCACGCTGGCATGCCTCTTGCTGGCCGCGGCCGTCACGGGGGCGGTGGTGGGCTATCGGCGCAAACTCCGGCACCGGGACGCGCAGCTGAGCGAATACCTCACGCTGCTGGAATCCTACCGGGAATCGCACGACAGCCTCACCTCGCGGCTCGATGCCTCGAACGAGCGCGAGGCCGCCGTCAAGGCTTCGCTCGAGGGGCGATTCGCCCTGCTGCGCGACATCGCCGCAACCTATTACACCTATGGCGAAGGGGAACGGCTGGCGAGGAAGGTGAAGGAGCTGGCACTGAGCCCGGCGATGCTCGCAGACATCGTCCGCATGGCAGACCTCTACAACGACCGGGCGGTCACGCGCCTGCGCCGCCAACTGCCGGGGTGGACGCCGCGCAACTACGATTTCGCAGCGCTGGTCGTCGCCGGGTTCTCGGCGCAGGAGATCAGCGTGATGCTCGACATGACGCTGAACGGGGTCTACACGCTCAAATCGAAACTCAAACGCCGGATCGCCGAATCGGGGGCTCCGGACAGGGAGTTTTTCACCCGTTTTTTCGCATAGCAAGGGTGCCCGGCGCGCCGGCAAGAATCTGCGGGATCGTACCCTCTGTAAATCAACATTTTACACACAAACAAGCAAGAATTATTCCGTACCGGCAAGCCGCATCGGGGCTTAACTTTGCAGGGAAACCAAATGAAAAAACCAAGCAAAGTTATGAGACGGACATTTCTTTTACTCGTATGCGCCCTGGCGCTTTTTTCCGTGAAACAGACCTGCGGGCAAATTGTGCGGGGGAGGGTGGTCGACCAAGAGCGGCAACCCGTGGTCGGGGTCGCGGTAGTGATGCTCGACACCGACTCGACCTACCTCGCGGCCGCGGCATCGGATGCCGACGGGCGTTTCGCCATCGCATCGGAGGTACGCCCCTACCGGCTGCTGTTCCAGCACCTCGCCTATGAGATGCAAACGCTTACGTCGGAGCACGACGAAGCCGGCGAGGTCGTCCTGCATGAATATACGAATGCGCTCGACGCCGTGGTCGTAGAGGGCGAAAAACCCATCGTGCGGGTCGAAGAGGGGCGGCTGGCCTATGACCTGGAAGCCGTATCGAAAGGCAAGGCGGTGAACAATGCCTACGAAGCCCTCACCCAGCTGCCGGGCGTCAGCGAACAGGACGGCGGGCTGACGCTTGCCGGCGCCGGGGGTGTCACAGTGATCCTGAACGGGAAGCCCTCGACGATGAGCACCGAGCAGTTGGCATCGCTGCTGCGCTCGACACCCGTCGAACGGATCGAGAAGGCCGAAGTGATGTACAGCACGCCGCCGCAGTACCATGTGCGCGGCGCGGCGATCAACCTCGTCCTGCGGCGCAGCCACGACTACTCGTTTTCGGGGGAGGTACACGCCAACTATACCAACCGGTTTTACAGCAACTGGGATGCCGGGGGCAACTTCGCCTTCTCCTCGCCCGAGTGGTCGGCCGAGGTAACCTATTCGGCCGGGCAGGCCAAGACCAAACGGATCATCGACCTCTACTCGCGGCATACGCTCGCGGACGGGGAGCACGAGATCGCCCAGAGGCAGAACATCACCAGCAAAGGAACATGGCACCGGCTGAGGGCCGCCGCAGAATACGCCCCGCAGGGCAAAGGACGCCTGAGCATTGCCTATACGGGCGCATACACCCCGCATACGAGCGGCCTCGTACGTGCCGACGGCAACCTGGTCAACTCGGTCAGCTCGCCCGGGGGTGACAACACGATGCACAACGCTGCGCTGCGCTACACGTCGGCCTCCGGGCTCGACCTCTCGGCGGACTACACGCATTACAGCTCGTGGCAGCTGGCCGCCATGCGGAACAGGTACGCCGACGGCAACCGGACAGCGTTCGACGTGGTTTCGGGGCAGTCCGTCGACCGGGTAAATGTCAGCGCCGACCAGTCGCACGACCTGGGCAATGGCTGGGGCATGACCTACGGGGGCATCTTCAGCTGGGCGGGCGACCACGACTACCAGCGTTACAGGCTCCATGAGGGCGACATCGCCACCGTCGATACCGATTCGCACCTCGACGAATACACGGGCAACCTCTACGCCGGGGTGAGCAAACAGTTCGCCAAGGGGAGTTTCTCGCTGTCGCTGGCCGGGGAATACTACCGCGCGGGGGACTACGACAACTGGTCGCTCTACCCGCAGGCGACCCTGCTCCTGACACCCGCAGAGAAACATCTCGTACAGATTTCGCTCTCGTCGGACAAGACCTATCCCTCGTACTGGGAGATGCAGCAGTCGACCTCCTACATCGACGGCTATTCGGAGATCCGGGGCACGCCCGGACTGCGGCCGTCGAAAAGCTACAACGGCCAGGCAATGTACATGTATAAGCAGAAGTATATCTTCATGCTGTTCTGGAACGAGATGCCCGACTACTTCGACCAAACCGCATGGCAGGCCCCTGATCGCCTGGCATTGGTCTACCAGACGCTCAACTGGAACACCAACCGCCAGTGGGGCGCCAACGTCATCGTACCGCTGCGCCCGGGCAAATGGCTCGATTCCCGGCTGACGCTGACCGGGATGCGGATGACCCAGCGCTGCGACGCCTTTCACGACCTGGCGTTCGACCGCTCCAAATGGCTGGGGGTGGTGCGCATGGACAACACGATCCGTCTGAGCCGCAAACCCGACCTGACGCTCGACCTCTCGGGCTACTATCAGAGCGCGGCCATCCAGGGGACTTACGACGTCGCCCCTTCGTGGAGCGTCAACGCGGGTGTCAAGTGGACGTTCGACAAGAGCCGGGCGAGCCTCTCGGTGCGCTGCAACGACATTTTCGAAAGTTCGCTCCCGTTCGCCAAAGTCCGTTACAAGGGACAGTACCTCGACATGGATTCCGGCACGTACACCCGTTCGGTGACGGTGCATTTCTCCTACCGTTTCGGCACATACAAGGAGAAGCGGCACAAGACGGTCGACACGTCGAGGTTCGGGCATTGACCGGATCCCGCAGGGCACGAAAAAAGGGCCGTCGCAAAAGACGGCCCTGTACTCGGAGCGGGAATCGAACCCGCACGACCATTGCTGGTCACAGGATTTTAAGTCCGGCGTGTCTACCTATTCCACCATCCGAGCCACTGCCTTTCGGCGAAAGGCGTCGGCAAAAGTACGAAAATTTTACGATTCGCCAAAATCTATATAATTTATAATCGTCCCCGTCTGGCCGGGGCCGAACCAGCGGATTTCCGGGTCGCGGCGGAACCAGGTAAGCTGCCGTTTGGCATATCGGCGCGAATTGCGCTTGATAAGTTCCACGGCCCGGTCATAGGAGATGCGTCCGTCGAAATAGTCGAAGAACTCCCGGTAGCCGACCGTCTGCAGGGCATTCAGACCGCGGTAGGGATACACCGCACGCGCCTCGGCTTCGAGGCCGTCGGCAAGCATCTGCCCGACACGGCGGTCGATGCGTCCGTACAACTCCTCGCGCGGCATGTCAATGCCGACCTTCACGATGTCGAAATCGCGCTTGCGACGCCGCCCAGTCCGCAGGCGGGAGTAGGGCAGTCCGGTTTGCAGGCAGACCTCCAGTGCCCGAACGACGCGCGCCGGGTTGCTGCGGTCGACCACCGCATAATAATCCGGATCGAGCGTCCGCAACTGCCCGGCGAGGGCTTCGAGCCCCTCCGTGCGGAGTCGCGCCGCCAATTCGCGGCGCAGGTTTTCATCGGCCTGCGGCAGGTCGTCCATGCCTTCGCACAACGCCTTGACATAAAGCCCCGAGCCCCCGACGGCAACGACGCAGTCATGCCCGGCGAACAGTCTTTCGAGGCAGGCGAGGGCCTGCGTTTCGTACTCGCCGCAACTCAGGTTATCCGCGAGGTCGTGCGATGCTATAAAATGGTGTTCGACGGCTTGCAATTGGTCTGCCGTAGGCTGGGCCGTACCGATCGGCAAGCCGCGGTACATCTGGCGGGAGTCGGTGGAAAGGATGGGTGCACCGTAGTGCAGGGCGATGCGGATGCTCAGATCCGTCTTGCCCGAACCGGTCGGGCCGACAATGACGACGAGCCGCTTAGTACTCGTCGTCATAATTGTCGTCGCCCTCGAAATCGTTGAATTCCCCCATCACCTCGTCGAAAATCGAGCCTTCGCCCGCGGTGGCCGTCTTCGACGGGTCGTACTGGTCGGGGGCATCGGCCCGGGCGTATATCTCGCGCGGATAGGAGCCGTCTTTGGGCATCTCGTACGTCCCGGTCAGTTCGAGGAAGTAGGCCCGGTCGCCGAACATGTCGAAAAGGTAGATCAGCCGGTCGCGGTTGTTGTGGATGATCTGCCCCAGAGTCACGCTCTCCATCGCCGCAGGGGCCCCTTCCGAGCCGTCGTCCATATCCATGAGGGTGAACTCGCGCAGTTTTTCCCAGCGCTCGTCCGCCGTGAAGAACGACGCCATGCACTCCTCGTATTCGAGCGAGCGGAGGATGAAATTATGGAAATCGAGCAACGTCATGTCGTACGGCACTTCATAATCGCGCACGAAGTTGTCGTTCTCATCGCTCAGCATCCGGAATCGGAAAACCATTGACATAGCTTGTAATTTTTGCATTTCCTACTACAAAGATAGTACAAAAAGGGAAAATGCAAAACAACAGGCTGCGTCACTTCCGACCGAGGTACCGGGTAACAATGTCGATCAGGTAGTGGCTGCCCTGCGGGTTCTCCGCCCCGGGAGCTACGTAGTCGTGGTGGAATTCCCACCAGAAAGCCCCCAGGTAGCCGCCGGCCTTGATCCATTCGATCTTGCTGCGTATCGAAGAGGGGTTGTCGATGGTCACGAATTCCGTTCTGTCCGGCGAGAAATAGTAGGACACCTCGGCTGCCGGGTCGTACTCCTCCGTCCAGCCGTTTGCGAGCCGGGGCAGGAACTCCTTGTAGGTGATATACGAACCGTAGTCGCGCAGCGGCCCGTCGGCTTTCTGCCCGGGCTTCAACCCTTTGTAATAGAACCCGTAGTTGGCCAGCCCGAGGCAGAGCTTCCGCTTGTCGAAGACTTTCCAGTGTTCCAGCTTCGACCGCATACGCTCCATCGAGGTGTTGTGCGAAGGGGTGCTGCCCCATACGCCGTCGCACATGTCATAGGACATGATATTTATCCAGTCGACCGCCCCGGCCAGCCTGTCGGCCAGCGCCGGGTCGTACTCGTGGTCGATGCTGAGGGCCGTGGTCAGGTAGTAATAACGCCCGGTGCGTTCCGAGAGTTCGTCGAACCGTTCGCGCAGCAGGGCCATCATGCGGGCATGCAACTCCTTGTCCAGCGTGATCTCCCAGTCCATGTCGATGCCGTCGTAACCGTTCTTTTCGACCAGGCGCACCATATACCCGACAAACCTGGGGATCCGATCCGGATTCTCCAGCAGGGGAAGGAACTCCTGCTGCCCGCCGAAGCACAACAGGATCCTGGCCCCGGCGGCATGGGCCTTTTCGATCATGGAGGGCACGAGCGCCATCTTGCCTCCCTGCTTCAGGTAGTCGAACTGCGTGGCATAGGCGTCGACGGCATCCTGCGGCCGGTCGAAATCCAGCCCGGCCCACTCGGGCGTAGCCATCAGGTAGATGAACTGGAAGGCATCGTACCCCGGGTTCGTGAGTTCCGCCTCGCTCAGGAGGCTCTCCACCGAATAGGCGGCATGTATGAAGTCGGGGATTACGGGGGCCGGTTTGCGGGCATACGATGCAGAGCCGGCGACAAATAACGAAAC
>ENA-UOIW01002225-UOIW01002225.1-human-gut-metagenome-genome-assembly--contig:-P58-NODE-2225-length-10350-cov-10.003983_pt1 | contig 10350 bp, 15 predicted proteins | sample MGYA00242334_ERZ723881 | MGnify/ENA metagenome assembly ERZ723881
AGCGCCACACCAGAGGCACCCCGATTCCGCAGGGCCCGCACGGCCATTTTTTCATTTCCACAGCTAAACGAGGTGATTCCGCATGACCCTGCTCGAAGCGGTCCGCACCGGCGACAGGAGAACGGCGCTGGTGGCCCTGCGCGACGCGGTGGCCGAGACCATCGACGCGAAGGACAGCGCCCGCGACATAGCCGCCCTCTCCAAGCGCCTCATGGAGGTCATGGCCGAGATAGACGCGCTGCCCGACCCGGAGGCCGAGGCGAGCCCGCTCGACGCTGCGCGCAAGAAGCGCGGGACATGAGGCGCGGCCGCCAGACGCCGACCTTCGAGCGAGTGGGCGTCTGCGATCACAGCGACGGCCCGGACGCGGTTGCCCTCTTCGAGGGGTACGGCGTGCGGTTCATCCCGGCGCAGGAATACGAGATGGAGCTCTACCTCGCCAAGAACGAGTTGGGCGAGTGCGAGGCCATCACGATAGGCCTGTCCCGCCCGCGCCAGAACGGCAAGAGCTTCGCGGCGCGCTACTACGCGCTCTGGTGCGCGTTCGTGGAGGGGCGCAGCGTGCTGTACAGCGCGCACAACGGCTCCACCACCCGCAAGATGTTCAAGTTCATGTGCGACTTCATAGAGGCGCACGAGGACTTCCGCAGGAAGCTCAAGCCCGGCGGGCAGGGCGTCTACAAGGCGCAGGGCAGCGAGGGAATATACCTCGCCGACGGCACGGTCATAGAGTTCTCAACCCGCACCAACAGCGGCGCGCGAGGCGGGACGTACGACGTCATCATCGTGGACGAGGCGCAGGAGCTGACCGACGAGCAGCGCGACGCCGTGCTGCCGACCACCATCGCGAGCGATTCCGGCGACCCGCAGATGATCTACATAGGGACGCCGCCGAACACGAAGTGCCCCGGCACGGTGTTCCGAGGGCTCCACGACGACGCGCACAGCGGCGAGCTGGGCGGCGCGTGGTGGCTCGAATGGGCCGCGACCGAGATAGGCGACACGCAGGACGTCGACCGCTGGTACGACTGCAACCCCATGATGGGCTACCGCATCAAGGAGCGCTCGATGCGCAACATGGCCGAGACCGTGGGCAGGACGTCGCCGGACAGCTTCGCGCGCGAGTACCTCGGATGGTGGGACGCCTCCACCGCAACCGTTGAGCATCTCCTTACGGTGGAGGAATGGGGCGCGTGCGCCACCGACGAGCCTCCATCTGACGGCCTCATGGCCGTGGGCGTGAAGTTCGCCCCCGACGGCTCCCGTGTGGCGCTGGCCGTGTGCCTGAGGCCCGACGAGGGCGCGCCGTACGTCGAGGTGGTCAGGTCCGCCTCCACGTCGCGCGGCACCCGCTGGGTCGCCGAGTGGCTGGACGCCCGCCGCGAAAAGATCGCATCGGTCGCAATCGACGGCAAGCGCGGCGAGAGCACCGTGCAGAAGCTATCAGACCTGAAGTTCCCCAAGAGGGCCGTGCGCGTCCCCGGCAGTGCGGACGTGGCGAAGGCCAACTCCATGCTGGTGGAGGCCGTGCAGAGCGGCTCCATATCGCACTACGGCCAGCCGGACCTCGACGCAGCAGCCACCACGTGCGCCAAGCGACGCATCGGGCAGGACGGCTTCGGCTTCGATGATACGGAAACCGGAGACTCCACCCTCATAGAGGCGTGCGCGCTGGCGTACCGGGAGGCCATGACGACAAAGAGACGACCCGGACGTAAGGCGGTGGTCTACTAGTGGAGCAACCGAACACATGGCACCGGGGCGCGCCCCCGTCGCATCGCTTGAAGCGCGACGGCCGCGCGATCGTGTCGGCCCTGACGCTCGGCGGCGATGAGTACGGCGTCGCGGACGAGGTGGACGAGCTTCTGTCCATCTGGGCAGACCACCTCGGCAAGAACCAGCTCAGGCGTCGCTATTACGACGGCGAGAACGTGCTGAAGGACCTGGGAATCTCCATCCCGCCGTCGCTGCGCAACATCGAGACCGTGGTCGGCTGGCCCAAGAAGGCCGTGTCCGCCATGGCGTCGCGCAGCCGCTTCGACGGCTTCACGGTCGGAGACGAGGCGCTGGCGTCCCAGATCGACCAGCTCGTGCGCCGCTGCAACCTCAAGCGCAAGTACAGGCAGGCGTGCGAGTCGGAGCTCATCGCGGGGTGCGACTTCGTGACGCTCTCCAAGGGCGCGGCGGGCGAGCCGCCGGTCATCGTCGTGACGCACAGCGCCGAGGACGGCGCGGCGAAGTGGAGCGAGCGCCTCGGGCGCATCTCCAGCGGCCTCGTCATCATGCACTACGACGATTCCGGCGCTCCGGACGAGCTGGCGCTCTACACCGGCGAGGCGACCTATCACGTCGACGGGCGCGACGCCCTCACCGTGGAGCGCATGGCGCACCGCATGGGCCGCCCGCTCATGGAGGCGATGGCGTACAACCCCACCGAGTCGCAGCCGCTCGGCCAGTCCCGTATCACGCGCGCCGTGCGGTTCATCACGGACAGCGGCGTGCGCGAGGCGCTTCGCACCGAGATCAGCGCGGAGTTCTTCACGAGCCCGCAGAAGTACCTTCTCGGCGTGGACTCCGACCCCTTCGCGAACAAGACGCGCTGGGAGGCCTACATCGGCAACATCTTCACCGTCTCCCAGACCGAGGACGGCACGACTCCGACATTCGGCCAGCTCAGCCAGGGCTCCATGCAGCCGCACACGGACTACATGCGTGCGCTCGCGGCGCGTTTCAGCGGAGAGACGAACGTCCCCGTCTCGCAGCTCGGCGTCATCCACGACAACCCGTCGAGCGCCGAGGCCATCACGCAGGCAAACGAGCCGCTCATCATGGAGGTCACCGACCTCAACGAGGGCAACGGCGATGCGCTGGTCTCCATCGCAAAGATGGCGCTCGCCATCGCCAACGACGCGACGCTCGACACGTACGACGCCCTGCAGATCGCGGCGAACTTCAAGAATCCGCTCATGCCGTCCATCGCGAGCCAAGCGGATGCGATGGTCAAGATCGCGGGCGTCGTGCCCGAGTTCGCCGCCACGGAGGTGTTCTGGGAGCAGCTGGGCTTCGGCGAGGACATGCGGCAGAAGGTCGTGCAGCAGATGGGCGCGAACGCAAACCAGCGCGCCATCCTGTCGCTCATGGGCGGCGTTTCCTCCACTCCCGATCAGGCGGTGGAGTAAATGGCCGCGATAATCCCGCGTGCGGCGGTGGACTTCCTCACCGAGGAGATAAACGGCATCTCCTCCGACGCGCAGGCTCGCGTGCTGGAGGTCTTGCAGGGCGTCCAGTGGACGCCGGAGAACGTCGCCGAGTGCCGCGAGCTGGTGCTTCAAGCCCTCGCCGCCGTCATGCCGACCTACACCGACATGGCCGCGCAGGCGTCCGCCGACTTCTACGACGCGGCGCGCGAGCTGGCTCTGGGTGAGCGCCTTGGGGCCGTAGCCATCAGCGACTACGATCCGCGCAAGACCGAGGGCGCGGTGCGCGGCTTCGTGCGCTTCGTCCTCGACGGGCGCGTGGAGACCTTCAACGAGCAGGTGCTCCAGCGCATCGACTACGAGATGAAGCGCAGCGCGGGCGAGAGCATGTTCGCCAACGGGCGGCGCGACCCTCGCAAGCCGAAGTTCGCGCGCGTGCCGACCGGAGCGGAGACGTGCGACTTCTGCCTCATGCTGGCGTCGCGCGGATTCGTCTACTCGTCCGAGGCGACGGCCGGGGCGGTCAAGCTCGACCACTACCACAGCGGAGACGATTGCCGAGTGGTCTGCCAGTGGGGCGACGGCAGCGTGGAGGGCTACGACACGCAGGCCATCTACGACCGCTGGCAGGACGCCATAGACGCCAAGGCCAAGGAGCGCGCTGAGAAGCGCGGCACCACGGCGGAGGAGGAGCGCGACAGGATTTTCCGAGGCTACGCCAACAGCGCGAAGAGCGCGAAGAGGCTCGCCCGCATGAGACCCGGCAGGTCGAGTGCCTAGCCGATCCAGCCCGTGGGCAGGCTGCACGGTCGACGGTCGCCGCATGACCGTAGGGGCGGAAGACACGCGACCCCGCCCGCCAACCTATGCGAAACCAGCCCCGCACGGGGCTCTTTTCATATCGGGCCGTCCCATGGGCGGCCTTTTTCATGCCGCGACCCCGCACGGGGTCAAGACGACGCCCGCACGGGCGGAAAGGGGGCCGCATGGCCGAAGGTACCAATCCCGCCGCTACCGGTGGGGAGCAGCCGACCGTCAAGGAGCTGATGGCGCAGGTCGCATCGCTCACGGACGAGCGCGACAAGGCCATCGAGCAGAGCCGCAAGTGGGAGGGCCGGAGCAAGTCGAACGCCGACAAGGCGAAGCGATACGACGAGCTCGCCGCCCAGTCCATGACCGACGCCGAGAAGCTGGAGGCCGCCTCGAAGAAAGCCGAGGAGGCCGAGGCAAAGCTCGCCGCCTACGAGGCCGAGGCGCAGCGCGCCAAGGATGCAGCAGAGGTCGCAGAGGCGACCGGCGTCCCGGCGTCGCTCATCACCGAGACCGACCGCAAGGCCATGGAGAGGCAGGCCGAGGCAATCAAGGCGTTCGCGTCCGGCCAGCCGAGCGCGCAGGTCTTCCGCCAAGACGGCAGGAAGCCCGGCAAGAGGGCCCCCGACGATATGCGCGAGTACGTGAAGAACCTCATTCACTAAGAGACCAAGGAGCAACGAATGGCTGCTGACACTACCAAGATCAAGCTTCCCACGAGCGTCGTCCCAACCATCTTCAGCCAGGTCGGCAACGCATCTACCATCGCGGCGCTGTCGCCGTCCATCCCGCAGACCTTCACGAACACCGAGTACCTGGTGTTCAACCCCTCCGCCGAGGCAGAGGTCGTGGAGGAGGGCGCGCGGAAGAGCGCCTACGAGCAGAAGTTCACGCCCGTCACCGGCAAGCGCTTCAAGGTCGTCACGACCACGCGCGTCACCGACGAGCTGCGCTGGGCCGACGAGGACAACCGCCTCGAGATCGTGAGCAACATCATCGCCGACCAGGCGGCCGCCATGGGCCGAGCCCTCGACTACGTGGTCTACCACGCCGTCAACCCCAAGACCGGCGGCCCGCTCTCCGGCTACACCGCCCTCACCGCAGGAGCCCAGACGGTGACCGCGACGAGCGACGCCGTGGCCGACATCGACTCCATGACCGACCAGCTCATGGACTACGACATCACCGGCTTCGCGCTCTCCAAGACCTTCGCGTCGTCCCTGCGCAAGCTGCGCGTGCCCTCCACCGGCATGCGCCTTTACCCGGAGATCCCGCTGAACCTCCAGGTGGGCAACCTCGACGGCATCCCCGCCGCGACCTCCAACACCGTCAACGGCAAGCTCGCCACCGCGGCGACCAACGTGCTCGCCATCATGGGCGATTTCTCGCTCATCAAGTGGGGCATGGTGCGCGACATCTACTCCGAGCTCATCGAGTACGGCGACCCCGACAACACCGGCGTCGACCTCAAGGGCTCCAACCAGGTCGCCTACCGCACCGAGGCCGTCTACGCCTACGCGGTCCTCGACGCCAAGGGCTTCTCCGCCCTCAAGTCCGAGTAGGGGGGGGGCGCTCGATGGCGTACGATAAAAACCTCATCCAGAAGATCGTCGTCCACGAGGGTGCCGAGGCGTCGGGCCTCATGCCCATCCATGCCGCCCTCGTGAACGAGGAGGGCGAGCCTTACGGCGGTGCCCAGGGTGCCCAGGGCCCGAAGGGCGATAAGGGCGACCCCGGTCCCCAGGGTCCGCAGGGCGACCCCGGCGCACAGGGCCCGAAGGGCGATAAGGGCGACCCCGGGGCAGCTGGTTCCCAAGGACCTGCCGGAGCCGCCGGCGTCGGCGTCAAGTCCATCTCGCTCACCGTCTCAGGCGGCACCGTCACAGCCGGGACGTGGACCGACACGAGCAACCAACCGCACAGCATCACCATCTCACCGGCTGGTGAGTGATGGAGCCCTTCGCGACGGTCGAGGACTACGAGGCGCGCTACGGCGAGGTGGAGGACGACGCGCGCCTCGCGCTCGCCCTCTCCGACGCCTCCGCCTTCATCGCGTTCGAGATGCGGCGCGCGGGCGCGGCGATAGACCCCGATGACGCGGAGCAGGCGCAGGCGCTTGCGTACGTAACGTGCCTGCTCGTCAACCGCGTGGAGCGCTCCGGCGCTTACGCGGGGCTGTCCAGCGTCTCGCAGGGCGCCGGTGGCTACACCGCAAGCGTGAGCGTCTACAACCCCGGCGGCGGGTTCCGCCTCTACGCCGAGGAGCGCCGCATGCTCGGCATCGGCGGCGCGCGCATCGGCTCCGTCGCGCCGGTCATCGACGGCTGGTACGGCTCGAACGCGGGTGATGCGCAGTGATCGCGCCGCTCCCCGACCTCAGCCTGCTCCCCAAGACCTCCGTCACCGTGCTCCGCCCCAACCCCACCGGCGCGACCGACCCGTTCGGCGCACCGGTGGAGGGCGAGCCGGTGGAGGAGGCCGTGGACGGCGCGCTCGTAACGCCCGGCGCCACGGCGGACTTCGACCCGTCGCGGCCGGAGGGCGTGCGCGTGGCCTACACGGTCCACTTCCCCAAGGGGTACGGCAAGTCGCTGCGCGGCTGCTCCGTGGTCATCGGCGGCGAGGTGTACCGCGTCATCGGAGACCCCAAGCCCTACATGGCAGACGGCACGCCCGGCCCGTGGGCCACGGCGGCGGAGGTGGAGGCGGTCGATGGCTAAGCAGGGGTTCCACGGCTTCAAGTGGTCTCCGGGCGGCTACAAGGCCGTCCAGGACAGCGGCGCTGTCCAGCGCATCCTCTCTCAGGAGGCCGACAGCCGCGCGGGAGGCGCGACGGCGCGCACCAACGCGCACGGCCACAGCGGAACGCATTTCGCCACCAAGCAAGTGCAGGGCAGGTTCGCCAAGGGATACGTCGTGCACCCCGTCACCAACGAGGGCGCGGCGCACGCAGCCGAGGCGCTGGGGGAGTGATGACGAGTGCCGTTCTCCATCATCTCCGCGCTCATCGCGTGGCTTCCCGGGCAGGTCGGCGTGCCCTGCTACGCGCAGGTGCCCGAGACACGGCCCGCGTCCTTCTGCGACATATATCGCACAGGGGGAGGCGCGGGAATCGGCATCGACCGGCCCGTGGTGGCCGTGAGGTGCTGGGCCGACACGGCGTACAACGCCGAGCAGCTCGCCCTCAAGGTCCGCGACGCCGTGGCGCTCCGCGCAGGCGAGATCGCGGGCGTCTGGGGCGCGAGCGTCAACTCCGGCCCGTACGACTCCACCGAGAGCACACGCCAGCCGTCCTCGCAGGTCGTCTTCGACATCACCTGCGAGTTCTAAGCGACTCAATCAAACAACAGCATAGGAGGCAATCATGGCAAACGACGTTTCCAGCGTCGCCGTCGGCAAGCCCAAGGTAGGCGGCGCGGTCTTCATCGCCCCGCCCGGCTCCACGATCCCGACCGACGCCACGACCGTTCTCGACGAGGCCTTCAAGTGCCTCGGCTACATCTCCGAGGACGGCGTTGTCGTGACCGAGGAGCGCGACAGCGAGACCATCCCCGCGTGGGGAGGCGATACCGTCGCGACCGTCCAGACGAGCTACACCGAGACCTTCGCCTTCACCCCCATCGAGGTCAACCCCGTGGTCGCGGCCGCCGAGTACGGCGACGGCAACGTCGAGGTCACCGCCGGCAAGATGACCGTCAGGCACAACTCCAAGGAGCTCCCGGAGATGATCCTCGTCATCGAGACGGTGCCGAACAGCAAGACCGTCGACCGCTTCGTGGTGCCGCGCGCCAAGCTCACCGAGAAGGGCGACCTCACCATGGCGGACTCCGAGCCCATGGGCCGCGAGTGCACCTTCACGGCGCTGCCCGACGCCTCGGGCAACACGGCCTACGAGTACATAACCATCACCGGCCTCGCGCCGTCGGAGTAAGGGAGGCGGCATGGAAGTCATCGAGGGCGCGACGCCCGAGCAGCTCCGCGCCATGGCGGACGAGATGGAGGGCGCGGGACAGCGCCCCGGCTACATGCGCCGCGTCGAGATCGACGGGATCCCGCTGGACGTCGACATGCGCGTCGTGTCCGACATCCGCACGCTCCGCCTGATCCGCGACGTGCAGAAGAACGGCGACGACGCCGCCTTCAAGGCGCTCGACCTCTTCGACCGCGTGCTGGGCGACCAGCGCGGGAGGGTGGAGGCCGCGCTCGCCGACGCGGACGGCTACTGCCCCGCCGATGCGTACCTAACCTTCTGCACGCGCATCTTCGAGGCGGTCGGCGCAAAAAACTGACGCTGCTCGCGCGCGTCTGGGCCGAGCACCCGGACGAGCTGCGGGCGGACTTCCAGCAGTACTTCAATCTCGACCTCGACGGCATGGGGTCCGTCTACGCGACGGCCCATGCCGCCGCCCTCGTGATGCAGATGCCCGAGGGGTCGCGCATCGCGCGGGCGTACAACCCCGACGCGGCGTGGACGAGCGAGCGGTCGCTATTGGCCGCGATTGTGAACGACTTGAACTGGCTCGTCTGGGCTCAGACCAAGGACGCGAAGCACAACCGCAACAGGCCGAAGCCCATCGGGCCGCAACACGACAACCCGAACCAGAAGCGCGTGGTCGGCGTCGCCATGACGCCGGACCGCCTCATGGCGGAGATGCAGAGGATCAGGAAGGAGGCGCGGCGTGGCTAACATCGGATCGGCCTACCTCACGATCTTCCCGAGCATGGACGGCTTCGGCTCGAAGCTCATGAGCGAGCTTAACGGCGTCAACGTCTCCGCGATCGGCGACAAGCTGGGCGACCAGCTCGGCGACGGAATCTCGGACGGCATGGGCAAAGCGACCAAGAGCGCGTCCGGCTTCTCCGGCGGGCTCTCGGCGCTCTCGGGCGCGGTCATGGGAGTCGCCGGTGAGATCGCCGGACGGTTATTCGATGCCGTGGCGTCGCTCGGCAGCGAGATGGTAGAGGCGAGCGACAGCGCCCAGAAGTTCGCGAGCACGCTCTCGTTCGCGGGCGTCGACGACTCCACCATCTCGCAGCTCACGGCGAGCACGCAGGAGTACGCCGACCGGACGGTCTACGACCTCGCGGACATCCGCAACGCCACGGCGCAGCTCGCCGCGAACGGCGTGGCGGACTACGCGCAGCTCGCCGAGGCGGCGGGCAACCTCAACGCCGTAGCGGGCGGCAACGCGGAGACCTTCAAGTCCGTCTCCATGGTCATGAGCCAGACCGCCGGCTCCGGCAAGCTCATGACGGAGAACTGGAACCAGCTCACCGACGCCATCCCCGGCGCGTCGGGGGCGCTGCAGGAGGCCATGCGCTCCGCCGGCGCCTTCGAGGGCAACTTCCGCGATGCGATGGCGAACGGCGAGATCTCGGCGGACGAGTTCTTCGCGGCGGTCCAGAAGCTCGGAATGCAGGACGTGGCGGTTCAGGCCGCGACCTCCACGGGCACCATCGAAGGCGCGATGGGCAATTTGCAGGCGTCCGTCGTCGGCGTGGGGTCGCAGGTCATCACGGCGCTGAGCCCCATCATCACCGGCGCGATGAGTCAGCTTGCGGGCTTCATATCGGGAATCCCAGCCGCCTTCGGCTCCATCGCGTCTGCCGTCGCGCCGCTCGGCACGGCGTTCCAGCCGCTCATGGACGCGTTTACGAATCTCGGCACGACGGCGGGGCCGCTGCTCACGCAGCTCGGGACCGCGTTGACGGGGCTTTTCTCCACGCTCCAGCCGCTGCTCGCGCCGCTCGCCGCGACGCTGGCGTCAGTCGGCGCGACGATCGTCAATATCGGCACGCAGGCGGCGGCGGTGCTGCTGCCGATCTTCACGCAAATAGTCAACTTCGTGACCACGCAGATAATGCCCGTGGTCGTTCCGGCCATCCAGTCGGTGCTCACGGCCATCCAAACCGCCATGCCGCTCATCCAGACGGTGATCTCGACGGTGCTGGGGATGATCCAAGCCCAGTGGGACGCCGTGTGGCCCGTGCTCTCCACGGTGGTGTCGACCATTTTCTCGGTGATCTCGACAGTGGTCACGACCGTCATGGGCGTCATCCAGGGCATCATCTCCGCGATCATGGCTGCCATCGAGGGCGACTGGTCGGGCGTCTGGGACGCGATAAAGGGAATCGCCGACACAGTCTGGAATGGAATCAGCTCCGTGGTGAGCACGGTGCTAGGGGCCGTCCAAGGATTCATCGACGGCGCGCTCTCGACCATACAGGGCACGTGGGACTAGGGGTGGGACAGCGGGTCATCCTGCCTCTCAGACCGAAGGGCAGGCTGCAAGACCGGCGTGAGCGATGGAATCGACGCGGTCGTGGGCTTCGTGGAGGGCCT
>ENA-UOIW01002229-UOIW01002229.1-human-gut-metagenome-genome-assembly--contig:-P58-NODE-2229-length-10331-cov-5.247470_pt1 | contig 10331 bp, 7 predicted proteins | sample MGYA00242334_ERZ723881 | MGnify/ENA metagenome assembly ERZ723881
TTGATTATGAAGCATTTAAGGAAGGAAAACAGGTGGTTTTATTCTTAAGAGATCTGCCAGAGGGTGGATATGATGACACTATTAATGCCGGAGATACACTTTATTATAATTATTACAGAGTAGATGAGAATACGTATGGTGATGAGAGTAATATAATTGATTCTTCATATTTTTCAATATTTCCTTATGATAAAGCATATAACAGGTATTTATTAGATTACAACAATACACATGATTTTAATCCTGATTATAAGCTTATGGAAAAGCTCGAAGCAGCTTATGATGCATGCGTTGCTCCACAGGTTGCTGCTGTTGTCAAAGTTACTGACGAGGTTATGGAGGATTTCAATGGAATAATTCCGACATTTGGTTATTATACCGCAATTGCAAGTATTAACATGGCACAGCAGGCGGTTGACAGACAGAAAGATATTATGGAGAGACTTATTGGAGAAGAGTTAAGCGGTGATATGGATTTTGAACTGTGTTACAACCAGATAAGCATAAAGTATGACCTGACATCAACATTTTCAGCAACCAATAATAAGATAGGTGTGTATTTCAACAATAACGATATCTCTTATAGCAGTAATGTTGATATCAAGAATACATACAGAACACAGCTTATCAACAGTATACTGCAGTATGGAATCACTATTATTGCAATGATAGTTATGCAGCTGTTAATTATGGCAATTGTTATAAGAAACCGTATTAACAGAAGAAAAGAAAAAATGATGCTTTTGCACAGTCTGGGAATGAGGCGTGGAAAGATTGTTTCAGTATGTATGCTTGAGGCACTTCGGGAATCGGTATGGTGCGTGATTACAATGCCATTGTTATTGTTAATGGAACTGCTGATGTTTACTGGATTTGTGAGGAAACTATAAAAATATGGATAGAAGGGATGGGTATATTATGAACGAGATTATGTTAAGAGCGGAGAACATTGAAAGAACTTATCATGCCGGAAGCGTTGATGTTCCGGCACTCAAGAACTGCACACTTGAGTTTGGACAGGGGGAATTTACAGCAATAATAGGAAAGAGTGGTTCAGGTAAATCAACACTTTTGAGGATTCTTGGAAGTGTTGACGAGCCGGATACCGGAAGTGTTATTATTGCCGGAAAGAAGATAACAGGAATGAAGGACAAGGAATTGTCAGAGTTCAGAAGAAGAAATATAGGATATATATATCAGGATTACAGCCTTTTTCCAGAATTCACAGCATATGAAAATGTTGTTATGCCGATTCTTATAGATGGCAAGAAGCCTGATGAGAATGAAGTTGATGATTTGTTAGAGGAATTGGGAATATCGCATTGTAAGAATAAGTTTCCATCGCAGATGTCAGGTGGTGAACAGCAGAGAGTTGCGATAGCAAGAGCGCTGATTACTCATCCGGCTGTAATCCTTGCTGATGAGCCGACTGGTAATCTTGACGCAGGAAGTGCGGGAACAGTTGCACAGATGTTATCCAAGGCAAGCCAGAAGCATAATCAGACAATAATTATGGTTACGCATGACAGACAGATGGCAGATTATGCGGATAAGATAATTACTATAGTAGATGGTGTGTGTCAGTAACATAGAAGTACATACGAAAGGGGGATTGCGTATGTCGGTATTTGGGATTACTCTGTTGAGCATTAAAAGACGTATGCCGCAGATTATCAAAGCAGCGTGTACCACGCTTGCAGCCGTGTTTTTTGTAACAGCGGTTCTTATATTTCAGGAGAATATGTACCAGTGGCAGATGTCGTCTAATAAATCAAGATTTGGGGACTGGTTTTTATGTGAAGTTACATCTAAAGAACCTAATAAGTCTTTAAGTGAACATGCATATCTTAATCCGCCTGTTAAGGCAGTTACATGTGTTGATATGTTCAATCAGGACTGGAAGATGACAGGGTACATACTAGGAAGCTTTGATGAAGCATTTGTAAAACAGGGAAGACTTAAGCTTGATGAGGGACATCTTCCGGAGAATGATGACGAGATAGCAATGGATTGGAACACACTATTGTCGCTTGGCTATGTGGGTGAGATAGGGGAGACAATCACAATCAGATATTGTGAAGAAAACAGTGTGTATAATGCGTCAGCAAGACAGGAAAGACAGTTCCGTCTGTGTGGCATATTTGCCAATTACACAAGCATATGGAAATATGGCAGGAAGATGCCAGGTGCTGTCGTAACTGAAAATGCACTTTCAGTATTTAACACAAAGAGTAGGAATTCATATTTGTATTCATTGAAAGAATCGGTCAGAACATCAGATTACAATACTGTGTATAAGAAGATTAAAGAAGACGCAAAGACAGAGACAGAATATAATTCCGCAGTATATGATTACCAGCCCTGGAGTTCAGCACTTGTATATGCTTATATGTACATAGTTGTTATGGAAATTGGAATTCTTGCACTTTCATACCAGTTAATAGAGTACCGTGTCAGGAGACAGACAGCATACCAGAGATTCAGAAGACTTGGCATGGACAAGTCCATGATGCGTAAAATGTATATCACTGAGAATGCACTTATAATTATTCCGGCAGGTATTGTGGGGCTTATTCTGGCACTGCTCACAGGATTTGCGATAGGAAAGGGACTTGAGATTCATAATGGATTCCATTTCTATAAAATTACTGCAGGTATAATAATAAAGAGCGTGTGCTCAGTAATTGCTGCAATTGTGGTAGAAGAACTTGCGGGACTTATCGCTAACAGGTTAAGAAAACATAAAGGCGGTAAGAAAAAAGTTAAGAGCAGGACACATGAATCTGTCAGTGTCGCAGGAAAGCCATCTCGCATTAAGCCAGCTAATCTTGTCAGGACAATAAGCTCGAGATTAATGAGAAGAGATGGCATATTTATGGCTGTGGGACTCAGGGCATTTGCATTATGTATATGCGGAATACTCGTGTTCTCAGCGTTAATGATAAGAAAATCATATACAGCATATAAGGCTAACAATGCGCTTCCTGATATATATGGATATCTAGACCCGACAGATTCAGTGTATGAAATGTATATATATTATTATGCGTATGTAAAAGGGTTTTATAATATACCGGAAGGTGATGATTATAGCCAGGAAAGAAGTGAGCTTTTAAATAATCCGTGGAAAGAACGAAACAGATTCAATATAAGTTTTGGTGAATTAAAGAATAAACTTAAAGATGACGGAGGACCTGTCTATTCTATAAAATATAATGATGAAGATTTGATAATGCTGGAACCTTTATTAGTAAATTATCTTAACAGATATTGTAAAAGGGGTAATACCAATCTGCTTGATGGATTTACCGAAGAATTCCTTGCAGAGCTTGATAATATCGGAGGAATACAATCAATATCATATTCTGCATTTGAATCAGAAAGGACATGGTTCTGGGATAATCAGGACTACCACAAGATGGGACTGGATACTATTTCACCAGATAATGGTTACGGAAGAGATACACCAATTACAGATTATGGGTATCGTTATATATATTCTACAGAGTATGTTAATCCTACTAAAGAACTGTATAATAAGCTTGAGAAATATATTGATAAAAAGTACAGAAATTATGATGATTTCGTTAATGGCAGACAGGTTGTAGTATTCCTGCAGGACGCCCCTGACGGAACATATGATGACACACTAAAAGCAGGTGATACCCTTAATTATAATTATTATCAGCTGCCGGTAGATCCAAACATACATCTTGAGAGCGATATGACATCAGGAAATTACGTATATCCGTATGATAAGGCATTTTATGAAAAATATAATAATTCCGGTAAAATCAATCTGTATGTTGATTATGATGGTCATGGGGGAAGCAGTATAGGTGGTTATGATAAAACTAATGATAAACAGATTCTGGACGGATACGAAGTATTATTTGACGCATGTGTATCACCAACTGTTGCAGCAGTTATAAAAGTAACCAATGATGTAAGAGAGGATTTCAACGGAATAATGGTCGATTATGGTTATTACACAGCACTTGCCGGAATGTCACTGGCAGAGCAGGCAGTTGATAACCAGCGAAACCTTATGGAGAGAATGACAGGTGATGAGATGACGGGTGACCTTGATTTCAGCCTGCATTATAACCAGTTGAGTGTACAGTATGATTTATCATCAGCATTTTCAGCAACTAATAACAAGCTGTCAGTGTACTTCGAGAATAATGACCTTGCATATGGTTCTAATGTTGACGCAAAGAATATATACAGAACACAGCTTATCAACAATATTCTTCAATATGGAATAACAATAGCAGCGGCAGTTGTAATCCAGCTTCTTATAATGGCAATCATTGTAAGAAACAGGATTGAACGCAGAAAAGAAAGATATAAGCTGCTTCATGGTCTGGGGATGAGAAGGGGAACGATAGTAAGAATCTGTATGCTTGAAGCATTAAGAGAATCAGTATGGTGCATATTCACAATGCCACTGATACTTATAATGGAACTGCTTATGTATACGAGAAAGAATCTGGTTGAATAATTAAATATTATCGTGTATCATTAAAAAAGAGCCACTTGTTGGCTCTTTTTTTACGAAAAGGACAGGTAGTTAATATGAATCAGACATATATGAAGGAGCAGAAGATACTCCCATTGTTATTAAAAATGTCGCTTCCAATGGTAATCTCAATGATGGTTAATTCATTGTACAACATTGTTGACAGCTTCTTTGTTGCCAAGATAAGTGAAAATGCGATGACAGCTCTGTCACTGGTATTTCCGGTACAGAATCTTATAAGCTCGGTTATGATAGGATTTGCAATAGGAATAAATGCGGTCATATCATTTTTTATGGGCGCACAGAACCAGAAGCAGGCAGATAAAGCAGCCAGCCAGGGCATGCTCCTAAGTTGTATACACGCTGTTGTGCTTACCGTTATATGTATTGCGGGTATGCCGGTATTCTTAAAAATGTTTACAAAAGATGCAGAGATTGTTTCACTGGGACTTAAATATTCCAATATTGCATTTGCATTTTCAATAATGCTTGGAATTGAGCTTATGTTTGAGAAGGTGTTTCAGGCAGTTGGAAGAATGAATGCTTCTATGGTATGCCTTATGACAGGCTGTATAGTTAATATTGTGCTTGACCCGATGATGATATTCGGAATAGATCCATTTCCTGCAATGGGAATAGAAGGCGCTGCACTTGCGACAGGAATAGGCCAGACTTCGGCAGCAGTGCTATATATCATAATATATATTGTTAAGCCTATTCCGGTTAAATTCAGAAAATCGGAGATGAGAATAGAACGTTCGATGGCAAAGAGACTTTATTCTATCGGTATGCCGGCAAGCTTAAGCCTTGCACTTCCATCTATTCTTATATCGGTGCTTAATGTAATACTTGCTGCGTACTCGGCTGTGTATGTATTCGTGCTTGGAGTATATTACAAGCTGCAGACATTTCTGTATCTGCCGGCCAACGGAGTTGTACAGGGAATGAGACCGCTTATGGGCTATAACTATGGAGCAGGAGAGCATGAGAGAGTAAGAAAGATATATAAGACATCAATGGTACTTATATTTGCTATTATGGCAGCAGGTACAATTCTCTGTCTTGCAATACCGGGGTCACTTATCGGTCTGTTTACAAATAATCCAGACACAATAAGTGCCGGCGAGACAGCGTTAAGAATAATAAGTGCCGGATTTATTGTATCAACGGTATCAGTTACTTCGGCGGGTGCACTTGAAGGACTTGGGAAAGGATTTCCGTCACTTATTATATCTGTATGCAGATATGTTGCTGTAATAATTCCTGTTGCATTCATAATGTCAAGGATAGTCGGAGCTGTTGGCGTATGGCATGCTTTCTGGATTACAGAGGTGATTACATCCGTAATTTCTTATATGGTATATAGGAAAAATGTAAAATAATTATAAAAATGTCTTCTTGACATTGCTTGAACTTGGAAATACAATAGTTGCATATACAACAATTGGAGGTGCAAGTAATCTTGAGAAGAATTTATTCTTATATGAAAGAATATAAGAATAACGGATGCCTGGCGCTTATATGTATAGGTGTTGAAGTTGTGCTTGAGATTATGGTGCCTAAGCTGATGGCTGACCTGATTGATATAGGTGTGACCAATTCAGATGTTCCATATATAATAAACAAAGGTATCCAGATGGCTGTATGTGCAGTTGCTGCACTTATATTAGGTGTGGGAAGTGCAAGATTTTCTGCACTTGCAGGTCAGGGACTGGGTGCTAATATAAGAAAGGCTGAGTATGAGAAACTCCAGTCTTATTCATTTTCTAATATAGACCATTTCAGTGTTTCGTCATTGGTTACACGACTCACAAGTGATGTAACTAATATCCAGAATGCTGTATCGACAGGAATGCGTCCATTTGGACGAAGTCCGGTAATGCTGATATTTGCAACGACTCTGGCATTCCAGATTAATTCAACACTGGCACTGGTTTTTCTTGTAGCACTGCCAGTTCTGGCAGTCCTGCTCATCATAATAATCATTAATGTTGGTCCACGATATGGAAGAATGCAGGGAGCAGTTGACCTTGTAAACAGGTGTATAGAGGAGAATCTTACAGCAGTAAGAGTTGTTAAATCATATGTGCGTGGCGATTACGAAATTGAAAAATTCGGACACGTTAATGATAATCTGAAAAACGAATCAGAGAAAGCATTTGGAATAGCTGTACTTAACATGCCTGCTATGCAGTTCGTTATGTATTCTACAATTCTTGGTATTCTTCTTATAGGCGGAAGACTGATTAATTCAGGACAGATGATGATTGGACAGCTTACTTCTTTCTTGAGCTATGTTCTTCTGATACTTAATTCACTTATGATGATGTCAAATGTGTTCCTTCTTATGACAAGGTCACTTGCTTCTGCAGAAAGAATCATGAAGGTAATTGACGAGCCGATTGATATAACTGATGAGAATGCAAAGGACATTGAAGTTAAGAAGGGTGAGATTGAATTTAACCATGTCTGGTTTAAATATAAGGATACCGCCAAAGAATATGTGCTGTCAGATGTTTCATTTCACATTAATGCAGGACAGACAGTCGGAATAATCGGTCAGACAGGTTCATCAAAGACGACGCTTATCCAGCTTATTCCAAGACTTTATGATGCAAGTAAGGGTGAGATTAAGATAGATGGAATAAATGTTAAGGAATACCCGGTTAGACATTTAAGAGATGCAATATCAGTTGTATTACAGAAGAATACACTGTTTTCGGGTTCGCTTATTGATAATTTGAGATGGGGCGATGAAAATGCGACTCTGAATGAGATTAAAGAGGCATGCAGCATAGCGTGTGTTGATGAATTCATAGACAGGCTTCCTGGAGGACTTGATGCAGAGATGGGACAGGAGGGTGTCAATGTATCCGGTGGACAGAAGCAGAGAATATGTATTGCAAGAGCAATATTAAAGAAGCCGAAGGTTCTTATTCTTGATGATTCAACGAGTGCGGTTGATACTGCAACAGAAGGAAAGATAAGAAATGCACTTGCAAAGAAGCTGCCAGATATGACTAAGATTATAATTGCACAGAGAATATCGTCAGTGTGTCATGCAGACCAGATAATTATTATGGACGGCGGTCGTGTGGATGCAATCGGAACACACGAAAGTCTGTTAAGGACTAATAAGATATATCAGGAAATATATGAATCACAGAAGGAAGGAGCTGATCTTTAATGGCTAAGTATGTTGGATATAAAAGACCTAAAGATACGAAAAAGACTGTTAAGCATCTCCTTACATATCTGGGTCATTATAAATGGGCATTCCTGCTTATAGCAATTCTTGTATTTATAAGTGCAGGTGCAGGAATTATGGGAACATTTTTAATAAAACCTGTAGTTAATAATTTCATTGTTCCTGGCAATATGAAAGGACTTATCATGGCTGTGTGCGGAATGGGTGTAATGTATGCGTGTGGCGCGTTGTCAACGCTTGGTTACAACAGGCTTATGGTGCATACTTCCCAGAAGGTGGTAAGTGAGATTCGAATGGATCTGTTTAAGCATACACAGAAGCTTCCGTTGAAATATTTTGACAATAATACACATGGCGAGATTATGAGCCATTTTACTAATGATGTTGATACGGTGCAGGAAGCGATGAACAACAGCTTTGCGATGGTAATCCAGAGCTTTCTTACACTTTTTGGAACTATAACAATGATGCTGGTATTAAGCGTAAGGCTGACTATTATTGTTGTTGTTTTTCTTATTCTTATGTTCATCTTTATCAAATACAATGGTAAACGCAGCAAGAAATATTATCACAGACAGCAGAAGGAACTTGGTAATATCAACAGCTTCGTTCAGGAAATGATGGCAGGACAGAAGGTTGAGAAGGTATTTAACCATGAGCAGAAGAATTTTGAAAAATTCTGTGAGATGAATGAGAGCTTCAGGAAGGAATCAACTAATGCGCTTGCATATTCGGGAATGCTTATTCCTGTAATTGTAAGCCTGTCGTATTTTAATTATGCGCTTTCTGCCTGTGTTGGAGGCATATTTGTAATCAAGGGAATTATGGATCTTGGAAGCATATCGGCATATCTTGTGTATGTAAGACAGAGTGCCATGCCATTAAACCAGTTCACACAGCAGATTAATTTCATACTTTCTGCACTTTCGGGAGCTGAGAGAATATTTGACATGATGGATGAGGCAGAGGAGCCTGACGAAGGAAAGGTAACTTTGTGCAATGTCATTAAAAATGCGGATAATACCCTTACAGAAACTTCTGATAAGACAGGATTTTTTGCATGGAAGCTGCCGGCAGGGGAGTTTATTGAGCTTAAGGGTGATGTAAGATTTAATGATGTTGTGTTTGGATATGTGCCTGAAAAGAAGGTACTTAACAAGATTTCGTTGTTTGCAAAGCCGGGACAGAAGATAGCATTTGTTGGTTCGACAGGAGCAGGAAAGACTACTATTGTTAATCTTATAAACAGATTTTATGATATTCAGTCAGGTACAATTACATATGATGGAATTGATGTAAAGGATATTAAGAAAGATGACTTAAGGCGTTCTCTTGCAATGGTAATCCAGGATACACATTTGTTCACAGGAACTATTTCAGATAATATAAGATATGGAAAGCTTGATGCAACTGACGAGGAAATCAGGGAAGCAGCTAAGATTGCCAATGCTGATTCATTTATAACAAGACTTCCGCGGGGGTATGACACGATGCTTACTGCTGATGGCAGCAATCTTTCGCAGGGACAGAGACAGCTTCTTGCTATCGCGAGAGCAGCGATTGCCAAGCCGCCGGTGCTTATTCTTGATGAGGCTACAAGCTCAATTGATACAAGAACAGAGCGGCTTATAGAGAAGGGAATGGATGCAATAATGGAGGGAAGAACAGTATTTGTTATCGCTCACAGACTTTCGACAGTAAGGAATTCTAATGCCATAATGGTTCTTGAAAAGGGTGAAGTCATTGAACGAGGCAGCCACGATGAACTGCTTGAGCAGAAGGGAAGATATTACCAGTTGTATACAGGACAGTTTGAGCTTGATTAGACAGTGTTGTATACCGCATGAAATCAGTGCATAAGAGGGGAAATGTAATTATGGATAATGAAATTAAAAATGTGTTTTTTGATATTGAAATGCTTCGAAGACGACTGATAAGGCCATTTTTTATTGAACTTGGTCTTACGGTTGGACAGGGACAGCCAAGAATTCTTAAGGAATTAAGGAAACATGGGACTATGAACCAGAAAGAGCTGGCGGATGCTTGTCTTATGGATGTGACCACAATGTCAAGAACATTAGACAGAATGGAAAAGGATGGTCTGTTAAAGAGAGAAAATAATCCGGCAAGCAGGCGCTCATGGAATGTGCTTCTCACAGACTGCGGACATGAAAAGGCCGATGAAGTTATTAAAATATTCAATAAGGTTGATGATGTAATATTTAAAGGATTCAGCGAAGAAGAGATTAAGATGTTATCTTCCATGACAGATAAAGTAGAGAATAATCTCTGGGAGGCAATTAAGAATGAAGAGCAGAAATAAACTTATTATCAGATGGGAGTTTTATCTTCTTGGCCTTGGAACAATCCTTTCAATGATTGGCGTTGGACGTGTAATTGCAGTGTTTAATAAGCTGTTCAATGAGCACATGGAAACTGTAGCTTTTGACTATGTGGAAGAATAAGTAAAAGACTGGAATTACAGGCTGAAAACCTACTGGATAGAGATGAATCAGGAGACTAGTGGGTCGATTGGCTGTGCGCGGCAGATAAAGTCCATATAATGGTGTAAATTACAAATTTATATAAAAAAGAGCCGAG